>Ga0181529_10001564_pt1 | contig 29064 bp, 19 predicted proteins | sample PEATcosm2014_Bin_36_FD_119763 | JGI IMG/M metagenome (GOLD analysis project Ga0181529, IMG submission 119763) | Peatland microbial communities from MTU Mesocosm Facility, Houghton, MI, USA - PEATcosm2014_Bin10_30_metaG | ecosystem: Environmental > Terrestrial > Soil > Wetlands > Peat | place... | reverse complement strand
TAGCGGCCCGGCGTTGTTCACATTGATCGGAATGGTCGGCAGGTCGGAGCCGGCGATCAGCGCGAGCACCGCGTAGTTCGGCGGGTTCTGGATGATGTTGAAGGTCACGTTGCCGAAGTTGCGCTCGTAACCGATGCCGTAGCCGCCGCGCAGACTGGTCTTGCCGTCCGAGGTCAACGAGTAAGCAAAGCCGACGCGCGGAGAGAAGTCCTTGTAGTCCTTGTTCCACAAGCCGCCATTCGGGTTGGTGGGCGTCGGATCCACCACCGCGCCCGCGATCTGTTGCGGGAGATTGGCGAGGTTGTAGGTACCGGGAAACACGATGTTCGAGTCGAGCGAGGCGTTCTTGTTGTGTTGCACGCCGAAGTACTCCCAGCGTATGCCGAAGTTGAGAGTCAGGCGCGAAGTCACCTTGAAGTTGTCCTGCCCGTAAAGCGCGGCCTCGTTGTAGCGGTTGCTGCGCGAAAAGTTCGGCGGACCCACCGGCAGAGTCACTGTCCCACCGGGATACTGGCCCTGCGGATTGACGGCGGCTTCGAACTCGTGCAACTGGCCGTTCAGGAAGTTGTCCATCGCGTTGCCGGTGTTGGTGCCCAGGGCTTCGACGGCTTCTTCGTAAGCGCCGAAGGTACGATTGTCCTGCATGTAGGTGAACTGGCCGCCGAAGCGGATGTTATGCCGGCCGATTACCTTGGTCACGTCTTCCGAGACAATGCCGAAATTCTGCGGGCCGCCAAAGGGAATCGCGTTGCCCGGCGAGTACTCGCTGTAACCGGGGAAGGAAATGTCTTGACCAGCCAAAGCGATGGCCCCACCGGCGTTCATGTACAGTGTCGGGGTCGGCGGCACCGAACCCAGCGGCTGCTGATTGTTCAGGCGGTTAAAGCTCAAACGGGTCTGGCTGACCAGGCTGGGCGAAAAAGTGTGCGTCAACGAGTAGGTGACGTGGTTATCCACGTTCGTCTGGCCCGTTTCATACCCCTTGTACGGGCTGGTATTGACGTAGCCGGCGAAGTCGTCCTCGTTATAAAGGGCGTAGCGGAACGACATCTGCGTTTTTTCGCTCAGGTTGTAATCGATGTTGCCGACGATGTCGTAAGTATTCTGCGGCGGTCCGCCGCCCGAATCCGCCGCGGTCTGGTAAGTGACCTCGTTGAACATCGGCGTGCTGGCGGCGAGTGCGTTGCACGGCCCCGTCGCCGACGCGCCATTGCAAACGCTGGGGAGGGCCGACTTGGTGAACGTGGCCAGTGTCGTCAGATCGCTGCGCAAGCCGCCGTATGTGCTAAAGAACGCCTGCGTGTTGGCGGCGGAGGCTGCGATCAACTGCGGGGTCGGAACCATCGCCACTTCGTTGGCGTGGCTGCGCACGCGCGTCCACTCGGTGTTCTGGAAGAAGAACAGCTTGTTCTTCATGATCGGCCCGCCAATCGAGTAGCCGAAGTTGTTGCGGTCGTAAATGCCCTTGGGCAGTTCGTTGGCGTTGTTGAAGAAGCTGTTGGATGCCAGCGCCGAAACCCGGTTGAACTCGTAAGCCGATCCGTGGAAAGTGTTGGTGCCGCTCTTGGTGATCACGTTGACCACGCCGCCGGAGGCGCGCCCGTATTCCGCCGAGAAGCTGCTGGTCGTCACCGCGTATTCCTGCACCGAATCGAGCGGAACCTGCTGGCCGACCATGGCCGTGAACTCGTCGTTGTTGGCCACGCCATCGAGCATCACGTTGGTGCTGGAAGAACGCATGCCGTCAATCGCGTAACCCACCCCGCGGCCGCTCTGTGCATCGCTCGACACGTTCGGCACGGTGGCCACGAAATCGTACGGGTTGCGGGTCAGGGAAGGAAGCTCGGTCACCTGCTGGTTGCTGATGGTGTTGCTGAGCGTCTGCGATTCCGTATTGACCTGCACAGCGCCGGCGTTCACTTCCACCGTAGTGCTGGTCTGGCCCACTTCCATCTTGGCGTCCAACGCCACCTTAGCGCCAACGTCGACCGTCACGCGCTTCTTTTGGGTGGCGAAGCCGCTGGCGGAGATGGTGATCTCCCAATCGCCGGGGCGCAGGTTCGGCAGCACGTACACACCCGACGTGTTCGTCGTCGTTCCGCGCTGCGTGCCGGTCTCTACGTTCTTGGCCGCAACCGTCACGTTGGGTACAACCGCGCCGCTGGCGTCCTGAACCGTTCCGATGATCTGGCCGGTCTCCGCCTGGCCCCACAGCATCAGGGCGGCCAGCATGAGGCCGAAAACGATCGCTAACGGTCGTCGAAGTCTTTTGAGATTGCTCATATCGTCTCCCAATCTGATAGTCGAAAAAATCGATGCGTCTCTTTTCCGGTTGGCTGAGAAACACACCTAGCTCCTGTCGTGCCTTCCAACACTACGTGGTGAGGCCATTCTCCGCACGCGTATTACCAAATATAACAATAGGCTTAATCTCTTTGAAAACCCGGATGGCCGCCCACCTTCGAATTGGTTTGAGCCCCGACGAATCTCCCGAAATCGGGGCTGCGGCCGGTTGCTGACAAGCTAAGCCACTTAAATAGAGTATTTTAGGGGCCTATGGTAATGTGGACGCGGAATACGCTTTTGTGGATTAATTCGGGCAGAGGACTGGCGCAGCACGGGTGGAGGGTGTGGCTTGACCCTAGAGCGCCATCTGGCCTGCGTAATTTGACGCACCGACGACCGAATGGTTAGGCACTGAACCGACCGAAGTGCCGGCCGAGTTCGCCGGCCATCACGATTCCGGGGCGGCACAGGCGACGCGGCCGCGGCGCGCGGCGAATTCGGCGCCAGCCAGCACGATCAGGGATGCAACGAAGCTTCCCAGCAGGATGGTCACGGAATATTGAAACATGTGATATTCGCGATCCAATTTATCAACCAAGAAGGGGCGGATGAGGATGTTCAGGTACTTGAGCAGCTCCAGAGCCAGGCCCACCCAAATGGCGACCGGCGCCACCTGCGCGGGATTCACCTTGCAATTGGGCAGGAGCCAATAAATCAGAAAGAGCATGAGGATGGAAACCGGCACGGCCGCGACCTTGAACAGCAGCAAAGTCAGCCAGGTGGCCAGTTCGCCCTTACCGGCCCAGGCCGCAACCCACTCCCGGTTATAGGCGGTGAAGACGAGCGACAGCAGGACGAGCGCGCCGCAAGCGAAAACCATGCCCAGACTGACGAGCTGGTTTTTCCAGTAGCTGCGGTTCCTGCCGACGCCCCAGTCGCGGTTGAAGGCCACTTCGAGCGGTTCGAAAATACCGTTTGAGGTGACCAGCAGGAGAAAGACGGAGGTGAAAGGGAGGCGCGGCACCATCCAGGATTGGAGGTTCTGTGCCACCACGCCGCCCGACTTGCCAGGAAAGCCGTCGCGAATGGCGAGGTAGATCGCGTCGATGGCGGCCGGCCAATGCAGAACATCGCGGAACAAAGAGAGCATGACGATCAGAAACGGGAAAAACGCCAGCAGCACGCTGGCGGAAATTGCCAGTGCGTAGACGTGCGCCTCCGTCTGCATCAGGTAGGTGAACGTGGGGCGCCAGCGCAACCACCAGGGTTCGAGCGCCGTGGCGCTGGCGGTGAACAGAGGACGGTAGGGGATCAAATTACAGGTTAGTACAGTGAGGCGGGCGCTTTCGCCTGCCAATCGCGCGCTCGCGCGTCATCCCATCACTTCGCGGACCTTGGCCGCCAGTTCGGAGGGGGTGAACGGCTTTTCCAGGTAGTTGACTGCGCCGTCCATAACCCCATGCCGGAGAATCACGTCGTTGGGATAACCGGACATGAAGAGCACCTTGATATCCGGCCAGCGGGCGTGCAACTCCTCAACCAGGGTCTTGCCGGACATGCCGGGCATGACCACATCGGTCACCACCAACTGGCAACCGCCCTCGACCGTTTCGGCGAGGCGCAGCGCCTCATCGCCGCTGGCGGCTTCGAGGACGTGGCACCCGCAGGCACGGAGAGCGCGGGAGGCCAAGCGGCGCACGCCGTCCTGGTCCTCCACCACGAGCACCGTGAGGGCCCGCTGGTGTTGCGGCAGTTCGACCGCCGCGGGAGAAACCGGTTCTGCGGGGCCCTTGGCACACGGCAGAAGAATTTCGAAGCGGCATCCCTTGCCGGGCTCGCTGTGCACGCCGATGCAGCCGCCGCTTTGTTGGACGATACCGTAGACGGTAGCCAGTCCGAGCCCGGTTCCGAGGCCGCTGGGCTTGGTGGTGAAGAACGGCTCGAAAAGATGCTGCATGGTTTCTTCGCCCATGCCGGTGCCGGTATCGGCCACGGTCAACTTTACGTAGGCGCCGGGCTGGCAACCCGGCGGGGCGTTCTCAGCGTCGAAGCGAGCGTTGGCGGTAGCGAGGACGAGCCAGCCGCCGTGCGGCATGGCATCGCGCGCGTTGACCGACAGGTTGAGCAGCACCTGGTTCATCTGGCTGGGGTCGGCCTCGACCAGACCGAGCGCCGGGTCGAGTTTGGTTTCGAGCCGGATATCCTCGCCGATGAGCCGCTGCAACATGCGCTCCGCCTCGGAGATCAGGGCGTTGAGTTCGAGCGGGCGCGGCCGGCCGATCTGGCGCCGGCCGAAGGTGAGCAACTGCTTGGTAAGCGCGGCCGCGCGCTCACCCGCGCCGCGAATTTCCTCGATTACCGTCCGCTGCGGATCGTCTTCCGGAAGGTCCCTGATGAGCATGTCGCTGTAGCCGTTGATGATGGTCAACAGGTTGTTGAAGTCGTGCGCGACGCCACCGGCGAGGCGACCGAGGGATTCCAGCTTCTGCGATTGTTCCAACTGATGGCGGAGCGCCTCGCGCTCGGCCTGGTCCCGCTTCTGCGCGGTGATGTCGATCATCATCGCAAACGCTCCCTTGAACTGCCCCGCTTCATCGGGAGTGGGCGTGACCGACGCCAGAGTCACCACCGCGGCCCCGGTGCGGTGGCGGTAGCGCCTCTCGCTTACGGCGCCCTCGCCGCGCCGCAGAGCGGCCAGGCGCTCTTCGACAAACGCGATGTCTTCCGGAAACACAAAGGAAAGCAGACTCTGGCCGATCATTTCCTCCGGCGTGTAGCCGAGCATCTCGGCCATCCGCCGGTTGACGAAGGTGGTGATCCCGCGCTCGTCAATCGCCCAGATGCCATCGTTGGTGGTGTCCACGATGCGCCGGAAGCGGGCCTCGCTTTTCCGCAGCGCCGCTTCCGCCTGCACACGCTGGGTAATGTAATTGACGGTGGCCAGCACGTACCGCTGGCCGCGCACCTCGATGACCTTGGCCGAAACCAGGGCGTGAGCCGTGCTGCCGTCCCGCATCCGAAACGTGGCCTCGTGCTGCTCAATGGACCCGCCGCGCTGCCTGATCGCCTGACGAAACTCATCATACTGTTGCTGGTTCACCTGGCCGAGATCGATGGGCGTCTTGCCGATGACCTCAGAGCGGGGAAGCCCGGCCTGTTCGCAGAAGCTGTCATTGACCTCGACGTATCTGCCCTCCCCGTCGGTCAGGGCGACGGAGAACGGGCTCTGCTCGAACAGGGTGCGATAGGCGGTTTCCCGCTCGCGCAGCGCAGCCTCGGCTTCCCGGCGACGGACCAGCTCCCGGTGCACATTGTCGAGCGCGCCGCCGAGGCGAGCTAGAAAATAGTCGAGCGCCGGCGCCAGGAAAACACAAGCTCCCAGCGCAACGCACCACGACACGATCGGAGGCATGGGGAAAATGGTGGGTGGGCGGTGGCCCAGCGCCTCGGCCATCATATAGGCCGCATCCAAGGCCACGGTGGGAAGCATGACCGCCAGTGCGCCGCGGCGCCCCAGCAGCAGCGTGGCCTCCTGAATAATTACGATCTGGACGAGGCAATATGGGCTGCGCACGCCTCCGGAGAGGAACAGGGCGATCGCCGCCAGCAGGGTTCCATTGAGCACCATGGTCCATGCCGCGGCTCGTATCCGGCCCTTCCGGCGGAGCCATTCCGGAATCAGCAGCACCAGGATCGTGGCGGCTGCGCCGACCGCCAGGGAGCCCAGCTTATTTACGAACAGGAACGGCTCGCCCACGGCGAAATACAGAATGGCGAGCAGCGTCAGCCCTTGCAGGAGCCGGCGCAAGAGAGGGGCAGTCAGCGCCAATCGGGAGTCCTTAGATCCGGTCTTGGCCGCGTTGGCGTCCAACAACCCTGACCCACGAGGTTCGGACATGTGTGAACCAAGCGTTCAGCGGGCCGCTCTAATCGGCCCGTCCGAGCTAAATCAAGGTATATACCGGATTCGGACCCGTAACAAGGGTTATTATTCGCGTTATGCTTTGTGCGCAGGCCCGCGGCAGAGGGCTGCTCCACAGAGCTTGCGCGCCGCGGTCCATCCATATGTTTAATGATTAGGTATGGACATTAACCGCTTTACCGAAAAACTGCAAGAGGCCATCCGGGCGGCGGAAAGTACCGCCGCGCGGTACGGCCACCAGCAGATCGACGCGGAGCATCTGTTGGCGGCGCTGCTGGAGCAGCCGGGGGGCCTGGCGGCGTCGATTTTGCAAAAGGCGGACGTCAACCCGGAAACGCTTGGGTCCAGGCTGGAAGCGGAGCTCGACCGGATGCCGAAGGTGTCGGGGCTGGCGGGCGCTCCTCCCGGGCATGCTTACGTCACGCCGCGCCTCACCAAGCTGCTCGAGCGCGCCGGCGAGGAAGCCCGGCAGTTGAAGGACGAGTATATTTCGGTGGAGCACGTGGTGCTGGCCGCGCTCGAGGACCGCGGCGCCGTGGGCCGCCTGTTGAAGGAGCTCGGCCTGACGCGCGAGCGGGTGATGCAGGCGCTGCGCGAAGTGCGCGGCAGCCAGCGGGTGACCTCGCCGAATCCGGAGGCTACTTACGAGGCGCTGGAACGGTACGGCCGCGATCTGACCCGCCTGGCATCGCAGGGAAAGCTGGATCCGGTGATTGGCCGCGACGAAGAAATTCGCCGCGTCATCCAGGTGCTGAGCCGGCGCACCAAGAACAACCCGGTGCTGATCGGCGAGCCGGGGGTGGGCAAGACCGCCATCGTGGAAGGGCTGGCGCTGCGCATCGTTCGCGGCGACGTGCCGGAGGGCTTGAAGGGAAAGCGCATCGTGGCGCTCGACATGGGCGCGCTGATCGCCGGCGCCAAGTATCGCGGCGAATTCGAAGAGCGCCTGAAGGCGGTGCTGAAGGAGGTGCTGGATGCGGCGGGCGAGGTGGTGCTATTCATCGACGAACTGCACACGGTGGTCGGGGCCGGAAAAGCGGAAGGCGCCATGGACGCCGGCAACCTGCTCAAGCCGATGCTGGCGCGCGGCGAGCTGCACTGCATCGGCGCCACCACGCTCGACGAATACCGCCAGCACATCGAAAAAGACGCCGCGCTGGAGCGCCGCTTCCAACCGGTAGTGGTGGACCAGCCATCGGTCGAGGACACCATCTCCATCCTGCGCGGCCTCAAGGAACGCTACGAAGTGCACCACGGCGTGCGCATCAAGGACGCCGCGCTGGTGGCCGCCGCCGTGCTTTCGAACCGGTACATCACCGGCCGCTTTCTGCCGGACAAGGCGATCGACCTGGTGGATGAAGCGGCCGCGCGCCTGCGCACCGAGATCGATTCCATGCCGGCCGAGCTCGACGAGACGCGGCGCCGCATCATGCAGCTCGAGATCGAACGGGAGGCGCTGCGCAAGGAAACCGACAAGGCGTCCCGCGAGCGGCTGGGGCGCCTGGAAAAAGAGTTGGCCGATTTGAAAGCCGAGTCCGATGCGCTGGCCGCGCGCTGGCAAAGAGAAAAGGGCGCGGTGGAACGCTTGCGCCAGTTGCGCGGGAAGGTCGAGCAGACCAAGCTCGAAATCGAACAGGCGGAGCGGCAGTACGATCTGAATCGCGCGGCGGAATTGAAATACGGCACGCTGGCCGCGCTCGAACGGCAGTTGAACGAGGAATCCGGCAAATTCGCCGAGCCACAAGCGCAATCCCGGCTCATTAAAGAAGAGGTGGACGAGGAAGACATCGCCGAAGTAGTCAGCCGCTGGACCGGAGTGCCGGTGACCAGGCTGCTGGCAGGCGAAATGGAGAAGCTGTTGCATCTCGAAGACGAACTGCACCGGCGGGTGATCGGCCAGGATGAAGCCGTGACCGCTGTGGCGGAGGCGGTGATTCGCGCGCGCTCCGGGTTGAAGGATCCGGCACGTCCGATCGGCAGCTTCATTTTTCTGGGGCCCACCGGCGTCGGCAAGACCGAACTGGCCCGCGCCCTGGCCGAGTTCCTGTTCGACGACGAGCGCGCCATGGTGCGCATCGACATGTCGGAATACCAGGAGAAGCACACCGTGGCGCGCCTGGTCGGCGCGCCGCCCGGATATGTCGGCTACGAAGAGGGCGGGCAGTTGACCGAAGCGGTGCGCCGCCGGCCCTTCGCGGTGGTGTTGTTCGATGAAATCGAAAAGGCGCATCACGATGTGTTCAACCTGATGCTGCAGATCCTGGACGACGGGCGGCTCACGGACGGCCAGGGCCGCACCGTGGATTTCAAGAACGCCATCGTCATCATGACTTCGAACGTCGGCAGCCAGCGCATTCTCGACTACCGCGGCGGCTTTGCGGGCGACGGCTATGAGCGCATGAAGGAAGCCGTGCTGGAGGAGATGCGCGCCCACTTCCGCCCCGAGTTCCTGAACCGGGTGGACGAGATCATCGTGTTTCACGCGCTGGCCGAAGAACATCTGAAGCAGATCGTCGACATTCAATTGGGCCGCGTACGCGCCCGGCTGGCGGACCGGCAAATCAAGCTCGAACTGACGGATCGGGCGCGCTCGAACCTGGTACGGACGGGCTACGATCCGGCCTATGGTGCGCGTCCCTTGAAGCGGGCTATCCAGAAGAAAATCGAAACCCCGCTGGGCCGCCTGCTGGTGGGAGGCAAGGTCCTCGACGGGCAGGCCATCCTGGTGGATGCCGCCAGCGACACCGGCGAATTGAGCTTCCAGCCGGCAGCGGCGCCGCAGGGGTCCTCCTAGCCAGCTGCGCGAGGAGGTAGGCGAACATTCGAGAAGATGCTCCTACGGGGCAAAAACGGCGCCCGGGCGTGTGCCTGGGAACACATTGCAGTGATTTCCCGTCCGGAAATCCGGTTTTCGACGCAGAGGAGCGAAAAATGTCACGTTTCGCTCGACAAAAATTGAGACGATTCGGTGTGAAACCCTTGACGGGGGGGTGCCTTACATGGTTAAATCAGGCGAAACTTGTACGAAACGCAATCGAATCGCGCGAGCGGGCCGTTTCGTGTTGAAGGGAAAGAATTTCTCTTGACACTGGCCGAGCAATCAGTTACTAATAAGACTTACCGCGTCCGGTGTTCGTGTGCAATTTTTCGTTCGTGCTGGGTGAGTACATAATTCGTTTAAAACAAAAGACGTACCACTTGGCAAGAGTTCAGCAAAGGCCCGGCGGTCAGCTTGGTGACCTTCGGAAACAAGAATCTCCGCCCGACACGGAGAAGTCCCCAGGTTGTGTGAACGGCTTGGAAACTGGAGTCAAGAGGCTCAGGTTGGAAGAGTACTTCGACCGATTCAACATTTTGTAAATTTACAAGGAGAAGGAAATGGCAGATTTTCGCAAATGGATTCTTGCGCTGTCTGTGCTAGCCCTGGTATTCACAGGGATAGCCAGCGCGCAGGGCGGCGTCGGAACCGAGGGCACGAACCTTATATGCCAGGCCGGCACTGCCGTACCTCCACAACTACGCACTGAAGGTTACACGGAGTTGGTTGGCGACATCACACTGATCTGCAGCGGGGGCACAGCTCCGGCTTCGGGTGCTATCGTTCCGCAAGCCAACGTCGTGGTCAACCTGCAGGGCACTGTCACCAGCCGGCTGCTCGGCGCTGGTTCGGAAGCTTTGTTGCTGATCGACGAACCGGGCGCTTCCGGCAGCGGCCTCACGGGCGTTGGCCCAGCCGAATCACAAAACCTTTGCCCCACCCCGCTGACTGGGTGCCAGGCATGGGTCGGCACGGTCACCGCGGGTGGCTATACCGGCTTGGATATCGTGAACGGCCCCACGGGCGCAGCTTCAACCGCGCCGGCTCCGAACGTGTATCAGGGTGTCAGCAATGGCAGCCAGGTCACGTTTTTTGGCGTGCCGATTCTGGCGCCGGTCACCACCGGTGTTTCGCGCGTCCTTCGCATTACTAACCTGCGCGTGAACGCCAATGGCATCACCGGCGGCGGATCTGGCTTCCAGAGCGTTCTGGCCCAGATCTCCATCAACAACGTCCAGGTCTCGGTCACCAACCCGACCGTGACGGTGGGCTACATCCAGCAGAGCTTCGCTGGCTCGTTCCGCAATGGCGCCAACTCCGCGGCCATCGCGACCGACACTGAATACCAGTGCCAGCCGGCAACCGACAAACTGGTCGCCGTGTTGCGGTACAGCGAACTGTTCGGTACTGCGTTCAAGACTCGCGTCAATGGAACCAGCTACAACGCCGGCGGTTCTCCTGGAACCACATCGGCGACGGCGATTCAGAACATTCCGGGCGCGATCTACAACTCAGAGTCCGGCTTCATCAGTGCCTTCAGCGGCAGCGCAACTCCGGGCCCGCTCACGGCCACTGTTAGCGGCACCACCTACACCGCTGGCTTGGCGGATTATGGAACCCGTCTCAAGGCGGTCTTCAATAATATTCCGACCGGCGTCAGCGTGTACGTATCGGCAGTCAACCTGACCGATGGCACGTCTCCCACCGGTGGCGCTCCCGCGGGCACTGGCATCGTCCCCGCTCCCGCCACTTCACCTGAGTTGGCCGAACTGGTTAGCTCCGAAGCTGGAATTGACAACCCGATTCCGGTCCAGACCGGACTTTCTGGTGGCCAGTGGCTGCTGCCGGTTTCTTCTACCGGAAGCTCACAGGCGCAATGGGAAGTCGTCCAGACCCTTCCGAACACGACCGAAAACTATGACTTCGGCGTGTACATCACGTTCAAGAACACCATCACGGCAACCAACGGAATCACTGCCACTCTGAGCTATGCTCCGACGCCGACTGCGCCGTTTACGGCCAGCGCCGCTGGGCTCGCTTCGAACAGCTTGACGATTCCGCGGTTCGCGGTTGCGGCCGCCTCCAGCGGCACCAACTTCCTGCAGATCAACCTCTGCACGACCGCGCTGTTGTTCCCGTACGTCACCACGGCGTTCCTGGTTGCTGGCCAGTCCGGCTTCGACACGGGTATTTCGATTGCTAATACCACGTCCGATCCGTTTGGCACAACCACTCAGGCCGGTCTCTGCACCCTGTACTGGTACGGTGGGGCTCCTGGAGCGACCACTGCGGCGACTAACCCTGCCCCGACTACTCTGGGCGCAGGCGGAGTTACCGCCCCCGGCAACGGTGTACCCATCATGACGGGTACGACCGCTCTCACGTTGGCGTCGCAGAACGTTCCCGCCAACTGGTCCGGTTACATGATCGCCCTTTGCAACTTCCAGTTTGCTCATGGCTACGCAGCCGTCTCTGACGTCGGCGTGCGCAACATCATGTCGAGCTACCTGGCATTGGTGATCCAGAATCCCACCCTGCGTAACGCATACCCCGGCGAATTCGCCAACGTAGAGGGATTGGAGAACTAGTTTAACCTGTTGTTCTTTTCAAAGAGGGGGGCTTCGGCTCCCCTCTTTTTTTGTTCCATTGGCCCCCAAATGGCGCCGTCCTGGCGCGAATCCCCGCAGCCGAAACCTCAAATGGTGCGTCTAATCTCACAGGTGGACTATATTAGGTCTGCGGGGGGATGGATTCCATATGACGGTTGAGCGGCGAACGCAGCTTGTGTCGGCGGCTTTGATCCTGGCCGGTTGGCTGGCTGGAGGTCTCTGCGCCCCGCCGTTGGCTGCCGCGGAGCCAGAGCCGGGCGGCAACCAGAACATGCGCCAGGTTGCCCGCGTCTACGAGCTGGTGGAAGAGAACTTCGCCACGGTTCCGGATCCGGATCAGGCTATCTACCGGGGCATGATTCCGGGAATGCTGCGCACGCTCGATCCGCATTCCACTTTTTTCGATACGAAGGATTATCAAGCGCTGCGCGAGGAGCAGACGGAGCATTACAGCGGCGTGGGCATGAGCGTCGGGCAGCGCGGCGACCAGACGGTAGTGAGCGCGCCGTTCCCCGGCTCGCCCGCATACCGGGCGGGTATACGGCCGGGCGATGCCATCGTCGTGGTCAACGGCCAGTCCGTCGGCGGCATGAACACCAGCGAGGTGGTGGACCGATTGAAGGGCCCGCGCAACACGCAGGTGACGGTGACGGTGGAGCGCGAGGCGGCAACCGGCGCCAATGAGCGCCTCAGCTTCACGCTGATGCGCGAGGACATCACGCGCAAGACCGTGCATGACGCCTTCTGGCTGAGGCCCGGTATTGCCTACCTCCATATCCTGAGTTTCGGCGACTACACCGCGCGCGAGGTGGAGCAGAACCTGAAACGCCTGGGCGAGGACCGCATCGAGGGCTTGATTCTGGACTTGCGCGACAATCCCGGCGGCCTGTTGCACCAGGCGGTGGATGTGGCCGGCCATTTTCTAGAGAAGGGACAGAGCGTCGTCTCGCAACGCGGGCGAGCCTCGCGGGAACTGGTTTACGCGGCGGAGCACTCTACTCCGGCCCGGCGGTATCCAATCGTCGTGCTGGTGAACCACTACTCCGCTTCGGCGGCGGAGATTGTCTCCGGCGCGCTGCAGGATCACGACCGGGCCTGGATACTAGGCGAGAGCACGTTTGGCAAGGGCCTCGTGCAGACCATCTTTCCATTGAGGGACCACACCGCGCTGGCGCTCACCACGGCCCATTTCTACACTCCCAGTGGCCGTCTCATTCAGCGCGATTATTCGCACGAGAGCCTGTACGATTACTACTTCCACGAAGGCCAGGCGACCCCCGACACCAACGACCGGCGCACCACCGATGGGGGCCGCGCGGTGTACGGCGGCAACGGCATCGCGCCGGACGAAAAGTACGATTCGCCGCGCAGCGACCGGCTGGAATTTGCGCTCGACCGCACGGGGCTGTTCAGCTTCACGCGCGCGTACTTCGCCGCGCATCCGGCCAAGCTGCCGCAGGGTTGGATGCCGGACAACGACCTGGTCGAGCAATTGCACGACTACCTGCTGGACCATGGCTACCAGTTCACCGAGGCCGAATTTACCCGCGACCACGATTGGATCAAGCGCTATATGGCGAGAGAGATGTACATCTGGGCGTTTGACGTGGACGAAAGCGACCGCGTCTTTGCCATGACCGATCCGGAAGCGGTCGAAGCCGTGGACGCGCTGGGGCAGGCCGCCGCGCTTCTGGAAAAAGGCCGCGCGGTGGTGGAAAGCCGCCCGCCGGCGCCAGCGGCGATCGGACAGCGGTGAACCCTCGTCCAACGCTCCCGGCCGCTACCGGGAAGCGTAACCGTGGAGAGCCGTTCGCTTGCCGCCCTGCCGATGTCCTTCATCCGACATGGCGTGAACGCCGCTTGCATCGATCCATCGATTGTAAAAATTGAACAGCGCGCACACCGTGATGGCGAAGTAGATCGCTGTGTCATCCCAACCGGCTTCGTACAACGGTTGCATGTCGTCGGCGGTGATTCGCGGAGAGTTGTGATTCACCTTATCCACGAAGCGGAACAAGACTTTGTGCCGCGCGTCCAGCCCTGAGCTCTCCAAGTCCCGCAGCACGCCCCAGACCAGTTCTTCATTACCGAGCAGTTCCGCCGCGACCGCGGCGTGAGCCTTCAGTCAAAACGGGCACTCGTTGCGCGACGAGGTGTATGCCGCCATCAGTTCCCGCATCCCCGGCGGCAGCGGCGAAGGCCCGCGCATGATCTCCTGCGTGAAATTCGCCAGGTGCCCGGTGGCCTCGGGAAGAAAGCCGAACATGTGCCAGATCTGAGGGTACTCGGCGCCGGCTTTCTGCATCAGGCGGATGTTCTCACAGTAGGTCCCGGGCTTTGGGTTCGCTTCCACGCCGGGGAGAAACATCGGGGACATTCCAGACTTGCGCTCACTCATGGTGGGTACCCCTCAAAAAATTTTAGGCGTTAGGGTAAGCACCGGTGGGCCGTGTTCGCCAGTCCGCGGGGTGTGCGAACCGGCTCAATCCGGAATCCAGAACCTGCTTACCTTAACGCCTAATCCGAAAGAAGAAATCTCGCTCGCTGAATTGAGAATATCCGGAAAAGCGGGCCTCTACAATAATTGGAATATACTAACGGAAAGGGATTATTGCAGTAATCCACCGATTTCCATAGAATCGGTCCGAGTTTCCGGCTGCCGGAAGGGCCGGAACGCTGCTAAAGGGGACAATCCGATGAAAATCACAACACCGGGACGCAGGTTTCTGCTCTACGTCGTTCTCTGTCTGCTGGCGTCCTTCGCCCTACTTGTGTATCCGGTATACGTCATCCGTCCGTTCAGAGCCCAAGGCGTTCGGGAACTCGGCGTGGCGCTGGCGGTCACACGGTACCGTGCGCCCTTCATGGTGGCGTTGGCCGCGGCATCTCTGGCGGCCTTGTTCTGGTACTGGCGCCGGGAAGGGCGCTGGCTTCGCCGCACGGCCTCTGCGGCGGCGGCACTGGCAGTGGCGGCGATGGGCCTCGCTTCGCGCGTCAACATCTATGAACTGATGTTCCATCCGCTGGGACCTCCCGCGTTCGTGGCCGCCGGCCAGAGCAAGCTGGATGGCGACGAAATGGTGATTGCGATACACGTCGGGCCGGCCGCGCGCGCCTATCCGATCCGCAACATTTCCTACTACCACATCGTGAACGACCTGGTGGACGGCGTTCCGATTGTGGCCACGTATTGAACCCTCTGTCACACCGGTCTGGTGTGGAGAGCGGAAGTCGACGGGCTGCGGCTGAGGTTTCACCTCGCCGGCATCAACGATCAGAACTTCTTGATGCGCGACGAGGAGACCGGCAGCTACTGGCAGCAGATCACCGGCGCCGCCGTTTCGGGGCCGCTGGCCGGCCGGCGGTTGACTCTGGTCGCATCCGATGAGCTGACCTTCGCCACCTGGAAAGCCGAGGAGCCGCGCGGCACCGTGCTGCGCGAGCTCCCCGCGGACACTTCCCTGTACGCCGCCAAGGACTGGGATGTGAAAATGCTGAAGGCGCCGATTGTGATCGCCTATCCCGAATCAGGCCTCGCGCCGCGCGAACTGATGGTTGGGTTGCACGGATTCGGCGCCAGCCGTGCGTTCCGCTACGACGCGTTGTTGAAAGAGAAGCTCATCGAGGACCACCTGGGCTCTGAACCCGTCCTGCTGGTGCTAGGTCAGGATGGGCACTCCGTGCGCGCCTTCCGGCGCCGCATTCCAGGCGCCGGCGCGGCCACGGATTTCTATCGCGTGCTGGTTGGGCAATCCGCATCGCCCGCTGCGCTTCTGATGGACAGCGCCACCGGCAGCGAGTGGAATTTTCAAGGCTGCGGCGTAGCCGGCAAATCGAGCGGCGTTTGCCTGGACCGGGTGGAATCGATCAAAGACTATTGGTTCGACTGGCGGCACTTCAACCCCGCAACCACGGTCTACCGCGCGAAACGGAATTGACGGGCAAATGCGGCGCTACGCCTGCATTTCTCGCGCAGCCGCGCTCTTGCTACTATCGATACTTGAATCCCAATCCACAAATCTTCGTGCTGGACGCCGGCGGGCAGTATTGCCACCTGATCGCCCGCAAAGTGCGTGACCTGGGCGTGTACGCCGAAGTGCGTCCCAGCGAGACTCGGGCGGGCGATCTGGCTGGGGCCAAGGGGATCATCATCTCGGGTGGGCCGGCCAGCGTGTACGATCCCGATAGCCCCACTGCCGACCCGGCGATCTTTTCCAGCGGGCAGGCCGTGCTCGGCATTTGCTACGGACAGCAATTGATGGCCTACCTGCTGGGCGGGTCGGTCACGCGCGGCGAGAAAGGCGAGTATGGCCTGGCCACGCTCGAACTGGACGAAGCCGGCGACCCGCTGTTCACCGGCCTGGCCGGGCGGCAGCAGATCTGGATGAGCCACCGCGACGTGGTGACGACGCCGCCGGCCGGGTTTGTGGTGACCGGCCACACCGATACGTGCGCGGTGGCTGCTATTGCCGCCGCGGAACGGAAGCTCTACGGTCTGCAATTCCATCCGGAAGTGGTGCACACGCTGCGCGGCCGCGAGTATCTGCGCAATTTCGTCTTCGGTGTGTGCGGATGCGTTCCGGATTGGGAGCCGCGCGGGCGCGTGCCCATGCTGGAGCAGGAGATTCGCGACACCGTAGGCGGTCGCAGCGTCTTCTTCTTCGTCAGCGGCGGGGTGGATTCGAGCGTGGCGTACACCCTGTGCACGCGCGCGCTTGGGCGCGGCCGCGTGCGCGGCGTCTACGTGGATACCGGCCTGATGCGCGAAGGCGAGACCAGTTTCGTCAGCCGCCTGGGCGTCACCGTGGAGCAGGCGGGCGAACAGTTTCTGAGTGCGCTCGCCGGAGTCACCGATCCCGAGCGCAAGCGGCACATCATCGGCGAAGAGTTCGTGCGCGTGCAGGAGCGCATCATCGACGCGCGCCACATCTTCGAAGAGAACTGGATTCTGGGGCAGGGAACCATCTACCCGGATACCATCGAATCCGGCGGCACAGCCAAGGCGGCAGTCATCAAGACGCACCACAACCGTGTGGCCGGCATCCAGAAGCTGATGGAAAGCGGGCGCATTGTGGAGCCGCTGAAATCGTTCTACAAGGACGAGGTGCGGGAGGTGGGCCGTGAGCTGGATTTGCCCGCCGAGTTGGTGGAACGTCACCCGTTCCCCGGTCCCGGCCTGGCGATTCGCTGCCTTTGCGCCGAATCGGACGCGCCAGTGAGCGTTACCGCGGAGGGGTTCGTGATCCCGGTCCATTCCGTCGGCGTGCAAGGCGATTCGCGCAGCTACGCGCCGGTGCTGGCGATCGCTGCAGTTGATGGACACGCTGCGCTCGACCACGAGCGCGCCACCGCGCTGATCAACCGCCTGAGCCAAGTCAACCGCGTCATCGCCGCCGTGGCCACGCGCGTTCCGATGGCGGAAATGCGGGTGCGGGCCAGTTCCCTCACGCCGGAGCGAATTGAGCGTCTGCGCCGGGCTGACGCCATCGTACGGCGAATCTCTCGTGAGAGCGGCTATGACGGCACGGTGTGGCAGTTTCCGGTGATCCTGATTCCCCTGGGCGCTGGCGTTGCGCCGGATTCGGTGGTGTTGCGGCCGGTAGACTCGGTGGACGGCATGACCGCGCGCTCGGTCGCGATGCCGCCCGAGCTGCTCGACCAAATGTGCGCGGAACTGATGGCGATACCGCAAATCGCCGGCGTGTTCTACGACCTGACGCACAAACCGCCAGCCACCATCGAGTGGGAATGAGCTTGGTAGGGCATGCTTTAGCTTGCCCGGATCAGTGTTTTCGATGATTTCCGGGCAAGCTAAAGCATGCCCCACCCTGCTCACTTCGCCGGCAGCCGCACTTCCACGCCGGATTCCCGGTTAAGGCGCTTCGTCAGGTCGTAGTCTACCAGCGACAGCGAGACTTGGTTGTGGGTGTTGCCGGAAAGGAAATAGTGCAGCGTTTCGCCCTCCACCCAATAAGCCACGGCCAGGTAGACGTGATGGTCCTTGAGGGCGATGTAGTAGTGCGCGGGCTCGGGCGTTGCGGGCTCATCGGAATCTTCGAAGTTGAGGATCAGGCTGTGCGGCGGGGGCTCGGCAGCGACGGCGTACTGCGAGCCGGACGAACCGGCAGCGCCGGCCTCGGGGGGTGCCGCTTCGGACGAATCGGTGTAGGATTGATCCGTCGGCGTCGCGTCGTAGCCGTAAGCCGCTGGATAGGCGTAGTAGGGAGCCATCACCGTGGAGGGCGCGCTGCGGAAATGCTGAACGGAATGCGTTCCGCTCCAATGTGCGCCGTTGGACGCCGCCCCCGCGTGGCCGGACGATGAACCGCCATGGTGCTGCGCCGCCAGGCAGCCGGAAACCAGCATCGCAATTCCCAACCCGCAGAGTATCCTCATGCGCGAGTCTCCCTGGTCCGATTGTACAACCGGGCAACCGGGCTGAGATGGGGCCCTTTAGGGCTAGGACTTGTTGCGAAGAAACTCAAAAACAACATAGCCGATGAGCGCGGCTACAACGGCAATCGCAAAATTGGCAGGCGTCAAAACGTCTGCCACAGCCCAGGCAAAGCCCATTGCCTGTCCTTTTCCAGAGTGGGCGAATTCGCCCATGAGAAGGTTGGAATAGAACAGGAAGACTATGAAACCGATCTCGACTATGGCTCTCCAGATTGCCTTTTTCACTTGTCTGAGTCTAGCAAATCGTCAGAAGACAGGATTCAGAAGTCAGAAGTCAGAATGACCAACCGCAGCCGGATTCTGACTTCTATCTTCTGCCTTCCTCCCGCTACTCATACCGTAGCGCTTCGGTGGGGTTCAGATGCGCGGCGCGGTTGGCGGGCAGGATGCCGAAGACCAGGCCTACTGCGCAGGAAACGCCAAACGCCACCGCGATCGCCACCGGCGAGACCGGGATGCGGATGTCGGCGAAGAGGCCGACGCTCAGCGGAATCGCCACTCCGGCCAGGATGCCGATCAGGCCGCCGGAAAGGCTGACCATCATGGCTTCGACCAGAAACTGGAGCAGGATTTCGCGCGCCGAAGCGCCCACCGCCAGGCGCAGGCCGATTTCGCGAGTGCGCTCCGTCACCGTCACCAGCATGATGTTCATGATGCCGATCCCGGAGATCACCAGGGTGATGGCAGAGACCAGCACCAGCACCAGCGAGAGAATCAGCGAGATGTTCTTGGCGGCGTCCAGAATGGCTGTGAGCGTTTGCACGCGATAAGGCGCGCCGGGGCGGTGGCGGCTTTCCAGGATCTGCTGTATCCGCGCCGCCACGCGGTCCACCTGCTCGGGGGCGCGCGCTTGCACGTAGATGGGATCGATGCGCTCCACGGGTGTGAAATAGCGCAGCACGCTCACCGGCATCAGGATGGTGTCGCGCTCGATTTCGGACTGGCCCATCGTGTCCCCACGCTCGTGAAAGGTTCCGATGATGGTGAACTCCAGACCGTACAGGCGAATCTTCTGGTTCACAGCCGCAGCACGCGCGCCATACATGCGCTGCGCCAGCGGATCGCTGAGCAGCGCGACATACTCGCGCAGCGAGAGGTCGCTCGCATCTAGCGCGCGTCCCGAGCTGATAGCGATGTTGCGCACCGTGACATAGGAATCGTCGGTGCCGATCACCTTCACGTCGCGCACCTTGCCGCCGATCAGCAGCGGGGCGATATCGGACATCACGGCGGTGGCGGCGACGATATCGCTGGGCAGCGCCTGGCGGACGGCCTCGATGTCGGCCAGCTTGAGGTAATCGGCGTCGGCGGTGGCGACGGTCGGCCCGCTATTCACCAGGTAGGCGTAGATGATGTTGGAGCCGACGCCCTCGATCTGTTGCAGGATGTAGTCGCGGCTGGTGAGCGAAATCGTTACCACTAGGATCACCGAGGCGGTGCCGATCACCATCCCCAACCCGGTGAGCAACGAACGAACCGGGTTGGCGCGCAGCGCCTGCGCGCTGAAACGGAGGGATTCGCCGAGAAGCATGGGCGGCTTAACTGCCCGCCTGGCGCAGCAACCGCAGGGCTTCGGATCGCGGCGGATCCTCGGGCGTGAGCTGCGCACTCAAATAACGTTGCAGAATTTCGCGGGCCTGCTGCTTGCGGCCGGTCTTGATGTAGAGATCGGCTCTCGCCAGCATCAACCTGGGGCTGCCGGGCGCGATTTTCTCGGCCTGCGCCAGGCTTTGGTCGGCTTCCTGCACGCGGCCTTGCTTCACCAGAAAGCGCGCCAGCTCAATCAACTTGCCGATTTGTTGCGGCGCGGCTTCGACGGCCGCCCGCAAGTGGGCCTCGGCGGCGGAATGTTCGTTGCGCTTCTCGGCCAGTTTGGCCTTCGCCAGGTATCCCTCGGCCGCGCTGAGCTTCGCGATTTGGGCAGCCGTGCGCTGCGCTTTCTCTTCTCCGCCGCCCAGGAGACCGGGTGCTTCCAGGTAGTAATCGAACAGATCGGAGAGAGCTTCGAGATTGCGCGGATCGAGCTCGACGGCCCGTTCCATGTACTGGCGCGCCTTGGTCGCGTAGCCGGGCGCAGTGAACAGGCTGGCGCTTTCAGCCCGCCGCCCATAAGCGCGGCCCAGCCAGACCGCGTGCATGGCGTCGCCGGGCTCGGCGGCCAGCGCTTTCTCCATAGCCTCGGTAGAACGCTTGTAATTGCCCTGCATGTAATAATCGCGGCCCATCAACTCGTAAACCGCGGCGTCCTTGGCGGGAATGGCTTCGAGGACCCGCAGCGACTGATCGAAGGCAGTGAGTTCGTACAGCTTGCGCGCCCGCTCCAGTTCTGGAGATCCGGCCGCCAGCAAACCGGCTGCACCGAAGATAAGGAGCAAACCCTTCACTTCGCTTCCATCTTCCGCTGTTTCTTTTGTCACCATTATAGATGAGCGAGGTCATTCCGGGGTTCCCATGAAATAGTTCCAAAAAAGTTTTGGCGCCCGTGACAGGGCTGGCTTGCGATAGAATCGGGCAAGAATGGTCGCCGGAGAACTCCAGCGATACCTGCGACTTCTGGGTATTCGCACCTCAATTGCCGGGCCCACGGTTTTGGATGAAGCGGCGTTGGACGAAATCGTTCGTCGCCACTTGTGCCGCGTGCCATTTGAGAACGTGTCAAAACTGCTGTTGCTGGGACGCGAAGGCGCCGGCCGGGTCACCACGCTCGCCGAATTCCTGGATGGCATCGAGAATCGCGACTTGGGCGGCACCTGTCACACCAACAATCCATTCCTTGCATCGCTGCTCAACGCACTGGGCTTCCAGGCGGACCTGCTCGGTGCGGACATGAGCAAACCCAACGTACACACTTCGATTCGCGTCCATTTGTCCGGCGTCGAATATCACGTGGACGTGGGCTACGGAGCGCCCTTCCGCCGCGCGATCCGTCTGGACCGTCTGCCTTGGGAACTCACGCAGGGCTGCTATCGCTTCGTTTTCGACCACGCCGACGCGCCCGCGGCATATCAGGCCAGCGTGTTCTCCGGCGGGCAGCGCCTACATGGTTACGTGGTGCATCCGCCCCCGCGGGAGGCCGGCTTTTTCGATAGCGAGGTGATCGAATCCTATCGCCCCGGCATGACCTTCACCAGCATGCTGCGCATCATCCGCTTCTTCGACGATTACGCCGCGGATCTCGAGGATGCAACGTTGAACATCCACCGCGGCGGCAAGACCACATCGAGGCTGCTGCGCAACATGGCGGAGTTGCGCGCGGCCGTGGTGGATGATCTCGCCATGCCGCGCTGCCCCGTCGAAGAAGCCGTCGCCGTGCTGGAGCAGCGCACGGGGAGAGGTTTGTTCGACGAGAAAAAGTAGGTGTCCGACAACATCGTCAGTCCAGGATTCTTTGCGACCGCCGGCATTCCCGTCCTTACCGGTCGTGAGTTCGGGGAGAGGGATCGCGAGAATGCGTCGCGCGTCGCTCTGGTGAATCAGGCCTTCGCGCATCGATTCTTCCGTAACCAAAACCCGATCGGAAGACGCATCGGCGAATCCGTCGGACCCACTGACCATCGCGTGCGCCACGGTCGTCCTGTTCGCAGCCGGCGCCCTGGCTGGCTTCCTTCCTGCGCAGCGGGCCGCGTCCATTGAACCGACAACGGCGCTGCGGAGCGACTAGAGCCGGTATGTCCAGCCCCTATTGCGAAACCGGAATCATGGCTCCTGTGGGTGAACTGGCGCCGCCATAGGTCGCAATCACCTGGTTGTCGCCGTTGGTCGCTGTGGACGGCACCACCACGTTGATCTGGTACAGCCCCGGGCTGATCAGTCCGGCGAATTGCACCGTGGCCGTGGCGCCGCCGATAGTGAGCTGTGGCAAGGTGGGCAGCGCGCCTGTCTGCACATCCGAACCCGCCGTCAGCGTAGAGACCGGCAGGCCGAAGCCATCGCCGAACAGCAGGATGGTCTCACCCGGCGCGGCCGGCGTGAACGTGTAACCCGGTACCGACAGGGATGCCGGCCCCAACAGGCTGTAATCGGCGTGCTCCGCGGCAATGTGGACGCCGTCGGCGAAGCGCAGGAACCCGGGCGCCACCGCTTGCAGATTCGCGGTAAATGGCGCGCTGGTTGTGCTCCCATTGTTCACCGTCACCGCAACCGGGCCAGTGGTGGAATCGAGCGGCGTGAGCACATTCACTTGGGTGGGGTTGATGAAATAGATGTAGGCCGGCTGACCATTCACGGTGACGCTGACGCCTTGCAACTCGGTCGGCATCTGGCCGGCCGCGAAAGACGGCGCGCTGCTCCAGGTAAGGCCGCCCGCGCCGACGCTGGCGGGAGCAAGGTCGGAGCCGTAAATGGAGACCCAGGCATTCTGCGCGATGTTGGCGCCTCCGCCCGACACGCTGACACCGCTGATGGCGGCCTGCTCCACGCCAAACACGTACCCAGCTCCCAGGCTGCTGTTGTTGCCAATGGCTCCGATCATCGCCATATTCCCGCTCACCGACACGCAAATGCCGAAATAGTCGCCCGCCACGCCATCCGAAGCGGTCAGCTCCTGTTGCTGGCCCCACGCTGAACCGGCGAGCGCAAACACGTAAGCCGCTCCCTGATCGGAATTCTTGTGATAGGCCGCGATCACCGCGGCGCTCCCGCTCACGGATACGGAGTTGCCGAAACTGTCGCCCGCCGCGCCATCCGAAGCGGTCAGCTTCTGTTGTTGGCCCCATGCACCGGCGCTCAGCGCAAACCCGTAGGCGGCTCCTTGCGAGCCACTCTTGCCGGGAGCCCCAATCACCGCCGTGGCCCCGCTCATCGAGACGGAGTAACCGAAACTATCGCCCGCCGCACCATCGGAAGCAGTCAACTCCTGCTGCTGGCCCCACACTCCGTTACTGCCGAGCACGAACACATACGCGGCTCCCTGGCCGGCATTTTTGCTGGCAGCCCCGATCAACGCCGTGCTCCCGGTCACCGAGACGGAGTAACCGAAATAATCGCCCGTCGCGCTATCGGAAGCGGTCAACTCCTGCTGCTCGATCCACGCCCCGCCGCTGCGCACAAACACGTATGCGGCTCCCATGCCAGGAGCCCCAATCATCGCCGTATCCCCGCTTACCGACACGGACCAGCCAAATCCATCGCCCCCCGCCCCATCGGGAGCGGTCAACTCCTGCTGCTCGGTCCACACTCCGCCGCTGCGCACGAACACGTACGCAGCGCCCTGGTTGAGTTGCGAATTGATGGTCTTGCCCCAAGCCCCAATCACCGCCGTGTCGCCGTTCACCGACACGGAGTAGCCGAATTGGTCGTCCGCCGCGCCATCCGAAGCAGTCAGCTCCTGCTGTCGGCTCCACGCGCCGCCGCTGCTAACCAACACGTACGCGGCTCCCTGGGCATTGTACCTGCTGGCAGCTCCGACCACCGCCGTGTTCCCGCTCACCGACACGGACCAGCCGAACTGGTCGCCGGGCACGCCATCGGAGGCGGTCAGCTCCTGTTGCTCGATCCAGGCCGGGTTGGCCGCAGCCGCCAGAGCAGCCAATGGAACCACGAGCGCGATGGCGCGGACCAGCCTGCGGTTTCCCGCCGGAACCGGAATTGAGCTCAGCATCTTCGGTGACCTTTTCTTTCCCAGCCGAGATCCCCGTCTCGGCTTCCTGAACACCTCCGATCCTACACCCGGCGGCCCTGATTTACTCCGCTATCGAAGGCAAACGGCGGCTCATGGCCGGTTCCACCAGGAGGGCAGATCGGCGATGGAATCGAATATCGCGTCGGGCCGGATGGCTCTTTCGAGATCCCTCGGATGGAACTTGCCCGTCCTCACTAGTGCACCCTTGAGTCCCGCCGCTTGCGCGCCGCCGACGTCGGCGTCGATGTCGTCGCCAATCATGAGGACTGCGCTCCCGTGAAGCCCGAGCCTATCTGCACCGGTAAGAAAGAAGCGAGCGGCCGGCTTACCGAACACGAGCGCATCCCGCCCGCTCGCATGTTCCAGCGCGGCCACAAACGGCGCCACGTCCAGCGACAAACCGTCCGCAGCCAGCCAGTAGCGGGTCATGCCCAGGGCGATGAGCCGTGCTTCCGGGTTGCTATGCAACAGGCGGAAGGCTCGGTTCAGGGTTCGGTAATCCCACAGATCTCCGAGATCGCCCACCACCACATAGGCGGCGCCGTGCTCGGCGTCGTCGGGCAGGCAGGGCAAACCGGCAAACTCCCGGCGCGCCGACTGGCGCACAAAGAGCGCGATCTGCCCCTCATGCGCGGTTCGCAACCATTCCGCCGCGGCGGCAGCCGGCGTGAGGATTTCGGTTTCCGCCGCGCGAATTCCCAGGCTCAGAAGTTTCTCGCTCAGCGCGGCGCAACACTTTGAAGTCGTATTGGTCAAAAAGAGATGCGGAATACCGTGCGACTGGACCCACTCAACCGTCTCCAATGCCCCGGCGATAGGGCGGTCGTCGTTATAGACCACGCCGTCCATGTCAAAGAGAATGCCGCGCACGGCTTGGCTTGGACGGATTTCCATCGCTTCCGGCATGTTGCAATTGTACCCGTCCGCACTGCCGGGGCGCCGATGCGGCCCGCCGGAATGGCCGCATCGGGAACCGCGCATTATAATGTTCCCTGAGGAGCCAACTTATGGATCGCCGCGAGTTTCTTGGCGCAGCAGCCGCTTTGTCAGCCACGGCCGCGTACGGCTCAGTGGCGCCTCTCCCACGCCGCCCGTACAAGGATGGGATTGAACTCTCCATCGTCGCCCTCGGCGGCATCGTGATTTGCGGCATGCCACAAGAGGAGGCATCCCGCCGCGTGGCAGCCGCATATGACCGGGGCGTGAATTACTTCGACTGTGCCCCGTCGTATTTCGACGGTGAAGCGGAAATCAAGCTCGGTGAAGCGTTGCAACCATATCGCAACAAGGTCTTCCTTGCCGAAAAGACTACGCGTCGCGACTCGAAGGGTGCACGCGAGGAATTGGAGCGCACGCTCCAGCGCTTCCACACCGATCATGTGGATCTTTACCAGTTTCACGCCGTCGGATCGATGGAAGACGTCGATAAGATTCTCGCGCCGGCCGGAGCCGCGGAGACATTCTTCGCGGTCCGCAAAGAGGGCAAGGCCCGGCATCTCGGTTTTTCCGCCCATAATGCCCCGGCGGCGCTTCGTCTTATGGACGCGCTCGAACTGGACAGCGTGTTGTTCCCGGTCAATGTCAACGCTTGGGAAAACGGCGGCTTCGGCCCGCAGATTCTAGCCAAAGCGAAATCGAAAGGGATGGCCCGCATGGCACTGAAGGCCCTTGCGTTCGGCAGGTGGCCGGCGGACATGAAAGAGAGCGATCGAAAGTACCCGAAGTGTTGGTATCAACCGATCGACGATCGCGAGATGGCTCGCCTGGCGCTCCGTTTCACTTTCAACCACGAGATCACCGCGGCGGTGCCACCTGGTGACGAGCGTATCTTCGACCTCGCGCTGGAACTTGCCTCACAGCCGCTACCCGAGCTGAGCGCGGACGAGCTGACGGGGCTGAAGACCAAAGTATCCTCGCTCGAGCCGGTCTTCCGGGCCTGACGCACTCCTCGCCTTGACTGGCGGCGACTCTTCAACGCACGAGACCAGCGGGCAAAACCCCAGAACTAGAACTGCCGGAACTGTTCTGCGCGTATTGCAGAATTGCTGATTGTTTTTCCGTACCCGCCCGCCGCAATCTGTGGCACCATGTTCACAACAGCATCCGCTGCCGCCCGCTGAGTGTGCCCTATCGCACTCCGGCGGCATGACAGTTTTGGGGGGGCCATGAGAATCCGTTTTATCGACTGCGTCGTAGCGCTCGCCATCGCGGCCGCGCCATTGAGCGGCCAGGGAATCATCAGCACCGTCGCCGGGAGTCCAAGCTGCACCGGCACGGGCGAGGGCGGCCCGGCAGTCAGCACCTGCCTCAGTGGTGGGCTTGGGCTCATTGCCATAGACAAGCAGGGCAACCTGTACTTTTGGATGGGCCCTTCCATCCAAAAGGTCAATACGGCCGGAATCATCAGCACGGTGGCTGGCGGGAAGTTCGGATATAGCGGGGACGGCGGGCCGGCCACCAGCGCCGCGCTGGGCGGCCTCCAGCCATACAATGGGGTGGCAATCGACCCTGCGGGCAATCTGTATATCAGCGACGACTACAATCATGCGATCCGCATGGTCAGCGCCGCGACCGGCATCATTACGACGATTGCCGGCAACGGCTCCCCTGGCTTCGCGGGCGATGGTGGGCCGGCGTCCCAGGCTCAGCTCTTTTACCCCGCGGGCATCTGCTTCGACAGCGCGGGCAATCTCTATATTGCGGACGAGTTCAATTATCGCATCCGGAAAATCAGCACCGCCGGAATCATCAGCACGGTTGCCGGGAATGGAAACGCGCTCGGCGGCGCTGCAGTCGATGGCGGGCAGGCGACGGCCGCGGCAATCGAGAACCCTCACGCGGTTACCGTTGACGGCGCCGGTAATATATATATCGCGGAAAGCAACCGGATCCGCAAGGTCGACACCAGCGGCGTCATCAGCACCTACGCCGGCGTAATCGCCGGTACTTTCGGATTCTCCGGAGACGGCGGCCCCGCCACCGCGGCCGAGCTCGCCGGCCCGCTTGGCATGGCTGTCGACTCGTACGGCAACCTCTTTTTGGCCGACAACCAGAACCAACGGCTCCGTGAGGTCAACGCGGCTGGCATCATCAGCACTGTCGCTGGGTTCCTAGGCCCTGTTTCCACTCCCATCCTCGACGGCATCCCGGCCTCGACCGCCTATATATCGAACCCGTGGGGCGTGGTGCTCGACCCCGCCGGCAATTTGTATTTCACAACGGGCGCCAACTCCGTGCGAAAAATAACGTCGGGAGCGTCAATGGCCGCCAGCCCGACCACTCTGTCGTTTTTCTACACAACCGGCGCGGCGACCCCCGCCAGCCAGTCCGTCAACCTAACCAGCTTGGGCGCGGCATTGAGCTTCACCGCTGCGGCCACCACCACATCGGGCGGCAATTGGCTCTCTGTCAGGCCGACGAGCGGCACGACGCCGGCCACGCTCAGCGTCTCCATCAACCCGGCCGGTGTTCCACGTGGGATCTACCAGGGCGGGATCACGGTCACGCCGAGCGGCTCTGGCAATCAGCCGCTGTCATTCGCGGTCACGCTGACCGTTACCGGCGCCAACGCGCCTGTGATCAATAGCGGTGGCATTGTCAATGCGCTCGGGTATCAGAACCAGTTGGCGCCCGGCGTCGTATTCGTGATAATCGGCAGCGGCTTGGGTCCCGCGTCCATTGTGATCGCTTCGGCGCCCAACTACCCGACTACTCTCGGAGGAACGTCCATTACGTTCACACCCGTGGGCGGCGGATCGGCCATCAACGCGAGGATGTATTATTCGCTGGCCGGAGCGGTCGCCGGCATTCTTCCCTCTTCGGTCGCACCGGGGACCTACGCGGTGCAGTTGACCTATAGCGGCCTCACCAGCGCGCCGCAGAACGTGACCGTGGTGCCGCGCAGTTTAGGGATCGCAACCGCCAACAGCCAAGGAACAGGCACGGCACAAGCCACTGACGGGAGCGTCAACGGCGGAATCAGCCTCATCCGTTTCACCAGCGGCAGCGTCGCGTTCAACGGGTACACCTGGACGCTCGGGCCCGCTCACCCCGGAGACACACTCGTGTTCTGGGGAACCGGCGGCGGCGCCGATCTGCTCAATGACACCGGCGGCAGCTCCGGCGACCAGACCGCGGCGGGTAATTTCTTCGTGAACGTGGCCGGCACCCAGATTACACCGCTGTACGCAGGTACCTCCTCCGGGTATCCGGGACTCTGGCAGATCAATTTCACTTTGCCCGCGAACATCACGCCGGATTGCTTCGCGTCTGCGCAGGTCAGCGCGGGAGGCGTATTGAGCAACGCCGTCATAATTCCCATCGCCGCCGCCGGACAGAGTGCGTGCTCGGCTCCAGGATTCAGCCAGTCTGTTCTTCAAAAGTTAGATGCCGGCGGAGACATCGTGTTTGCCGGATTCTCCTTCGGTCCGTTCGCTTACACCGGTGGGGCCACGGTGCTTATGGGCGGCCAGTTCGCACGCTACACGGCGGCGGAGTGGCTCCTCAACTTCTCGGGACCGAAGTTCGGCTCGTGCATCGTGCTGGACGAAACCTACCCAGCCGGCGCAAACGACCCCGCCGGGCCCGATTCGTTTCTCGACGCGGGCGCCAGCCTTCCGGTCAGCGGCCCAGGTTTGCCGGCGAACACTGTCTTGGGGAAGATAGCCCTGTCCAATGGGCCGATCTACAGCTTCACGCCGGCCGCGGGCGCGCTGGTGGACGGCGGCACGTACACGCTGACCGGGAGCGGTGGCGCTGACGTCGGTCCATTTAGCGTATCGTCGACTCTCCCTACCAGCTTCTCGGCGACCAATCTCGCCTCGATTACAACTATCAACCGCAGTCAGCCGCTGACCATCAATTGGACCGGTACCGGGTTTGACGAGGCCATCATCGTCGTCCAGGGTGGCATACTGAGCGCCACGACCACGCACACGGTGAGCATCTCGTGTGCCGCTCCGGCGAGCTCGGGCACGTTCTCGGTCCCAGCGGCTGCGCTCGCATATCTTCCCGCCGTGGTGAGCGGGTCCGCGGGCAACGTCGGCCAGCTCGAAGTGGAAGCCGTTCAGTCCAGCGGAGGGATGATAACGGCTGAGTTAGGGGGGCAGACTCTTACGCCACCTCTTGTCGCAGGAGGCCAGGTCGACTTCGGCGCCTTCACGCCGTTCCTCGCCGTGGAACAGAGCGTATCGATTCAATAGCAGCGTTCGAGCGGCTATTTGCGCACGGCCACGGTCTGGTCGCCCTCGACATACGCCGCATATACGGCGCCGGCGGCCGCTGCCACGTCCTTGCGGCGTTTGGCCGCTGCGGGAGGTTCCAAAGGCATTCGGTTGACCTCGCCGTGATGCAG
>Ga0181529_10001563_pt1 | contig 29080 bp, 29 predicted proteins | sample PEATcosm2014_Bin_36_FD_119763 | JGI IMG/M metagenome (GOLD analysis project Ga0181529, IMG submission 119763) | Peatland microbial communities from MTU Mesocosm Facility, Houghton, MI, USA - PEATcosm2014_Bin10_30_metaG | ecosystem: Environmental > Terrestrial > Soil > Wetlands > Peat | place... | reverse complement strand
GCCGCTGGCAATGCCGGGACTGCGCCAAGCAGTATTCGGTCAAGGTCAACACGATCTTCGAGGATTCACCGATTCGTCTTGAGAAGTGGCTTACCGCGATGTGGATGCTGGCGAACTGCAAGAACGGAGTTTCCAGCTACGAGATTCACCGCTCCATCGGCGTCACTCAGAAGTCGGCATGGTTCATGCTGCAACGGATTCGGCTGGCGATGAAAAACAAGTCTCTCTTGAAACTCGGCAACCAAGGCGGACCCGTAGAGATGGACGAGACTTTCGTCGGCGGAAAATTGAAGAACATGCACAAATCCAAAAAGCCCAAGGGAACCGGATTCAGCGGGATCGCTGGCGGCGCGATGGCAAAGGCCATCGTGGTCGGGATGCTGGAGCGCGGGGGCCGCGTCAAGACCGAAGTAGTCATGGAGCGCACTCATCATGTTTTGCGGTCGCTAGTGAACAAGCACATTCACCCTGGCGCTACTCTGATGACCGACGAATGGGGCGGATACAAGGGAGTGGACCTTACGCACCAAATCATCAACCACGCTGCCGAGTACGTGAATGGGCAAGTTCACACTCAGGGAATTGAAAACTTCTGGTCTTTGTTTAAGCGGGCACTGAATGGTACTTACATCAGCGTCGAACCCTTCCACCTTGACCGCTACGCAGACGAGCAGGCTTTTCGCTATAACAATCGCGCCACCAAAGACAATCCGTTGACTGATGCAGACCGTTTCGCGCTGGTTCTTTCGCAGATTTCAGGGAAGAGACTGACTTACGCTGAACTGACCGGCAAGGTGGGTGATCCGCAAGTCTAAGCTGGCTTGGATGGGACGGCAACGGCGTGGGAAGCGCGGGCTTTAGGCTTGCGCTTTTCTTGCTCAATCCGTGACTGTATTTCACTCTTGGATACCTTCAAAACCTCTCCCAACAGGCTCTCAAAGGCTCTATACTCTTCGGACTGCGGTTTTGGCTTCATGGAGGTAGTGTATGCCAGAAATACCCAATCTTCCCGATGAATATCTCCGCGCCATCGGACTCGTTACTGTAAGATGGAACCACCTTGAACAAATCGTGAATCTCTTTCTGATCCACTTTCTCGGAAAATCAATTGACGATGATCGATCCCACATCGTTTTCGCGCACATGGCATGGCCCCAAAAAGTGAATGCCTTGAGCGCACTTGTCGAAAAGGTGATCGTTCTGCCGCGATATTCAAATCTGCAAAGCTATAAACCGATAGTGCTTCCCCTATTGAATGCAGCCCAAAATGGCAGAAACTCAATCATCCACGGGCTTTGGGGTATGCTGGGCAGCATCCCCACGAGGGCGTCCATCAAGGCTCGCGGCTCTCTGGAATTTACGTGGAGTGAAGTCACCCTAAAAGACATTGAGGCTGTAATCCAAGCAATTGAAGATGCTCGCGTAGCCCTGTCTGGCTTGGCGTCTCCTGAGTGGAAGGAGTCAATTCGCATCCGCAAAGAGGGCAATACTTGAAGGCGTGGCTTATTGAAACGCTATCGCTTTTCCTCACAAGTCCGTCACTGCCTCCGAACTGGGGAAAATCGTCAATGTGAAACCCGACGATATGGTCGCACTGCTCCTGCCCTGTCACGGCAGGTTCAATCATCGTCGCGTTTGAGTCATTAGTCAAGTATGTTATTGCCGTCAGGCCTTGGTCAGTAACGGGTCGAGATAGATCGTATGGCTTGGCCTTCGCCAGAGAGTTCACAATCTTGTAGTGCAAGTCGGCGCATATATTTGCGGTCTCAACAAAATGGTTAGGGAATAGAGCCATTTTTCGAGAGAGTTCTTGATTTGAGACTTTGCATTCCCAGATCGCTTGAAGTCACTCTTGATTGCGCTGGCCAGCGCTGGCCAATCGGCGTCAGCTAGGGCCTCCGATATCATGAAATGTACTTCACGGTCCGTCCCAAGAATGTAGACGTGCGCTTTGTGAGAGTGGAAGTGATAATCCCAATGAATCCAATTGCTGCTGTCGTCCCTACCCACCTTGGTTTGGAGGCCATTCGGCTCGCCAAATTTGGCCTTTAGGTAGCAGTACATATCGACCGGAGCAAGCTGCTGGCGAAAAATCAACGCTGAGCCAAAGTGCATTTCCTGCTTGTCTTCCGCAGCCTCGTGCTTTTTGATCATGTCGTCATAATGGGCGACGACCTCGGTTGGGGCGAAAAGGCGCCAAGCGTCGAGGTCTAGACACTCAGGACGCTTGCCGCTAATACGCATAGAGTCTTACCCGCATCGTAGGCACTGGGTGATCGCTGGCCGATGTCTGTCGAGTGCTGTGGCGTTCGCAACCAGCATACGCCCGCTTCGAGGTGGGCGGAAAGTGGAAGCCGGCGTCTGCGCTTCCCAAGGTCTCCAAGGAAGCTTGGAGTACCCATTGCGGCGTTGCCCTTCGCTGCACCCTCGGCATTTACACTAAGAAGCGGAGAAACCTGTGTTTTTCGATAAGATTCTGACCAAAGTTTTTGGCACGGCGAATGAGCGGCTGCTCAAGCGGCTCAGGCCTATCGTGATTGAAATCAGCGCGATGGAGCCGGAGATCAAGAAGCTCTCAGATGAAGAGCTGAAGGCCAAGACGGCCGAGTTCAAGGCGCGGATTGCGGCACGGCTCGAAGGCATCACCGACGCGGACGAGAAAAAGGCGACGGAAAAAGAAGCTCTCGACGAGATTCTGCCCGAGGCGTTTGCGGTGGTGCGCGAGGCGGGCTGGCGCGCGGTGCAGATGCGGCACTTCGACGTGCAGCTGATCGGCGGCATGGTGCTGCACCAGGGCAAAATCTCCGAAATGAAAACCGGCGAAGGCAAAACGCTGGTGGCGACACTCGCGTGCTACTTGAACGCACTGGCCGGGCACGGCGTGCACGTGGTGACGGTGAACGATTACCTGGCCAAACGCGATGCCGAGTGGATGGGCAAGATATACGAGTTCCTGGGACTGACGGTGGGCGTGATCGTGCACGATTTGGACGACAACGAGCGCAGGGCCGCCTACGCTGCCGACATCACGTACGGAACCAATAATGAATTCGGGTTCGACTACCTGCGCGACAACATGAAGTTCGAGATCAAGGATTGCGTGCAGCGCGGGCACTACTACGCGATCGTGGACGAGGTGGATTCGATCCTGATCGACGAGGCGCGGACTCCGCTGATCATTTCGGGACCGACGGAACAGACGACGGACAAGTACGCGCGGGTGCGGCGCATCATTCCCCAACTCGAACTGGGCGAGGAGGTGGAATACCACGACCACAAGCGCCAGCAGGAGTTGGGCATCGAGTTGGGCGAGGGGCAGAAGTACTTCACTGGCGACTACATTGTGGACGAGAAGCAGCGAACGATCGGCGTGACGGACGACGGATGGGTGACGATCGAGAAGGCGCTGGGCATTGGCAACATTGCCGACGCGGAAAACTGGGAACTGAAGCACTACGTGGAGACGGGAATCAAGGCGCATGCGCTCTACAAGCGCGACGTGGATTACGTGGTGAAGGACGGCGAGGTGATTATCGTGGACACCTTCACCGGCCGCATGATGCCGGGACGCCGCTGGAGCGACGGACTGCACCAGTCGATCGAGGCCAAGGAGGGCGTGAACATCCGCAAGGAAGACCAGACACTGGCCACGATCACCTTCCAGAATTACTTCCGCCTGTATCAAAAGCTGAGCGGCATGACGGGCACGGCGGAAACCGAAGCGGCCGAGTTCGAAAAGATCTACAAGCTGGAGATCGTCGTTATCCCGACCAACAAGCAGATGCGGCGGTTGGAGAATCCTGACGTGGTGTTTCGCACCGAAAAGGAAAAGTACAAGGCGGTGGCGGACAACATTGCGGAACTGCACGAGAAGGGACAGCCGGCGCTGGTGGGCACGACGTCGATTGAGAAGAGCGAGCGGCTGTCGGCGATATTGCAGAAGAAGGGCGTGAAGCACGTGGTGCTGAACGCGAAGTTCCACGAGCGGGAGGCGGAGATTGTGGCGCAGGCGGGACGGCTGGGGATGGTGACCATCTCGACGAATATGGCCGGCCGCGGCACCGACATTCTACTGGGCGGCAACCCGGATTTCATGACGCGCAAGGAATTGGTGGACAAGAAGAAGGCGCGCGCCATCAGCGTGGCCGAGGGCGCGATCAATCCCATGGCGCCGCCGGGGTTCCAGCGCTTTTATTACCAGGGACAGGAGTTCGAAATCTCCGACGCGGAGTGGACGGAGACGAATGTGGTGCACTCGGCGACCGCGCAAAAGGAGCACGAGGCAGTGATCGACGCGGGCGGGTTGTTCATCCTGGGCACCGAACGGCACGAGTCGCGGCGCATCGACAACCAGTTGCGCGGGCGCGCCGGGCGCCAGGGCGATCCCGGAGAATCGCGGTTCTTTCTTTCGCTCGAAGACGACCTGATGCGCATTTTCGCCAAGCAGTGGGTGAGTACGCTGCTGGAACGGCTGGGCATGGAAGAGGGCGTGCCCATTGAGTCGCGCATGATCTCGAAGCGCATCGAGGGCGCGCAGAAGGCCGTGGAGGCGCAGAACTTCGAAGCCCGCAAACACCTGCTCGAATACGACGACGTGATGAACAAGCAGCGCGAAGCGGTGTATGGCCTGCGCCGGCAACTGCTGGAGGCCGTGGAGCAGCGGGAATTGATTCTAGAGGATTACGTCGGCGGAGTCTTGTCGAGCCTGCTCGACGAATTCTGCAACGAGCACACGCGGCCCGAGCAGTGGGACTTCAAAGGGCTGGGCGAGAAGCTGGTGGATCAATTCGGTTTCAGCCTGGCGACGTCGGGCATCAAGCCCGAAGCGCTGAGCCGGCACGAGCTGGGCGAGGCGATCTTTGCCAAGCTGACCCAGAACTACGAGGCGAAGGAAAAGATTCTAGGCGCGGGGACCATGCGCTACCACGAGCGCATGATCATGCTGAACGTGATCGACGGGCTGTGGAAGGATCACCTGCTCTCGATGGACCACCTGAAGGAGGGCATCAATCTGCGCGGGTATGCGCAGAGGGATCCGCTGGTGGAATACAAGCGCGAGTCTTTCGATATGTTCGAGGCCATGATGCTGAAGTTCCAGGAAGACACGGTGCGATTCCTCTTCCGGATGCAGATACTGGGGCCCGACGGACAGCCTGTAACGCAGCCGGTACAGCCGCGCGGTCCGGTGCCGAGCGCTCCGCCGGTGGCGAGTGCGGCACGGCCGTTGGCAGAAGGTGACGGCGCTCCGCGCGAGATTGCGATTCCCCCTCGTGCGCCTTCAACGACGATCGATCAGATCGAGAAAGAGTTCCACCGCAAGAAGGAGCGGGAGCTGGCCGCGGCGAGCCGTGCGGGCGCCGGAGACAGCAGCGAGCCGACGCAGCGTCGCACCGGCGAAAAGGTGGGACGCAACGATCCGTGCCCCTGCGGCAGCGGGAAAAAGTACAAGAAGTGCCATGGAGCAGCGGGATAAAGGCAGGGAACAGTACGAGGGGCGTGCTCCGCGGGAGCACGCCCCTCGTTTGCTTGCGGAACCTGTGTTTTTCCACTGCCTATTCCCGGCACCCTGCTTCTTTAGCGCAGGAAGCGGAAGAAACCGCGCTTTTCGCTTTTTTCAGCGTGCAGGCCGGCGGCGGTTTTTGCCATCTCGCGAATGGTGCGAGCGATGGCGGAGTCGCCGAGCACCATGGGCGTGGCGGTTTCGCGGGTGCGGCGTGCGGCGGCGTAGTCGTCGGGGACCTTCCAATGCGCGGGCCGGGTGAGCGCCTCGTCAATTTTCCTCTCGTCGAAGAGCAAATCGCTAGGCTTGTAACGGTTGAGCACGATTTGCAGGGTCTGGTCGCGCGTGAAGAAGAACTTCGACACCATGCGGTTGGCGTTAAATAACTCGGAGATGCCGACCTGCGTGATGAGGTAGAGGACGGCCGACTTGTTAAAGAGGGAGGTGCCGAGCAGGTCGATGCGCGAGCCCACGTCGGCCACTACAAAGTCGTAGGCGTCGCATGCTACCGAGACCAGCTTGTCAATGGAATTGAGGGGCATGGCGTGATCGCTGAACTCAGAAGGAGAAGCCAGCACCGAGAGTCCCGTGCTGTGCTTGACCGCCATCTGGGTGAGCATTCTGGCGTCGAGGCGGTCAGGTTGCTGCAGGGCGTTGACCACGGAGTATTCGGTTTTGATGCCGAGATTGATGGCCGCGTCGCCTAATGGAAGTCCGAAGTCCATCAGCAGAGTTTTGCCTTCAGATTCCTGAGCCAGCGCGAGCGCGAAGTTGGCGGCGAGCGTGGTGACGCCGCAGCCGCCCTTGGTTCCGAGAAACACGAAGAGGCGGCCAGCCTCCTTCGAATCCTGGTTCGACTCGGCGTAGCGCTCGGCCGCGCGCTCCATGGCGGCGGCGAGCTCCACAGGATCAAGAGGCGTGGTGAAAAACTCGCGTGCGCCCGCACGCATCAGGTGGACGGCCAGCTTCATGTCGGCTCGCGACGAGTAGGCCATCACGTAGGTGCGCGAGATGGCGCTGAGGTTCTCTGCCATCTCGAACGCGAGGTCCTGGTCGCAGTCGACGTTGAAAAGCACCACATTGTAGGAATCGGGGAGCATCTTCGCCAGATCCCCAGCCTTCTCGGGGAAGTAGGGGATCTCTGAAAGCTCGAGATTCTCCATATGCGAGAGCACGGCGGCCGCGGCTTTGCGGCGCTGTTCATCGGAGTCGAGAATCGCTACGGTCAGGGACATGCTGTCCCGGGCACCGGAACCCGTGCGTTCATTGGGCATAGTCTTTGAAGGTACTCCAAGAGAACATGATATTCCATTGCAATCCTCTCAAAGACGGTGGGAGTGTACCAACGATATTCTGCCCCGTGGGTTGCAGGCCATGGTATGCGAGTTCCTGCATGGGAGGGATTCAAGGCCATGACGCAGAGCTATGGACGAGGCGTATTTCTGCCTGTGCAGCGAGGGGAAAAGACCGCTCTGGAGGGGATCGGAGGGTTGATTGCAAGGCGGTTTTCAAATCCGCGTATGGGCCTCCCGGTTCGGGAGGCCCATCCAACCGAGGGCCGTGCGACAAGGCGGTTCGAAGCACGGGAGCGTCCGGCATTTGCCGCGGACCGACCGTTGGGGCTTCCTAGTTGAGCGCAAAGTTCACCGTGACGGTAACCACCGCGTCTCCGTCGCCGGGCGCGAATTTCCATTGACGCACCGCGTCTTCGGCGGCGACTTCGAGCATGTGGTTGCCGCTCACAGGCTTCACATCCTTGACCTTGCCTTGGGCGTCGACCGTAGCTTCAAGCCGGACCTCGCCACCGATGCGCAAGCGCTTGGCGATCTCCGGATACAAGGGCGGCACGCGCAGCTTGACCGCGCGATCATCTCCCGCCCGGACCGGCAGCGCCAGCGCCACAATTGCCGCCAGCGCGGCTGCCTGCAAAACACCGAATCCCATCCGCCGCTTGGCGGCAGCGACTGCTGCACGAAGAACTCTGTGCATGGGGTCCCTCCGAAGTTTTAGAAAAACTCAACAGAGTTATCGGCAATGGGCGGCCCGGCATGAAGGGATTTTGAGAGTCTGGTTACGAAAGGCATGGAAAAACAGGGAGCAAGGGAGCGAGAGAACAAGTCAGCGGGCGGGCGGGGGTTGGGGGATGGCGGCGAAGGTGAGGTCTTGGGCTGTGCTTGCGTGTTCCTCGCGCCAGGCTTCGAAGAGGCGCCCGTAGCTGAGGGTCACGTACTGTGCCGGATCGACGCCGAGCCGGGCCGCGGTGCGGTCGATCCAGGCCGAAGAACCCTCCAGTTCGGCGTAATTGCCGATGGGCGTCTCGTCGATGACGCAATGGCCTTCGCCGTCGGTCCACTCGGTGCGCCACTTTTCATAGCAGAATGCGGCGACCAGGCCGAGGGAGAGAAAAAGCTCGGCGAGCGCGCCGCCGTCCGCGATGCGGGTCTCAGTCTCGACGCGGTGTTTGTGCCGGTCGTCTCCGGGGCGATCATTGGGCAGCCGCTTGTGAGTCAGGGTCGAGCGGCCCGCGTAGCTGCGGATGCGGAGAATCTCAGTGCGCGCGCGCATTTGCCGGTCGGGCGTGTCGTAGAGCACGTTGCTCTCGAAGCTGCGCGGAGTTTCGAGACGGAAGCCGGCGGCTTCGAGCTGCTTGGTGAGAGCGGCCAAATCGGCAACGCGGAATTTGATTTCGGTTTCGATCGGCATGGGATGAATGAAGTATAAGTGCGCAGGGGAGGTAGGCCTCTCGCTGCTCGCCTTACGGTACAAGCCGGATCGCGGCGGGAAGGTAATGTAACGTGACCGCGTCCCCGTGGGCGAGGCCGGCAATCGGCTCGGCGATGGCTTCGACGATCGTGGGAGGCTGAAAGTGGTCGGGCTTGGTGGCCGGGTCGGGGATGTAGAGCATCGCTTTGTAAAGCCGTTCGCCGAAGCCGATCTGCGCCGCGCTCAAGAAGAAATTTTCCGCGGGCATCAGGTCGGTCCACTTCACGGAGCTGAGGAAAAACTCGGGCCGCAGAATTTGCACTCGCCAGGGCGCCAGGTCCAGATTGAGCGTGGCGGCGAGGAAATTGCCGGAGAAGTAGGCGTCCAGATCGAGCCCGCGCGCGGCAAAGAACGGCATTTGCAGGCGGATGGTGCCCTGGGGAAAGCGCGTGTCGGCTGTGGATTGGCCGGAGGCAACTCCGTGGCCGCGGGCGACGACGGCCGAAACCTGGCGGAGAGCGGAAGATGCGTCGGGCATGGCAGAAATGTTACCGCAAGGCGCCTGGCCCGCGATGGCTGGTGCGCGGCGCGCCGAACGGCGACAATAAACAGGTGAAGACACTGCATCTGACCGTGGATCCGACACACCTGGAACTGGATGAGGCCGGCGAAGCGCTCGACCGGGCGGCCGCGATTTTGCACGCGGGAGGACTGGTGGCGCTGCCGACGGAAACCGTCTACGGGTTGGGAGCGAACGCGCTCGACCGCGCCGCCGTGGAGCGCATTTTTATAGCCAAGTCGCGACCAAAGTGGGACCCGATCATTGTGCATATTGCATCAGAAGCGATGCTCGACGGTCTGGTGGAAGAGGTTCCCGCGACGGCGCGACGGCTGATGGAGCAATTCTGGCCGGGGCCGCTGACACTTTTGCTGCGGCGCGCGCCGGCGGTGCCGGACGTGGTGACCGCAGGCCGGCCGCTGGTGGGCGTGCGTATGCCGGCGCACCCGGTGGCGCTGGAGTTGATTCGCCGCGCCGGAGTTCCCGTGGCCGCGCCCAGCGCCAATCGCTTTGGCCACATCAGCCCCACGACAGCGCAGCACGTGCTGGACGATCTCGACGGGCGGATTGACGCCGTGGTTGATGCGGGGCCGTCGCCGCGCGGCGTCGAGTCTACGGTTCTCGACCCGTCGACAATGGTGATCTACCGGCCGGGCGCGGTGACGGCAGAGCAGATTCGCGCAGTGGCTGGGCCTGTGGAGATGTATCGGAACGCCGGAGCGCTGCGCGAAACCCCCGCGGAAGCGCTGCCCTCGCCGGGCGTAGGCTTGCGCCACTACGCGCCGCAAGCGCGGTTAGTGCTGGTGGACGCACCACCTGAGGAGATCGGAATGCGGCTTGCGGAGATCGCGCTCGGATTTCATGGGGAGAGGATCGGCGTGATGTTGCCGGATGGCGTCGATGTTCCGGGAGGGCTTGGGGAATGCCGCATTTTTGCGTGGGGCGCGTGGTCGAGACCTGACGAGATGGCGCACGATCTCTATGCGGGACTTCGAACGCTCGATCAGCAGGGGTGTACGGTGATTTTGTGCCCGTTGCCTGCGGCAGAGGGAATTGGCGCGGCGATACGAGACAGACTGCAAAAGGCGGGGACTAAGGGAACAGGCGAAAAGCGAGTGTGAGTGTGCGTGTGAGTGCGCCGGTGAGTGCGGTCAGATCACACTCACACTCGGACTGTCTTTACCCGTTGTCGCCGAGCTTGTACATGTACTTGATGGCGGACTTGTAGATGAGGGTTCTAGTGCGGCCGCGGACCTTGATGGAGTTGCGGTCGTACCAGTCGATGCAACCGTCGATGCGCTCACCGTCCTCAAGCACGATGACCATGGGCGTCTGCGACTGAATCTGTTTCTGCAGATAGAAGAGTTCGGCGTGACGGTTGGGCGCGTCAAGTTCTGTGGTGTGCGCCGGAAAACGGCAGGGAAGCGGCGCGGAGAAGTTTTTACGGTTGTGCGTGGGAAGGCGGTCGGGCTCAAAACCTCGGGATGGCGGCAGAACTGAGTGGATACTCATGGGGAACGACCTCCCTTTTAAAAACCCCAAAACGTCAAAGCCTGGCCTGGTGCGCTCCAAACATTCCGGATGAACCCGGGCGCCCACCCCTGCACGCGACGCCAACTCAAAGACCCGAGCTGCGCGGAAGCATCTTTTCACCGCTTCAGAGAAGCAGACAAACGTCCAGCATTGGCGGGAATTTGCGTTCCGCCGCCTTCTCTTCGTGGGAGTGCTCTTACGTGAAAAGATGCCTGGAGCCGACGTGGGGTTGCACCTTTATTCTGCGTGGATTGTGGAGGCGCGTCAAGGGGGAAAGGCGGCTTCCAGCGTCTAGCTCCTAGCTTCTAGCGCGCTGAGGTGAGTGGGCGGCCTGGGTGGCGCCGAAAACGGTGAGCGGTGAGCAAGAAACAGGAAAGCGTCAACGGCCACTAGACCAATGCTGGGAGCTCGGAAATAAGAGCTAGAAGCTGTTTTCTCCGAGGCTGAGGGCCATGGCGTCGAGTGAGAGGGAGCGGAGCAGGTTGCGACGCATGCCTTGCTCCACCTGGACGAGGGCGCGGGCGGCGCCGTCAATCCAATCAACGGAAAGGCCTTCGGCGAGGCGGGCGAGCTCGGCGGCGAGATCGAGATTGCGGATGAGCGCGGGCGTGCCGGCCACGATGAGCAGCAGATCTTCCAAGAGGCTGCCGAGGGCGCGGAGCAGATGGACGGTTTTCTCTTGTCCGTCGGCGCCGGCGCGGTAAGACTCCGTGGCGTGGAAGAGCCGGGAGTAATCAGGTTCGCGCAGCGCGGTGCGCAGAATGATGAGCGCATCCTGGCGGCTGGCTAGATAGGCGTCAAGATCGAGCGCGAGGGCGCGGCCCACTGCGCCCTGGGCCAGACGCGCGACCAGGGCCCGCTGCTGCGGCTTGAGTTCCGGGCGGCGCTGGGCGAGAAGAGATTCGAGGTCGGCAGCGGGCAACGCACCCAGGCGATGGATGACGGCGCGCGAGCGGGTGGTGGGCAGCAGCTCCTGGGGATTCTCGGTGAGCAGGATGAGCGAGGTGTGCTCCGGCGGCTCCTCGAGGAGCTTGAGAAGACTGTTGGCCGCTTCTTTCATGAAGGCCGATGAGGTGAAGATGGTGAATGCGCGCCTGGCTTCGGCTGGCTGCCGGTAATAGGCCATGTGAATGGCCTGGCGAACCTGGCCGAGCTTGATCATGAGCTGCGGCGGGTCGGGTGGAATGATGAGGACATCGGGATGGGTCTGCACGAAGATGCGCGTCTCGCGCTTGTCGGTGTCGCGCATGTCCTCGCGGGCCGCGACCGCTTCGGCCACGAGCGCATCGAGGTTGGCGGACGCGGCAATACGCGTGCAATTGCGGCAAACGCCGCAAAAGTCGGGCAGGCCATCGGATTCCGTGGGGTTGAGGCAGTTGACGGCCTGAGCCAGCATGAGGGAGAGCGTGTATTTGCCCGCGCCGCGCGGTCCGGCAAGAATCATGGAGTGGGGAAAACGGCCGGCGCGCACGCTTTCGCGCAGATGCGTGACGGTGGCCGCGTTGCCGAGGAAGTCGTGAAAGCCCACGGAAGAAGCTTAGCAGGGAGCGAAGGAGCGAGTCAGCAAGTCGGCGAGTCAGCGAGTCAGCAAGCCTGCGAGCCAGCAAATCAGCGAGTCGGCGAGTCAGCAAGTCAGCTCATCCGGACGCCAGGAGCAGCGGGCGCGGGGCGGGCTTTAGAATGCACTTCTGGAACTTTCGCGCGAATCTTGATGAGCCGCGCGCGACGGATGCGAATCCTTTGGGGGCACGAGGCGAATGGGGCGACGGGGGGACGAGGGCTTTGGTTTGTCGGCGGCGGATGTGCGCACTTTGCGTGCGCTGAAGACGCCGGCGCGGATTCAGAAATTTGTTGACGCGCTCACGTACCAGTACGCAGACACGGCCGGGTCGCCCGCGCGCGTGCTGCGCGAGCGCAAGGGGCATTGCCTGGAGGGGGCGCTGGTGGCGGCGGCGGCGTTGCGCGTGGGGGGGCATCCGCCGCTGGTGATGGATCTTGAGTCAGTGCACGATGACGATCACGTAGTGGCCCTCTATCGCGAACACGGGCTGTGGGGCGGCATTGCCAAGTCCAACTTTGCCGGGCTGCGCTTTCGCCCGCCGGTTTATCGCACGCTGCGCGAACTGGCGCTGAGCTACTTTGCGAGCTACTACAATTTGCGCGGCGAATACACGTTGCGCGCCTACTCGCGGTCCGTGAACCTGGCGCATTTGGACCGCTGCCACTGGATGACCGCCGAGGAAGACGTGTGGTGCGTGGCGGAGGCACTGATTGCGGCGCGGCACTACGCGCTGGTCCCCGACAAGGTGACACGGGCGCTGCCGCGGCTCGACCGCCGCAGCTTTGAGGCGGGGATGCATGGGCGGGTGATGCATTGAAAAGGCGGCGGAGTTAGCGGCGCTAGCGGAGTTGGCGGAGTTAGCGGAGTTGGCGGAGTTAGAACGCCTCCGCCCGATGCATTCGTGCTGTCTCACCCTAAAGTTCGCCGCGCTACGGCAAACTTTAGGATGGGGCACCCGGCTGTCCCACCCGACGCCCGGCCCTCGCCCGACGCATTTGTCCTCCGTTGTTGCCTTTCGCGTTATTCCCATTACCCCTCCCCCCTCCCTTTTCAGCCAAAGTCGTGATTCCAGGATAGTTAGCACCTCGTGGGGTTACCTTAAACGCCTGAAAACAAAAGAGTTAGATTTAAGTATGATTAAAATCAATACTTTGCAGACAGCTTTCTGAGGTCCTTGCAAGGTTTGCTCCGCGATCCGGCAGGTTCGCTCAAAAAAGTGGGCGGTCCGGATTCGCCAGAGCGGACCGGCCGGTGCATGCCGTCTTTTTCTTGCTTCTACAAAGAGTGTAGCGACTTCGGGGAAATAACCTGCACCGCATGAGTCGAATTTATCTCATTTAAAATTAGATGTTTGCATGGAATTTGAGAGTAGGGATGGGTTGACAGCCAGTTGGACCGACGCTTAGTCCAGAGTTGCCGAATGTCAATGACACTCGGACTCCATGAGGACCGTGCATGCACTGAAAAGCACAGCTGGTAAACGGCTAATGCTAAAGGACTCAAAACAAGCAAATTGAGAATATAATCCTAGCGGGGCCCCCGTAGCTCAGTGGATAGAGCGCACTCTTCGAAAAGTTGAGGCCGTCGGTTCGAGTCCGACCGGGGGTTCCACTCGTATTGACAACATGTGGAAAATGGGATAACCTTGGCTTATTCGAAGAGTGCTCTCGATCTGCTGACTTTCAGTCGGAAGATCAGGCATCAACGGGGCTGGAGTTGATGTAAAAAATCGCTCCAGCCTTTGTATTTTTAGTCTCTATTCTCGGCCTATTCGCCTGACGGCTCATCCTCTTCAAATCCAATCAATCGTCCTTGAAGCATCAGGGGCTCCTCAATCTGTTTTTCGGCTAGAAGTGGGGGTGCCGGCTTGCAGATTACCAAGTTGTACTTACCTAACAGCGGCAGATCCAATTTCAGCAAGTCGGTCTTACGCTGCCTCTTGCCGCAGCCATCATAGGTATGAAGCGCGGTGGCTCCGTAGATCAGAGCCGTGGCCAAATGAATCGAATCTGCTACCGCAACCTCAAGCCCCTTCCTCCGGTACCAGTCCCTAATTTCACGAGCCCTTTCGGCAATTCGCATCGTAACGCTGACTGGCATCACATTAGACCGTTGGAGCAGAGAGCTAAACGCGGCCTCTTGTTCGTCTGTTAATTTGCAAGCTAAAACCTCAATGAGTGTTATCGATGGGGTGAAGACGGTGACATCCCCTGTATCGACAAGGCTTTCGACTTTGCGCAGGTTTTCCATGTCTTCCGGGGTCCGCCCTTCCCCGGTGAGCAATGAAATAAACACGCAAGAGTCCCAACAATATCGAAATCTACCAGTGGGCATCGCGTAGCTCTCTTATGAAGTCCTCTGCGCTTTCCCCGTTGGTGGCGCCTGGGGCGGTCCCGTGGATGCTCGACATCAGAGGCAAATCTTCATCTTTTTTCCGGGGAAATATATCCTCAACCTTCATTGCATAAGGGAACGGGCTGTCCTTCCGGTAGAGTGCCCATCCATCTACTGAGACCCATTGGCCAACGGAGTTTACGATCTTCTCATATAGTCGTTTCGGTGCGGAACATTGAATACGCTGCGCTCCAATCAAAGGGAAGATGGTGAACTGGGTCTTGTTGTGTATATCGAGGCGTTCTACCTTGCCGACGATCTCGTCGCGTTCGGTCTCATCACCTTCAAGGAGTCGCGCTAGACTTCGCTCAAACTGGCTGTCTATTTGGACAGATTGACTCCCTTCTCCCGTCACGGTGATTCGGCTCAAATGCTTTTTGGTGGGGGCGATTATTCCCTGGAAGGATTCCAGTGTTCTTTGGTCAAGATGCGTGGCGTATCGATGCGCCCTACGAACCATGCGAAGGTTCGTTGTAAACCGCTTTGCAATTTGACGAGGAGCTTGGTGGTAGACCGGCTCCCGTGAGGTGATCCCGACCGTCACCGAGGTCGGGCTGGAATGGCTTAGGCTGACGATCCGGTAATTAACCGCTTGCGCCTCGCTCTTCACGACAAGCCGCTCGGTCTGCTTGAGAGCGTTCTTGATGGCGGTCAGTTCTTCAATGAATTCGCCAAGACGCACATCCCCGCCATCCTCGACTACCCCTTCCATAACGACGGTAATGCGCTCTTCAGCCAGAGACTTCCTCTTTTCTATGTTTTCCACAGGTTATGGACGAATTGGACGCAAATATATAGCCCAGGTGTTTAGAAGCGCAATACCTAAGTGATGGGATTTCACATGGACAGGCCAGCACCAAATCCTAGGTTGATCCCGCACATCCCGCTGCCGTTCGAGGAAGTGATGAAGGACGTACTCAGAGTGGGGCCGCCGGTGAAGCCACCCTCGCGTCCGCGCAGAATGAAGCGCCAGAAAAGCCAAAAGCCGCCAACGAAGGCGGCTTAGGCGAGGGCGGTCCTTAAACTTGATGGATGGGAAGGTGGGAGTCGAACCCACATACTCAGCTTGCTTTAGGCCGTCCTGACTTGATAAAGGCCGATGTTCTGCCGTTAAACTACTTCCCAACAACTACATCCACTATACCACATTTTAGATTTGTCAGAGGCGGAATGTCAATGACACTTGACAAGTCTTGGCAAATAATGTAATGTTTCCTTGTCATTTAGTAAAGGAGACGAGTCATGTTCTGTTCAAGCAAGAGTCCAGCGGTACGCCGGTTTGCACGTTCGTGCTGGATGAGTGCTGGGTTGGTTGTCGTGCTCGCGGTGGGTGCTGCCTTGGTGTTTCGCTTTTGGCATTTGAAGGGCCTGCTGGCCTATCCGGTTGCGGTGCTGCCCGCGTTGCCGATTCTCTGGGTGCTTTTCGAGACGGGCCGGTTCCTGGCCGTCGAAAAGGACGAATTCCAGCGCAATCTGCTGGTGCAGTGCCTGCTAGGTGGTATCGGCGGCACTCTGGCAACAACCACCGCATGGGGCTATCTGGAGGCGTTCGTGCGCGTACCACACCTGCGAGCGGTTTGGATCTATCCGATCTTCTGGCTGTTCGTGGTCATCGCGTGGCCGGTGGTGTACCGGAGGTACAGATGAAAAACCGCCTGAAAGTACTGCGCGCGGAGCGGGACTGGTCGCAGGCGGACCTGGCGCAGCGGCTGGAGGTTTCGCGGCAGTCGGTCAACGCGATCGAGACGGGGAAGTTCGATCCCAGCTTGCCGCTGGCGTTCAAGCTGGCGCGGCTGTTCGGGCTGAGGATTGAGGAGATATTTGAAGACAGTGATCAGTGATCAGTGATCAGTGGTCACTGATCAGTGGTCAGAAAGAGTTGTGCGATCCCACCCTAAACTTCGCTGAGGTGCGCGAAGTTTAGGATGAGGCATCCAGAGCCCGCAGTCGCGAAGCTCTTGATGAATTGGCTACTTCGAGCAGGTTTCGCGCCGCCCCTACGGGGCTGCTACTTCATTTGGGCTGCCTACCCAGGACTGCGTTCGCTGGCGCGAACTTGTCCTGGGCTATTCTCGCTGGCCCCTCCGGGGCCAAACCCGCACTCACGCTCGCTCACTTCCCGGTGTAGATGACGTGCCAGATCGACCTTGAGCCGTCGTCGGAGACGAAGAGCGAGCCGTCGGGAGCGAAGGCTACACCGACGGGACGGCCCCAGACATCGCCATCGCCCGAACCGACCGTGAAGCCGGTGAGGAAGTCTTCGTACTCGCCGGTCGAGTGGCCGTTGTGCATGGGCAGGCGGATGACTTCGTAGCCGGCGCGCTGGGCGCGGTTCCAGGAGCCGTGCTCGGCGGCGAAGCCGTCGCCGCGATACTCGGGCGGGAAGGCGTGCGCGGGCGCGGGGCGGGAAAGCGCGGCGGTGATGGGATAGAAGGTCATTTCGAGCGAGGCGAAGTGGGGATTGACGAGAATGTCGGGGGTGATGACCTTGCCCTTGAGCTCAGGATGCTTGCCCTGATGACGCGGGTCCTGTTTACCGCCGCCCACGCCCATGTACCACCACGGCCAGCCGTAGAAGCCACCCTCCTGAACGTGGGTGATGTAGTCGGGCACGAGGTTGTTGCCGAGAGCGTCGCGCTCGTTGGTGGAGCACCAAAGCTCGCCGGTGGTGGGATTGATGGCCTCGCCTACGCAGTTGCGCAGGCCTGAGGCGTAGACCTCGAGGAACTTGCCCTCCGGCGTGAACTCGAGCACGTCGGCACGGTGAAATTCCTCAGGATGGGTGTCGGCGTCGTCGACATTGGAGTGCGAGCCGACGGAGGCGAGAAGTTTGGTGCCGTCCTGCGTGAAGACAAGATCGCGCGTCCAGTGGCCGCCGCCACGCAGACGGCCGCCGCCGGGCAGGTCGGCGATGTGCTCCAAGGGGCCGCTCGCCACGAGATCGCCATCCTTATAGGGGAAACGCACGATGGCGTCGGTGTCGCCGATGTAGACCCACTGCGGATGCGCGCCGTTGGGATAAAACGCGATGCCGAAGGGCTGGTGCAGGCCCTCGGCGAAGACGGAGATTTGTTTAGGCTTGCCGCTGGCATCGACGCCGCGGAAGACTTTGATTTTGCCTGTGGCGCTCTCGGCGAGAAAGAGGTCGCCGTTGGGCGCGAAGCGAATGAGGCGCGGATTGTCGAGACCGGTGGTGTAAAGCTCCACCTTGAAGCCCTTGGGCGCGATGGGCCAGGCGTTGGCGGGGCGGGGAACGATGTTGGGGCCGTTATCGACGGATTGGTCGGGCGCGGGATCGGGCAGGTCGCCGACGGTGAGATGGCGGCGGATGCCGGGAGCTTCGTGCGCGGCGTCGGTAAACGCGGCCTGGCCGGTGAGAACGGGATGTTGCGGCAGGGTCTGCGCCTGGGCGGCGGCCGTGAGGACGACGAGTGCGCCGGCAAAGATGACAAGGCGATTCAAGGCGGAGATTTTCAGATTCTCGTAGTGCATCTTCATGCAACCTCTCAGGGGATTCATTCAAACAATTCGCGCGGGGAATGGGGAAGCGCGTCGACCGGTTATTCGATGCGCGGGGAAGGAAGGACGCGTCAGATTTCACTATAGCTCTGAGGCTGGAGGTCATGGAAGACGGTGGCGGATGGCCGTTTGATCCCGGTGGTACGAAAGACAAATACAAAAGCAACCACAGGTCCTTCGACTCGCCTTGGCGCATTTCATGCGCCAAGGCTCGCTCAGGATGACAGCGGATTTTTTGATTGCTTTGCTACGTTCTCGCTCAGTGGCTGTGCGGCCGACTGGCAAGCGCGGGTCTGGAGACCGGCGCTACAAAGGCTATGGCGCGGTGAAAAAGTTGGCTGGGACCGTGGCTGTGACCACTACGCGCTCGCCGTGCTGGGTGACGGCAGCGGTTTCAAGGAGGTCTTTGAGGCTGTTGTTGGCGGGGTTGGAGCCGAGGGCCGGGGTAAAGCCGCGGGCCAAGGTGACGAGCGTGGCCAGATCGGCGGCCTGGCTGGCGGCGGTGGCTTCAGAGGGCGCAATTTCTTCAACGCGCAAATGCAAAGAGCCGGTCCAGCGGAGGCTGGCGATGATGGTGGAGTCGGGCTCGAGGGGCAGGGCCAGGCCAAAGATGTGAATGGATCCGCTTTCGCTGAAGGGAAGGCCGATTTGGCCCACGCCCCAGGCGAGGGAGAGCAAGGGCACGTCGTGGTAGTGGTTCTCAAGCAGCGTGGAGCCGGAAAGCGGCCAGGCGGCGGTGCGATGACGGTCGAGGATGGAGTGGATTTTTTCCGGGGTGGGGAAGTTGGAGGCGGCGATGGTGTCGTAGCCGATTTGCGCGACGCGGACGGTACGGCCCTCCGAAGGAATGTTGTAGATGGTGTGGCCGGCGTAGGATTCGCGCGAGGTGGCATGTGCATCGAGCCACGCGTTGAGGCGCTGGCCGGTAATTTTGCCGACGAGGACCATGGAATAGGCTACGGCGCCGTTGGGTCCGTTTGGGTCGGGCATGCGGTGCAGGGCGATGGCCACCTGGTCGAGGTCGCGCTCGGGGTCGATGCCGATGGCGTCGATGAATTCCTGGTACTCGGCGGAGCGCTGGGGCGGCTTCAGCTCTTTGTGAAAGAGCGTGCGGATGGGCCGGAGATCGATGTAAATGATGCCGTCGGACTCGGGGAGGAGGCGCGCGGCCTCGGGCGGAGCTTTGGAGCGCAAAAAGACGGCGAGGGCCACCAAAACCAGGAGGGCGGCGACAATGAGAAGCGTTCTGCGGGTGCGTCGGCTCATGCGTGGGGCGATTGGAAACCGTCAGGATGAGCGTAACACCTGGGGTGCGGGCGGACTGAGCGCGGCGAACTCGGGGCGTGTCAGTTTTTCACAGTCATCGTGTCGGAATCGACGGCTTTCTTGCCCGTGACGCCTTCGAGCCCTGTTAGCAAGCCTCGATAGTCGTTCTTGTCAGCTTGGAACGCAATTCCGCCCTTTTGGCCGTTGTTGTCCCAAGTAATGCCGATGAAATGCTTCTTTGATTTGGACAGAGCCAGCAACGCTCCCAGGCCGAATGAAACCACGGCGACGCCGATCGCCGCGCCTACGCGACGGTGCACATCCTGTCCGTAGCTGATTTCAGTGACGGACGCAGCCGGGATTACCGCAACCTCGGTCTGGCCGTTCATGATACGGATGTTTGTGCCGTCAATGTACAGCTTCATGTCTGTTCCGGCCTTGGCGTTAGGAAGGGATCCGCCGTCATAGACAATCTTGTAGCCGTTATCATGGGCAGAGGCGCTGATTGGAAACAGGACACAAAGAAGTATCGCGAGTAGCTTGTTCATTTCTTTCCCCTTTTGAGTAGACGAACACCTTAATGTTCGGAGCCAGAAAAACTGTTCCAGAGTAGCATCCGAATGATCTACTGAAATGCGAGTTTTCGCAATGTACTGTTGGTTGTAACATCATGCAGCAACTTCGAGCGCAGGAGGACGACGACTGCTTGCAGAACCAGGATTGCGGCGGCGATCGGGTGCGTTCTGCGGGTGCGCCAGCTCGTGCATGGTGCAATGAGGAAGCGGCAGAAAGGGGCGAGCCGTTCAGGGCTGGTACTGATTGATCGACGGCTTCCATGGCGCTAGCCGTTCCTCGCGATCCTTATGGGATGCGTTCCCGGCCTGAGCTTGAACCAACTGGGCGTATTTCCTCGCGTAGACGCCGTCGATCGTGATCACTGGCGCGCCGAACGGGTTTTACGGTGCCGCAATTCCGAACGCGAACAAACGACTCGCGGCGGCGGTCCCGGCTTGTCCTCCGGCAGGCAAGAAGCAATACTCGCCAGGCGTCAGCTGGCCAGCCGGAGTCACTTTATATATTCCTGGTTTGATTTTTTTGTAGGTGAATCCAGAGGCGGCATTCACGTCTGTCCCTACCGACGCTCCGAACGCATTCGCCGATCCTGTCTGGGCTTCGCGCGAGTTGCTTTTCACGTCAAACCTTAGAAGCGTGTATTCGTTTGGGGTTGTCTCGCCGCCAAATGATTTCGCTGATTCCTCCATGTAAAAGTAGAAGACTACTCCACTATCGTTGGTTTGTACGCTGGCGTGGGCGCCCTGAACAACCGCCTTCATTTTGATCTTGGCGATTCCATAAGTAAGAGCAGATGTAAACATCCCACCGGTCTTCCCCGAAGAGTACGCGCTGGGCTCCAGCATGGTTAGTTCCATGCCATTTGGGCCTTTGGCGTACATATAGATTCCCGGATCGTGCGGAGCTGCAGGGTCATCCGGATTGGAGGCGGTCTGCTCAGTGGCTTGCGGCTGCGAGGGCATGGGAGGCAGCGGAGGGACAGGAGGCGGGGCCGGCTGCACGCCCGCGGAGGCTTTCATCACAATCGCTGTTACCACCTTGTCGCTGGCGCCTGCCTTCTTGAGGGCAATCAACCCATCTGTAGAGGTGTCATAGGTTCCCGGTTGCGCATTGATCGTGTTGACAATTAAGTCGTCCGACAGCCCGGCCTTAACCAGCTTGACGATGGACTCGTTATTCATCGCCTGCTGGGCGGCGATGGCGAGACAGGAGACGAGAAAGAAAACAGCTAAAAGACTCTTACGCACGGAGCTTCTCCTTTACTTTTCGGAACAGACACACGAACACATCGGGAAGCATCTGCATGATCTACCAGGGCGGGCGATTGCGCAAGGTCATTTTGTGGACGGGGCATGGCCTCAGAGCGGCGCGGGCGCGAGGTACTGTCTTAAAAGTGCGTTGACGAAAAACAGCGACCGCTTGCAATCTGATTTTACGGCTCGTATCGTCAGAGCATGGCATCGACTCGCAAGGAACTAGCCGCGCTTAAGAATCTGCTCTCCGAAGCCGATCTAATCCTGTCCACAACGGAATTGCCGCAGGGCCGTGCCGTCCGATGCCGTGAGATTCTTCGCTCTGCCGTGGCTCTTACAGACGACTTGCTCAAGCAAGCCAAGATGCCTGCCGCTGCCGTTCTAGGGGCCAAAGGCGGCTCACAGACGGCCAAGAGGGGGAGCGACTACTTCCGCCAGCTTGCGGCCAAGAGAAAGACCCGTGCGGGGGGAAGGCCAAGAAAAGAAGCCGAATAGACCGCCTAGCCCGTAAAATGGTCGCTCTACTTCCAGAGCGATGACAGACCCCATGAACACATTGCCGCCTTTACCTCTCGCTGCGCTGAGGCGGGTGCAGCGGCTCCAGAAAACTACTGAGAGAGCACTGAGGGATTGTCGCTATCCCGGCACTAAAACACTTGATGTGCGCAAGGCATTTGAGATACTTCGCACGAGCGTTGTTGAAGAGTTGAATGCCAGACTCGATTATTTTGAGACATTGCCGGGATTTGAGTGGGCATGGATGAAGGAGATAATCACCCATGCGACGGCGTCGGTGCTTGCATGTTTTCCGCAAGGTCAATTTGAAAAACGAGATGAGAATAACGTCCTGATCGGCTATGAGGGAGATCAGCAATTCCAAGATGAATTGATTACGACGGCATGGGATTACGTTGTCGAAAGAAGGCTAAAGAAAGCGAAGCCTCATCAGACATTTCCTTCGCAAAACCCCGAAGACTGGTCACCGCTTCATCGTTTTATAGAGGCCGGTAAAGAGATCAAGAAATTGATGGATGGTCCGCATCAGCAAATCCACGAAGTGACAGTGAGGCAGATTGTCGCACAGCAAGAAGGAATTAAACCCGAAGAAGTCACATGGAAACAAATCCAATTTGAAGTTTCAGGTCTTCTCCCATACTATCCAGCGATTACCTTAATCCCATCCGCGCCACAAAGAGGCAGCGAAAAATCTCAATCACGAAAGCGCGTAGTGGCAGACGCCAAAGAGAGAGGCCGTCGCGCAAAGCTGCTTGCCGATTACAAGGCTGCAACTGGCAATCCCTCGCACAAGCGAATCTACGAATCCAGCAAGGCGGGACTTTACAAGCCGCAGTTTTATGAATGGCTGAATGGAGTTTTGCCAAGCGACTCGGAAACCGCCAAGAACTTTGAGAGATTCCTCTCCGAAAAAAAGCGACCGATTCCACGAAAGCCGAAAAGTTAGGTCTCTACCAGTGGTAGACGGTGGTAGAAATCTGTCTCTACCATGGTAGAAAAATGCTCTCTACCACTTGACAAGCCAGAAAACGCAATGTGCGTGCGGGTCCGTGTGTCCTTAAAAAGAGCGGTAGAAAAATTGATTCTGCCACTTGTGGCTCTTCCATAGATGCCTGCCAGCATAGAGGCATGAAAGACGTAATCACAATTCGACCGCGCGGGCCACCACAGCCCGCGCCCCCCTGCGGGGAAAAATCCCGCATATTCCCGCATTCTCCCGCATCTTAATTCCCGCATTCCCGCATTGGCTTGGTAGGGGAAAAGTAGGGGAAAACAGGGGGAAAAGGAGGGGAGAACGAGGGGAAAAGTAGGGGAACTAGAACGCTTGACAAACAGCGAGCGCTTGCTGTATTCTTTAACCATGATGAATGAAGCACAATCCGTAGACGGCATGACCTGTGAAGCCTGCGCGGTCGTGTGCCAGCGGTTCGGGAGGCACAGGAATGGGCTTTGCCGGTTCCGTTGCCCGCGCTGCCAGCGGACCTATACGGAGCCTCACGCGCGGACGCTGGACACGATGTATATTTCCACGGATCGGGCCGTGCTCGCTCTCCAATTGTTGCTTGAAGGCAATTCGATCAGGAGCACGGAGAGAATCTGCGGCATGGACAGGAACACGATTATGAGCCTGATCGTGAAGGCCGGGAAGAAATGCCAGCGGCTCATGGACGAAAAGCTGCGTGAGATTCCCGTGCGCGATGTGGAAGTAGACGAAATTTGGGGTTTTGTTTTTAAGAAAGAGGGCCACAAGTTTCAGCATGAGCAAGGTAACGACCAGATCGGCGACGCCTATTGCTTTGTTGCAATGGAGCGCAATTGCAAACTGGTGCTTACTCATTACCTGGGCAAGCGGAATTCCGAATCCACGGATCGCTTCATTTCGCGGCTCGCCTTGGCCACGTCGAAAGACAAGTACCAGCTTACGAGTGACGGGTTTGGTGCCTACAAACCCGCCGTAAAATCCTACCTTAAAAAGCGCGTCCATTTTGCGCAATTAGTAAAGGTGTATGCATCTGCCACTGACGGCGAGCAGAAATATAGTCCGCCTGAAGTGGTCGATGCGCTTCCAGAGGTTGTGATGGGGAACCCGGACCCGGAGCGCATCTGCACCAGCTACATTGAAAGACAGAACCTCAGCATCAGAATGGGCATGAGGAGAATGACTCGCCTGACAAACGGTTTTAGCAAGAAGTGGGAGAACTTGGAAGCCGCGTATGCACTCTGGTTTGCTTATTACAACTGGTGCCGCGTGCATTCCAGCATCCGTGTTACGCCGTGCATGGAAGCTGGAATCGAGAGCCACGTTTGGACCATAGCGGAGTTGATCGCGTAGGAAGTTTACGCTTTTTTTGAACGACTATGTTTATTTGATGTTCTATGATTTCGTCATGCTCGCCCCAATCCTCATGCTTGCACTGGCGGTTCCCTCTCAGGTTGCCCCAAAGGATAATCCACTTGAAGGCGCGTACCTCTTCCACGCATGTCAAGCCGCAATTCAGGAAATGGATCATTCTAGTGATGATTCGGCCAACACGTACCAAGCAGCGATTTGCATGTTCTATATCCAAGGGTTCATGGACGGCCAAGACGCGGCTGGAAAGGGCGCTTGTTGGATGAACGCCTCTTACGAAACCATCATCAAGGCATACGTGGCATACATGGAGAAACACCCGAACGTTAAGCACATGGATAGGCGGGTGGGAGTGATGCTCGCCCTTGGCAGTGCATTCCCTTGCCCAGCCAAGCCATGAAACCGGGGGTATAAGCTCGATGAATTTGAAATGGAGCGCCGCGTTCGCTTTGCTTTTCATTGCCGGTTGCGGCCCGGTCGAAGATGCGCCCCCTAAACCAGTTCCTACGAATGAGGCGAGCGCTTCTCCTGCCGCAATAAACCCGGCATTGATCGCGCTTGTCGATGGAACTATGGAACGCAGTAAGACTTTCAGGATCGACGGCGATTTACGGCCATTCTGGATCGTGTCGGGGAGGATAGAGAATCACTCCGATATGGAATTGGAGCGCGTCACTTTTAGAATAAGTATCAACTCAAAAGCCTCTTCAACCGCAGTGGATACGGCGACTTTCGTGGTTGACACTGACATTCCTCCGCATTCCACAGGCTCATTCAAACGTGAAATTCAAATCCTTCCCCCAAGCAGCGCTTGGGGATGGTCCTATGCCGTTGTCGAAGCTGTTTCCAAATAAACAAAGGAAACACCCCTCACTTCGCAACCATCTTGCGGGAAGTGTTCTTTGTGCGCCCCATAAATTTAGGATCGCGGCTCGGAAAGCTCTGCTGCCATTTTTCGTTGGCTGGTGTGCGCCCTAGAAACTTAGGAGAGCCGGAGGAAACTTTCTTCCGCGCCGGTTTCTTGGCTGCGCGTTCATAGTCCTGCGGCGTGGACCGTGGACCCAGTTTCTTCAGTATTTGGATTTCTGAGGCGACTTCTTTGGCTGAGTTTCGTGACATACATTTTCTCCATTATTCTCTCCCGGTTGATTGCCCGATCCGTGCGGTATGATGGCGCGTACAGGAGGCAAACCCTGTGACCACTAACGAACAGGAATTATTCGCTCACTATTTGGCAAAGAAGGTGAAGGAACTTTATCGAGAGTCTCTTGTCTTTCAGGCGGTATCGAAATACCTTCGGGATAATGGGGTTCCAGCGTTTGATGAGATTGTAGAGGACTGTCGTAAATCACTTGAAATCGCGGCAGCGGTAGCCCTCTTCGACGGCGTGATTGACTCCAAGATTCCACCATTTTCTGAAGAGTCTCAGGATCAGGCGCTCGTAGAGCTAATTCAACGCTGCGGGTTAGATCAAGGAAAGCCGAACTAAACGCGAAGGAAGACGACATACCACACTCAATCTGCGCTATGATTAGCGCGAGAGTGCGGCTGAATCGCCTCTCAAAAACCGCAGGCACTCGCCTTTCTCAGAGGCGTTTACCGCGTATGCCCTCACTTTAGTACGAAAGGGCATCTGGCGCAACTCCAATTTACCGGAATGCGCTAGGAACAAGGGAATCCCCCCGGTATCCGGTACTCAACGCACAATTCAGACAGCACCGGGCGCGAGGGGGTACCAAGTCACATGCGATAATCGGCGTGAAACGCGAGGGCGGAGTTCTGCTACATGTTTGCGCCTGCACAAATCGGAGCCGGGGTGCTTTCCGGCGCGGCTGGGATTATCGACCAGTCGGGCCGGGTGGTGGGCGCGGCCATTGTGATTTTGTTTCTTGCCGCGCTGCGCTGGTGGAAGAAGCGCAAGGCGCGGGCACGGCTGCGCACGGCGGCGAACTGGCCGACGGTGACGGCAACGATCGATGTGGCCGCTGTTCTCAAGAACATCACGCCTGATGCCAAGGATCGGCTTGCGGTTTCGCTCACGTACTTCTATCGCAATCCTGAGCTGCAGATGGGCGAGTACAAGCGGCCGTTTGCCGGCAAAGAGCAAGCCAAGCAGTGGGCGGCGCAGTTCAAGGGGCGCACGGTGCCGGTGCACGTGAATCCGGACGATCCCTCGGACTCGGTGCTGCTGGAACGCGACCTGGCGGGCTCGGATTTTGCAGTTTTTACGCGGGCCAAAATGGGAGCGACGGCTTTGGATCCGATGCCGCAGGTGCTCTCGCCGACGTTTCGTCTGGTGTGCGGATTGGCGGAGATTGCGGGGCTGGCGGGACTGGCCACCAGCGTGGTGATGTTGAGCGTGAACCTGGCCATGCACGGAAAACTGCGCCCGTACGGCTATTACTGGATCGCGGGGGTCCTGTTCGGGGTTTGCGCGGCGGCGGCCATTGCGGTGCAGATTCAGCTGGGGCGCACGGAGGAGGGCCGCTGGCTGCTGCACTCCTACAAGCGCTGGTGCCCGGAGTGGATGCGCTGGAGCCTGAACCTGACCGGCGGCTCGGTTGCGGTGAAGCCGCTGTCGCATCTGTTTATTCTTTTTCACATGATCGGTCCCAGTTCGTCGCACTGGACGCATTCCCCGTGGGCGCAGGCCGTGATGCCATACGTTCCGTACGCAATCGGCTGCTGGCTGTTTTTCATGATCACGGCGTTCCATGCGGCGCTTTTGCGCTCGCAGGAGGAGCTGCATATTTCGGTGGTGGAAGCGTAGAAACAGGCTGCAATCGGTACGTATTGCATTTCTATACGCGACGCGTTACTATAAGGCATGATCGCCGGGTTCCGGGATACAGATACTGAACGGCTGTGGATGACCGGACGGAGCAGGCGGCTGCCGCCCCGACTCAATCGACAAGCCTTGAAGAAGCTGTACATTCTGCATGCGGCGCTGGCGCTTGAGAACCTGACCGTGCCTCCCGGAAACCGGCTTGAGAAACTGCGCGGAGACCGGCAGGGCCAATACAGTATCCGGATCAACGACCAGTACCGGATCTGTTTTGCGTGGCGAAATGGCAACGCACACGACGTGGAAGTGGCCGACTATCACTGACAGGAATGCCAACAGGAGGGAATCATGCCCGGTAAAGCGGCTCTCATTCATCCCGGAGAAATTTTGCTGACGGAGTTCATGCAGCCGCTGGGACTAACCGCCTATCGGCTGGCGAAGGACATTCACGTGCCTGCGCCGCGCGTGGGCGACATTGTGCGCGGGAAGCGCACCATCTCCGCAGATACGGCGCTTCGGCTGGGCCAGTATTTCGGCTTGCCGGCGCAGTTCTGGCTGAATTTGCAGAATGAGTACGACCTGCGCCGCGCCGCGGAAAGCCTGGCGCTGAAGGGGATTGCGCGGCGTGCTGCCTGAGAAATAGTTTTCAGCGTGCGACGGTTCCGACGTTTCCCTGGCCACTCATTTGCCGGATCCCGGTTTCGGGTTTTTTCCGCGTTTGCTCCGGGTGCTGCGGTGTGCTAACCTTGATTTCTGTGCCGTGTACGCGGAAAGTTGGAGTGTGTCCGCGCACTTTTCGGCGCCTCGGGACTGCTTCCCGGTGGGACACGAGCTGGCGTAGCTCAGCTGGTAGAGCATCTGATTTGTAATCAGAGGGTCGGGGGTTCAAATCCCTTCGCCAGCTCCACAAAAAGGAAGCCGAAACCAGGCAGTCGAAGCGGCGAAAGTTTTCCGGCGCGAGTTGGATGAGCGCCGGGCCTGTCCTCCGCAGTGATCCCCACTTCAGGCGCAGGCTCGTGAGTCCGGAACTTTCCGGGCGTTGCGGCGTGCGCGGAAGCGGGATGAAAGAAGCGGCGTTAGCGGGGCTAGCGGCGTTAGCGGAGTCAGGGAACGAGCTGCGCGGGCTTGAGGGAACGCGGAATGAGCGGCTCGGATGAAATGGGCACAGGTGGCCGAGCGGTTAATGGCAGCAGACTGTAAATCTGCCGCTCCTTGCGAGCTACGGAGGTTCGAATCCTCCCCTGTGCACCACGACAGTTGTCAGTGGACAGTGATCAGTGGTCAGTTGGCTGGGAACTGGGTTTGAGAGCGGAGATGGGAACGCGTTTGGAGAACGGGAATTTGGACCGCTCCGGCGCGGATCTGGACCGCAAGTTTTGGGTGGCCATGGCGCTGTTTGCCGGATTGGCCGTGTTGGTTTGGCTGACCATGGGCGAGGGTTCGGTGCTCGTTTTTGGAAGGCCGGTGGAGTTAAGGCTGATTCCGCTGATCGTGATTGGCGGGATGGCCTTGCGAGCGGTGTTAGCCCGGCAGGCGGAGAAGATCCGGCGGTCGGGGGGGAAGAACAGCTCCTAGCTGCTAGCTCCTAGCTTCTAGCTTGTGATTGCGGGGACGGGCCGCTTTGGCTCATACCGGCAAGATGAGGCTGGAAGCTAGAGACTGGAAGCTGGCAGCTTGGGTTTAGCGGGCTGATGTAGCTCAGTTGGTAGAGCACTCCCTTGGTAAGGGAGAGGTCACCAGTTCAATCCTGGTCATCAGCTCCAGAAGTACAGTGAACAGTGGTCAGTGATCAGTGGTCAGGACGGCAGCGGCCGGGAAGCTAATTTGGCTTCCATCGGCAGGATGAAACTGATCACTGATCACTGACAACTGATCACTGATTTGGGCGGGAGTAACTCAGTGGTAGAGTCACAGCCTTCCAAGCTGTTGGTCGCGGGTTCGAACCCCGTCTCCCGCTCCAAGTACAGCTTCGAGCTGCTAGCTCCTAGCTTCTAGCTGCGGTAGTGGTGAATCGGACAATAGGCCAGCGAGGCCGGAATTCTCCAACGGGACTGGCGTTGGCGAAAATGGAGCTAAAAGCTAGTAGCTAGTAGCTAGAGGCTAGGAGCTGTTTTTACGATGTTTGAGCAGGCAGCCATTTCCGTACAGGATGAGCAGGGGTTTGCGCGGTTGCACGCGCTGATCGACGCCCGGTTCGATGCACGCGACGTGGAAGTTTTTCTGAATCGCGTGAGGAAGTCGAAGCTGCGCGTCCGGGATTATGAAGGCATTCTGGGGCGCGGGCTGCTGGGCAAGGAAGCGATTGCGCTTTACCAGGCGCTGCCGGTGAGCGACCAGGGCTTGACGCGCGAACGGTATCTGCGGTTGGTGGAAGCGGTGCCGCTGGAGTTGCGGCAACGGTATTTGAAGGTGTACGCGTACTACTGAGTAAGACAGTTGTCAGTGGTCAGTGGTCAGTGATCAGTGGTCAGTTGGATGGTGCTGGAAGAAGTTGATACGGCTGACCCGAGCAAGAAAGAACTGATGACTGACAACTGATCACTGAACACTGGTTTTTGGGGGCTGGAG
>Ga0181529_10001561_pt1 | contig 29089 bp, 28 predicted proteins | sample PEATcosm2014_Bin_36_FD_119763 | JGI IMG/M metagenome (GOLD analysis project Ga0181529, IMG submission 119763) | Peatland microbial communities from MTU Mesocosm Facility, Houghton, MI, USA - PEATcosm2014_Bin10_30_metaG | ecosystem: Environmental > Terrestrial > Soil > Wetlands > Peat | place... | reverse complement strand
GTATCCTGCGGCCGAGTGGTACTCGGCCTGGTCGGCATTTGCATGCTGGTCGGCAGGCCGAGTGCCACTCGGCCGCAGGTTGCCAACCTGCCCCACATAAAACCGCGTGCGAGACTCAATCAAGACCGATGTCCGGTTCCGGGAAAACTAAGTGGCATTGCGCATGAGTGCGTGCGCCACGTCGGCGCCCCGATCCTTTCGCAGTTTCTCCGCGAGCGGTACGAGCGGGGAACATCGTTTCCGGTGTGCTCTTGTTCCGCTGCGCCCTGCCGCTCGGGACCGAGGTTTACAGGACGGGAGCCACGCGCTCGCCGGGCTTGAGCGCAATTTCCGAAGGCAGCGTTACGGCGTCTCCCTCGGCCAGCCCCTCCACAATCTGCACCAGCGTCACCGTGGAGTTGCCGGTCCTCACCGTATGCCGCAGCAGCGTGTCTCCGGCCAGCGCCAGAACGTAGTCGCCGCCGGCATCGCGGCGCAGCGTCTCCTTGGGAATCACCAGCGCGTTCTCGACCACCGCGGTGCGGATTTCGGCGTCCACATTGGTGCCGGGAATCAGGTCGCGCCCGGGATTCTCGATGGTGCACAGCACTTCGCCGACCTGCCGCGATCCCACGGCTTGGATGGCGGCCGGTTTGCTATCCACATGGCCCTGCCATTCTTTGCCGGGCAGCGCCTCCCACTTGATGGAGACCGGCTGGCCCACGGCGACGCGGCCCAGCAGAGGCTCATCGACATAGACCCGCACCCGCAGGCGCTCGATGCGGCCCACGCTGGCCACCTCGTCGCCGGCGTTCAGATACGCCCCGGCGCGTACCGCCAGCGAGTAAACTTCTCCTCCGATGGGCGCCCGCACCACGGTCTGCCCGCTGCGTTTGCGGACCAGTTCCAGGTCGGCTTCGGCCACTCGCACGCGGGCCCGCGCGGCGTCCACCTCGCTGGCCGAAACCAGCCCGGCGCGGCGCTTCTCCAAACCGGCGATTTCGGTCAGCAGCCGGGCCACCTTGTTGGCCTGCTCCTCCACGTCCATGTCGGTCGCGGCCTGTTTCCGCTGCAGGCGTTTGCGGGCCTCCAGCTCTTTCTGTTCGCGTTCCAGATCGAGCCGCGCGCGCGCCAGGCTGTTCGAGATCTCGATGGCGTCGGTGGGCCGCCCGCTCTCGAGCGCCGCCAGGTTGGCTCGCGCTTCGGCCACGTGGGCTTCGGCGGATTGCGTGTCGGTCTCGAGAGTGGGGTCGGCGATTTCCGCCAGCACCGCGCCCGCGGCCACGTTCTGGCCTTCGTGCACCGGCACGCGAGTCACCAGCCCGGAGGCCACCGCGCGCGCCACCTGCCATTCGATGGGCTCCGCCTTGCCGTTGGTGGGCAGCGTACTCACCAGGGTTTGCCGCCTGGCGCGAACGAACTTCACCGATGGGGGCGCATTCCGGCGCATCACTCCCCAAACGATTGCGGCTGCCAGGAGGGCCAGCGACAGGAACACGAGCTTCTTCAATTATGGGGTCTCCACCACTATCTTAACCGCGATGGTGGGGAAGACGGCATTTTCCGCTATGCCAGGGCCCTGCGAGGGCGCGGAACGTCGGCGATGTTGACCACGGATTTGTCGAAGATGGTCATGTCCTGGACCATGCGGTCGATATCGGCGCTGTCTTCGATCGTGATTTCGTGCTCGATCCAGTCGGAGAGCGGGAGGTTGCGGAAGTACATGCGCTCCTGCAGCACCAGGCTCTTGCGATTCTGCAACAGCATGCGATTCTCGCGCGTGTAGTGCCGCTGTTCGACCACCAACTCGCTCAGGAAGTTGTCGAACGACTGGCGGCGAGCGGTTTCCTCGGCGGCCCGGACGGCCATTGGCATGGTCACTTGCAGTGCCTTCCTCTCGGCGTCCAGGGCGCCGCGGGCTTCGGCCAGCTCGGCGCGCTGCTCGGCCAGCTTGACCTCCATCCGCGACTGCATGACAAACCAGGCCAGTAGCCCGGAAGCGATGGCGACAAATCCGGGCAGGAACACCCACAGTAAAGCTTCCGTCATGTCGTCAATGGTACCGGCAGTACGCGCGTTCGGACTAGATGGCAAAGGTTACCAACGAATGCTAACCAAGGAAAACGCGCGCCGGCCGCCTTGGGAAGCTCTCAGCGTCCGCCAATGGTATGCGGGGTGGCGCGCACGGCGCGTTCGAACGCCCAGGCCCGGATGTGGTTGATCTGCTCATGCATGGTCTGCGAGAGCGGCACGGTCTTGGCCGCGATGCCGATCAGATCGTTGTCGGTGATCTCGCGCTCTTCCAGCCGCGCCTTGGTGACGGCCGAGATTACGCACTGCTCGATCTCGGCTCCGGCGAAGCCGTTGGTGAACTCCATCAACTGGGCGATGTTGTAGCGGGCGGGGTCCACTCCGCGGCGGGCCAGGTGGATCTTGAAAATCTCCATCCGCTCGCGCTCGGTGGGCAGGTCCACGAAGAAGACTTCGTCGAAGCGGCCTTTGCGGATCATCTCGGCGGGCAGCAGATCGATGCGGTTGGCCGTGGCCGCGACGAACAGGCCGGGCGTTTTTTCCTGCATCCAGGTGAGGAAGAAGGCAAAGATGCGGCCCTGTTCGCCGCTGGTCTCGGTGGAGGTGATGCCCATTTCGATTTCGTCGAACCACAGCACCGCCGGCACCATATCTTCCAGCATGCGGCAGGCCGCCACGAATGCGCCTTCGGGTTTGCCGTGCCGCCCCGAGAAGATTTCGATCATGTCCACGCGATAGAGCGGGAGCTGAAAATCGTTGGCGATGGCCTTCACCGCCAGGCTCTTTCCGCAGCCCGGGATTCCCATCATCAGCAGCCCCTTGGGCACGATTTCGGAACTGATGCTGTCGCGCATCTGGAACAACTTGCGGCGCTCGGCGAGCCACTTCTTCAGACCTTCCAGGCCTCCGATCTCGCCCATGCCGGTGTTGCTGGTGATGAACTCGATCACCCCGCCGCGGTTCACCAGCAGCCGCTTCTCTTCGAGCAGCGCGGGCAGAGACTCGGGGCCCAGCGGACGTCCGCCCGCCAGCGCACGGCGCATGGCGTAGCGCGCTTCGTCGAGGGTCAGCCCCTGCAGCGCGCGCGCCACCTGGTATAGGATATCGTCGGCCGGAATGCCCGAGGGCAACTGCGCCGTCTCCTCGCGTACGAAGGCCAGAAGTTCGACCGCGTCTGGTGGACGCAGGTCCAGAAATAGTACGTTGCGCTCGATTCCCTCCGGCACGAAGCGGACCGGCGAGGTGACCACTACGAACTTTTGCCGGTCCAGGCAGGCATCGTAGACGTCGCGGAAGCGGCGCCGGATATCGGCGGATTCGCGCAGCGGATCGTGCAGATCCTTGAGGTGGAAAATGGCGGCGTCCGGGTAGGCGACGATGAAGTCCAGCGCCCCGCGCGGCGTATCGGTGCCGGCTTCCACCGGTTGGCCGGCGCGCCGCATCCCGGCCGTGAGGCTCCAGGTGAAGACGGGAGTCTGGCCCGAAGCCAGCAGCACCGGGCTCAACTCAGCCAGCACATTGGCGACGCGCTGCTCTTCGGCCGAGTGAATGTAGGTGATCGGCCGTCCCGATTCGAAGGCCTCGCGGATCATCCTGGCCGCGCGGGTTTCGGTGACTTGGGGCGTAGTGTCTATGACGGCCATTTCGGCGCACTCTCCTGTGACTCTTCCATTATTGCCCCGCGCGCCCTGAAGCCGCGTGCCCTAAAGCCGCGTGCCCTAAAGCCGCGTGCCCTGAAGCCGCGTGCCCTCAAATTGATGACGCGCGCCGTACCCGGAAAGTCTAGGGGTCGCGCCGAACTGCGGACCCCAGCGCCGCGGCGGCTTCCCGCGCCGTGACGATGCGGGTGTTCCCATGGCGTTCCAAACTTAGCAGGTGTTTCCCGTCGCCCGTGACCAGATAGTCGGCCTCGCCGGCTTCGGCCATGGCAAGCAGGAAATTGTCGGCGGGATCGGGGCTCCGGTCGATGTGTGGCAACGGTCCGGCGAGTACCGCGAGTGCGCGAACTACATTCACCATGGTGCCGGCGGCGGCCGGGCTGAGGAACCGCTGCAATCGCGGATACCGGCTGACGCGCCGGAACTCGTCCAATTGATCCTCGCTCGAAATCAGCTTGAAAATGCCCCTGCGCCAGCATTGATATAAGTAACTGGGCGGACCCTCGGGCACAATCAGGGCGCTGATCAGTACGTTGGTATCGAGGATGATGCGCAAGATCGCCTACGCGCCGGCGCCACGGGCGGCTTGAATGGCTTCGGAGATGGCAGCTTCGATCTCTTCAGCCGGCACATTGGCGTTGGCGGCCTTGGTGTCCGCGGCGGTGAGGTCCAGAACCCGCCAGTGCACCGCATCTTCCACGAATTTCGACAGATCGCCTTTGCGCGTGCCTCGCTGTGCCAGGTAGGTGCGCAACGCAATATCGGTATCCTTCGAAATCACCAGGGACCAGCGAATTCTCTCGGTCATAAACCCTCTCTAAGGCACATAAACATCTATCTGTCTATGAGTGTATCGCGAGCGGAAGAAAATTGCAAGCTAAAACTGAGTCCCATCGATCTTCTGGCCTGCAATGGTGTTCTTAAACTCACCCAAGCGGAAGCCCACCAGCGGCCCGAAAATGGCGCCCAGCCGTGCCATCAGGCCGGCGCCGAAGCCGGCATATTTCCCTAGATACGTCGCGCGGGACAGCAGGAAATCGGCGCGTTCTTCGGAGGTGTAGCCCGGGGCTCCCTGGTGACGCACTTTGACCTCGGGTAGCAGCAGAACCTTCTTCGACGCGCGGCGGAAATTCGCCGCCAGGTCGGCATCGGCGCCGAATTGACCGAACCGCTCGTCGATCTGGCGAACCGCCTTGATGAGGAAAACGCGCGTCATCAGCGCTGCACCGCGCGGGTATTCCACCGTCATCGGCTCGCTCCCGGCAGGTTCGGCCGGACGCCACTCGCCATCGGGCGGCAATTGGCCCAATTGCGGAGCGGGGCGGCCATCTTCCTCCACCAGCAGCGGACAAACCGCAGCCACATCGGGATGGGCCTCCAGCATCTCGGCCAGGCGTAGCACCGTGCCGGGTTCCACTTCGGTGTCGTCGTGCAGGAAGAATACCAGTTCCGCGTCGGCGGCGCGCCATCCCAGATTCATGGCCTTGGTCAGGCCGAAATTCTTGGGCAAGCGAATCCACTGCTCCTGCGGAAACTGCGCGTCCAACCCGGCGGCGCCGTCGCGCGAGCCGTTCTCCACCACGATAATCTGCAGGGTCTCGCGGCCTTCGGATTTCTCGAGCGAAGCCAGGCACTTCTCCAACAGCGGTTTCCGGTTGTGCGAAACCACTACCACCGAGACCCGCGGCGCCCGCTTTTCACCTTCCTGGTTCTGTTGGGGTGTCAAGCCATTAGCATACCGTGTTACCGTGATTGCTGATGACCTCCAAAGAAATTCTGACATGGATTACCGGGGTCGGAATTGTCCCGGTTGTACGCGCATCGAGCGCTGAAGCCGCCATCCAGGCAGTCGAGGCGCTACATAGCGGCGGCATCACGACCGCGGAGATCACCATGACCGTCCCTGGCGCGGTGAAGGCTCTCGAAAAGCTGGCCGACCGCTTCGGCGGCAAGGTGCTGCTGGGCGCGGGAACGGTGCTGGACCCGGAGACGGCGCGCATCTGCATGCTGGCCGGAGCGGAGTTCATCGTCTCCCCCAGCTTGCGGCTCTCGGTGATCGAAATGGCCCGGCGCTATTCCAAGCCGGTCTGCCCGGGCGCGCTCACGCCCACCGAGGTTGTGACCGCATGGGAAGCCGGCGCGGACGTGGTGAAAGTTTTCCCCTGCGGCAACGTGGGCGGGGCTAAGTACATCAAGGCGCTCAAAGGACCCTTCCCGCAGATCGAGTTGATTCCCACCGGCGGCGTGAACCTGGAGACCGCGGCCGACTTCCTGAAGGCCGGCGCCTGCGCTCTGGGCGTGGGCGGCGAACTGGTGGATGCCAAGTCCATCAAGGAAGGTAAGTTCGAGGTAATTACGGAGCGGGCGCGACAGTATCTGGCGGTGGTCGCGAAGACCCGCGCGGAGTTGAGGGCCTGAGGGCCAGTACTGATAAACTGAAGGTTCACTATGGCCATCAGCAAAGATCTGCTCGAAATCCTGGTTTGCCCGGTCTGCAAAGCGACGGTGGAGCTGAAGCCCGACCAGAGCGGCCTGAAGTGCGTCGAGTGCCATCGCGTCTATCCGGTTCGCGACGACATTCCCGTGATGCTGGTCGATGAGGCGAAAGTCGAAGAATAAGGCTTTGTGGGAAGCGTACTGGAGAATCTGCCGCGGGCCAGCCGGGTGGCGATCCTTCGCCTCCGGTCGTTGGGCGATTGCGTCCTCACCACGCCCGCGCTCGATATCCTGCGGCGCGCGCGGCCGGACCTGCGGGTTGCCGTGGTAGTCGAAGATCGCTTCCGCGCCATCTTTGAAGACAATACCGACGTGGACGAAATCCTGCCGCCGCTTCCGAAGGCGCTCCGGCGCTTCCGTCCCAGGCTTTGCCTGAACTTTCACGGCGGCAGCCGCAGCGCGTGGATGACGGCCGTGTCGGGCGCAAGGTACCGCGCCGGGTTCGGACACTTCCGGTACCAGTTTCTATACAATCTGCACATTCCGCGAGCGCAGAAGATCCTCGGCGTGGAGCGGACCGTACACACCGCGGAACATTTGGCCAGCGCCATGTTCTGGTTGGGAGCGCCGGCCGTGGAAGTGCCGCGGGCGCAGTTGGTGTCTCGCGCCACCGGGCCGGCGCGGCCGCTGGCGGTGATCCACCCGGTGGGCGCCACACCCGAGAAGACCTGGCGGGCGGATGGTTTCCTGGAGGTCGCCAATCACCTGCGGCAATCCGGGCTGGACGTGGTTTTCATCGGTGCCGCGGGCGACGATCTTTCTCCGTTCGCGGGATTCCGCGGACTGTGGGGCCAGCCGCTTTCGGAAATCAAAGATCTGCTGGCCACGGCTTCGTTATTTGTGGGCAACGATTCCGGGCCGGCGCACATGGCCGCGGCCTTCGGACTGCCTGTAGTGGCGATCTTCGGCGAGTCCGATCCGGCCATTTGGGGCCCCTGGCGAACCGCTTCCGAGGTGATTCGGGCCAAAGGCGGCATCCGCAATGTGGTGGTGTCCCAGGTGATCGCCGCCACCGCGCGGTTGCGGGTGGCTGCATGAAGGAACTGCTGCGGTTGCTGGCTTACGGACGCCGCTACTCGGCGCAACTGGCGATTTCCGTGGTGCTGATGGCGGTGGCCGGCGGCGCCACCGGAATGATGGCCCTGCTGGTGGGTCCGATTCTCTACAACGTCCTCGACCCCAAGGCCGGCGACGCGCCCATCAAGCTCTTTACCGACCCGATCTTCAAACACGACTTCAACCTGCCGCACCCTCCCTCGCTGCACAATGTCTGGGCGGTGATGGCCTTCGCCATCCTCAGCGTGTTCCTGGTCAAGGGAATCTGCGATTACCTGGGCAACTACCTGGTGAACTACGTAGGCTTCTCGGCGGTCACCAACCTGCGCAACCAGGTTTACGACAAGGTCTTGAAGCAAGGCGCCGAGTTCTTCGAGTCGCACTCCACGGGGAAGCTGATGTCGTCGATCATGAACGACATCGACAAGGTGCAGCTCGCCACGTCGCACATTCTGGCGGATTTTCTGCGGCAATCCTTCGCCCTGGTCGCCCTGCTGTTCGTGGTGATCGGCAAGGATCCGAAACTGGCGCTGTTCAGTTTTCTGGTGTTGCCCCTGGTCATCCTGCCTGTGTTGCGAATCGGCAAACGCATCCGCCGTACCACGCGCGGCACCCAGGACCGGCAGCGCGAACTGAGCCAGATCCTGCAGGAAACCCTCAGCGGCCATATGGTGGTCAAGGTCTTCGGCGCCGAGCCGTATGAATCCAAGCGGTTTCGGGAAGCGGCGCGCAAGCTGCTGAAGACCAACCTGCAGTATGTCCGCCAGCAGGCCACTTCATCTCCCGTGATCGAGGTGGTGGGCGCCGCAACCATCGTGGCGCTGCTGTGGTACGCCCGCGACCAGATTGTGCACAACGCCCTCAAGCCCGCCGATTTCGCCAGCTTCGTGGTGGCTTTGCTGATGCTGCTTGAGCCGGTGAAGCGCCTGGTGGGCATCCACAATATCTTCGAGCAGGCGCTAGGGTCTTCGCACGAAGTCTTCACCTATCTGGACCACAGCGAGGAGATCGCCGAGAAGCCCGGAGCCGTGAAACTGGGGCAATTCTCTCGCGGCATCTCGTTCCAGAACGTCTCCTTCCACTATCCGGCGGCGCCCGACGGCTTCCGCATTCAGGGGCTCAACCTGGAAGTGAAGGCCGGCGAAGTGGTGGCCCTGGTTGGTCCCTCGGGCGGGGGCAAGACCACCGTGGCGAACCTGGTCCCGCGCCTGTACGACGTCACCGCGGGCTCCGTAAAACTCGACGGCCACGACGTTCGGGAACTGGACCTGGCGTCGCTGCGCTCGCACATCGGCATCGTGGCGCAGGATACCTTCCTGTTCAACGACACGGTGGCGCACAATATCGCCTACGCGCGGCCGCAGGCGTCCATGGAATCGATTCGCTCCGCCGCCCGGGCCGCCCTGGCGCACGACTTCATCCTGCGCCTGCCGGAAGGCTACGATACCATTGTGGGCGACCGCGGCGTGAAGTTGAGCGGGGGACAGCGGCAGCGCCTGGCCATCGCGCGCGCGTTGTTGAAGAACGCGCCCATCCTGATTCTGGACGAAGCCACGTCGCACCTCGACACGGAATCGGAGATGCTGGTGCAGGAGGCGCTCGCCAACCTGATGTTGCACCGCACCGTAATTGTGATCGCTCACCGGCTCTCCACCATCCGCCGCGCCGATAAGATCGCGGTGCTGGAAAAGGGCCGCATTCGCGAAACGGGAACGCACGAAGAGCTGCTCAATTTGGGGGGAATCTATCACCGGCTCCACGATCTGCAATTCGTGGATGTCGGCTCGGGGTTGGATTTGTGAGCATACGCAGCATGACCGGCTTTGCCCGGGTACGAAAGACTTTCGACGAAGGCGAAATCGTCTTCAGCCTGAAGAGCGTCAACCACCGCGGGCTGGACCTGCATTTCCACCTGCCGCAGGAGATGGACTCGATCGAGAACGAGGTCCGCGCCGTGCTGAAGGCGGGCGTGGTCCGCGGGCACGTGCAGGTTCAGGTTTCGTTCACGCCCGTCGCGGCCGCCACCCAGGCGCCCGTCGATTGGCGGCTTCTGGAAGTCTATATGCAGGCCTTTCGCCAGGCGTCGGAGAAATACGGGCTGAGCGCGCCGCCCGATCTGAACCGGGCCCTACAGGTCCCCGGAGTTCTGTCGGCGAGCGCGCAGCGGGAACCTGGCGAGGCTGTTGGCAAGGTCCTGCTGGAGGCGGCCCGCGAGGCGCTCGATACCTGGAACGCATTTCGCGAACGCGAGGGTGAGGCCACCGCGCAGGAGATCCGGCAGCGCTGCGAAAACGTGCGCGGCCTGGTGGCGCGTATGGAAGAGATCCGCGCCGGGGCGATCCCCGCATTTCAGAAACGGCTGCGGGAAAGGCTGGACGACCTGCTGCGCGGCGCCTCCGTCGATCCGCAGCGCCTGGCTCAGGAAGCCGCCATCCTGGCCGACCGCAGCGATATCAGCGAGGAACTCTTGCGCCTGAGCACGCACGCCGCGCAACTGGACGACATCGTCGCCGGTGGCGGCGAAGTGGGCAAGCGGCTGGATTTTCTGCTGCAGGAGATGAACCGCGAGGCCAATACGATTCTGTCGAAGACCGGCGGGCTGAGCGATCTGGGGCTCACCATGACCGACCTGGCGCTGGCCGCCAAGGCCGAGATCGACAAGATTCGGGAACAGTCGTTGAATCTGGAATGAAGAAAGGCCGCAAAGACCATTTAGGCCGCCGATGAACGCCGATGAACGCAGATAAGACAGTTGTTTTCGATCGGCGTTCATCTGCGCCCGGCGGAGAGTCCCGGAAGCGGCGGGCGGGCGCCGGGGTGGCGGTGAGGTGTATCGCGACATGACAACCGTTTTTATCGTTTCGGCTCCCTCGGGGTCGGGCAAGTCCACGCTGGTGAAAGAGCTGTTCGCCAGCGTTCCGGGGCTGATGTTCTCGGTCTCCTATACCACGCGCGAGCCGCGCGGCTGTGAGCTGGAGGGTACCAGCTACCGTTTCGTCTCCCGCCAGGAGTTCGAACGGCGCATCGCCAACGGGGAATTCCTGGAACATGCCGAGGTCTTTGGGAATTACTACGGCACCCACCGGGGAATCCTGGAGGAGGCGCAGGGTCGGGGCAAGGATCTGGTACTCGACATCGATGTCCAAGGTGCGAGACAATTGAAGAAGCAGATTCCCGAAGCCGTTACTGTTTTTATCCTGGCGCCCTCGAAGCAGATTTTAGAGCAGCGATTGCGAGCTCGCGGCGAGGACCGGGAGGAAGTGATTCAAAGGCGGTTGCGGGACGCGGCCGAAGAAATCCGGAACTACAGCGCGTACGATTATGTATTGATTAACCGCGAGGTAGAGGAATCCGGCGCCATCCTTAGCTCGATTGTCCGGGCGGAGCGGGTGCGGCGGACCAGGATTGAAGACCAGATCCGGCCCATTCTGGAAACATTTCAAGATTGAAGAGGTATCGATACTATGGGTGACAAACTTCCACCCCGGAATAACGCGCACTGCACCATCCCCGACGATCCGGAGCAGAGCACCTACCGGTTCATCATCGTTGCGGCCAAGCGCGCCCGGCAACTGCAAGGCGGCGCGCGTCCCGTGTTGCCCACTTCCTCCAAAAAACCCACCATCATCGCCACCGAAGAGGTGCGCCGCGGATTGGTGAAGTACACTCTCACGGGTCCCGCTCCCCTGGAACCGGCCCCCGAACCTGTGCTGTAGGCCCGGCGCTCTAGCTGCCGGCGGCTTCCAAATGAAGACCCTCCTTGGCGCATGAAGATTCTTCTCGGCATCGGTGGCGGCATCGCGGCTTATAAGGCGGCTGAACTGGCGCGCCTGCTGATGCAGCAGGGCCACCAGGTGCAAGCGGTGATGACGCGCGCGGCACAGGAATTTGTCCGCCCGCTGACCTTCGCCGCCCTTACCGGCCGAAAAACGCTCACCGATCTCTTTGCCATCGAAAGCGCCATCGAACACATTTCCGTGGCCCAGGAAAGTGAGCTGCTGGCGATCGCGCCGGCTACCGCCGACCTGATGGCCAAGCTGGCGCACGGGCTGGCGGACGATTTCCTCAGTACGATCTACCTGGCGTTCACCGGCCCGGTGGTGATCGCGCCGGCCATGAACGTCAACATGTGGCAGCATCCGGCCACCCAGGCGAACCTGCAGACTCTCCGCCAGCGCGGCCATCGCATCGTCGAACCCGGCAGCGGATACCTGGCCTGCGGCATGACCGGACCGGGACGCCTGGCCGATCCCGAAGCCATTGCCGCGGCCATTGCCGAAGCCATTCGCCCCGAAAGCCACCAACTCCGCGACCTGGAAGGCGAAGTGGTGCTGATCACCGCCGGTCCCACGCAGGAGCCCCTCGACCCGGTACGATTCCTCTCCAACCGCTCCAGCGGAAAGATGGGCTATGCGCTGGCCGAAGCCGCCCGGTCCCGCGGCGCGCGCGTCGTCCTGGTTTCCGGCCCGGTGAATCTGGCGCCGCCCGCCGGGGTGGAAACCATTTTCGTGCGCACTGCCGCCGAGATGCGCGACCAGGTCTTCGCCCACCTGGCCGATGCCGGAATCGTCATCAAAGCCGCGGCTGTCGCCGATTTCCGCTTGACCAAGGTGCCCGATCAGAAGGTCAAGAAAACCGCCGCGCGGATGTCGCTGGAGCTCGACCCTACACCCGATATCCTGGCCGAGTTGGGCCGCAAGAAGGGCGACCGCCTGTTGATCGGCTTCGCCGCCGAAACTCAGAACCTGGTGCCCGAAGCCCGCCGCAAACTGGAGTCCAAGAACTGCGATATGGTGGTCGCGAACCTTGTCGGCGGCCAGGATATGGGATTCGAGTCGGAAGAGAACGAAGTCACCCTGGTCTTGCGCACCGGCGAAACCGTCCCCTTAACGCGCGCTCCCAAGCGCCAGGTGGCCGACCGCATCTTCGATCAGATTTTGAAGCTGCGCCTGGCCCTTCACGCCTCCGATGGACGCTGATCTGGTTCGCCGCTATCTCGAGTTCTACCAGGACCTGGGCGTCAAGAGCCTCTACCGCCGAACGCCGCTGACCGTGGCCTCGCCCGCGCCGGCGCCTCAACCCCGGCTACAGTCCACACCGCAGCCAGCCACACCTATGCCCACGCCTGTCGAACTTCCGCCGCTCGCTCCCCAGGACGACACTTTACTCCGCATTCTCGAAGACATTGGCGATTGCCGCCGCTGCCGTCTGCATGAGGGACGCAATAAGCTGGTCTTCGGCGTGGGCAACGAAAAATCGCCGCTGGTCTTCGTCGGCGAAGGGCCGGGCGCCGATGAAGACGCCCAGGGCATCCCGTTCGTCGGCCGCGCCGGGCAACTGTTGACCCAGATGATCGAGAACACCGCTCGCAAGGAAGGGATCCCGCTCCAGCGCGCCGATGTTTACATCTGCAACGTGGTGAAGTGCCGCCCTCCCGGCAATCGTACTCCCGAGCCCGACGAAATGGAAATCTGCGGCCAGTTCGTGTCTCGACAGCTTTCCGTCATTCGTCCCAAAGCCATTTGCGCACTGGGCGGCACCGCGGCCCGCGCCCTCACCGGGCACAAAGAAGGCGTCACCAAGATGCGGGGGAAGTGGCTGCAGTGGAAAGATATCCCGGTGATGGTGACGTACCATCCCTCCTACCTGTTGCGGCCGTACAATGAGCACGCCAAGCGGGAAGCCTGGGAGGATCTGAAGAAGGTCCTGCACTTCGTCTACGACTGACGGTTAATCCGCGCCGGCCCGGGCGCTGCCCCTGAGCGCCTCGCGGAGCGGCTCCGGATTGACGTCGATGAACTGGCGCGAGTAGCGGATCAGGCCCAGCCGGCGCAGGCGATTCATCTGGAAGGTCACGATCTCGCGCGACGTTCCCACATACTCCGCCAGAGTGTGGTGTGTCAGGGAGGCGATGCGGACGGCGCCGTCGGGCATTTCGCTGCCCAGGTCGTTGGCCAACTGGAGCAATGCCTGGATCACCCGCTCGGGGGTCTTATACACGGCCATGCTCTCGATGCGGTCCTCCAGTTCCAGCGCCTGCCGGACCAGGGATTGGCAGAGCGCCAGGCCCAGCTTCGGCTCGCGCTCGATCTGCCGCTCCACTTCGTCGCGGCTCCACGACATCAGTGTTACGTCGTCCATCGCCACGGCCGATTCCAGCCCTTCCGGCCGGCCGCTGAGCGCCGTCTCTCCGAACAGGCCGTCGGCCCGCACGAACCGTCCCACCGTGTGTCCGCCATCGACCGACGCGCGGCTGATGCGCACCCGCCCCGCGATCACCACGTGCAGATGCCTGTTGGGCGAATCCGGGCCGTAAATAGTGGTGCCTTTCGGCACTTCGTGGGCCGTTTTTCGCGGCAGATACGTTAATGGATCTTCAGCCAAAGTCTCCGAGTGTCCCGCTCTAGTTTCGAGCATACCGCCAGATTGGTTTGCCGGTGCAAAGCTTTCCGAAGGGACCGTATGGATCCACACCAAGCCCGTCGGGCTCTGCGGAGCGGTTGCGCCAAGGCCGCCGGCCGCGGCACATTTCACCGGTATTTCGAGGCTGCCTTCCAGAACGTGATAAACTGACTGTTTCGCCCCTTACAGAATGCTGCTCGCCAGAGAATTTGTCGCATATCTTTCCCGGCAACTCGTCAAGCGGCTCACCCCCGCGGTGATCGAGACTACCGATCCCAACCTGGTGGCCGAGAAGATCGCCGCCGTGATCTCCGAAGAGTTGGCCGTGGAAGACCGTCTGAACGACGAAGTTCGTGACCTGTTGAGCCAGTACAGCGAGTACATGCGCCGCGAAGGTGTCAGTTACCAGGAGATGTTCCGGCGCATCAAGAACACGCTGATCTCGCAGCGCAAGGTAATCCGCGCCTCGGGCCGGGATACCGGCGACTCCATGAAGCTCTCGCGCGACAAGGTCACCGAGATATCCCACAAAGTGGTCGAGATGTTGCGCAAGACCCGTGAATTGCGCCTGAAGAACAAGGACTCGAACACTGTCCGCCTGGAGATTCTGCGGATCATGACCGACCTGCTGCTGGCCGAGGACAAAGTGGACCACGCCGCCCGCCAGAAGATTCGCTCCCAGAAACGCGAAGTCCCCGAAGGCAGCGAAGAGTGGGACCTGCTGCATCGCCGCTACTACTCCGAGGAGTTGAAGAAGCTGGGAATCGACCTCGGCGGCAATTAGCGGCCGCTTATCTTTTGTATCCGATCATGCGCAGAAATCCGCGGCGCTTCTCCGCGTCTTCCGGGGTTTCCACGCCTTTCGGAACGAATCCATCGATCACACCGAGAACGCCCCGGCCCTGCTCGCTTTCGGCTACCACGGCCTCGACGGGGTTGGCGGTAGCGCAGAAGATGGTGCAGACTTCCGGCACGTTCTTCAGGCGCGTGAGGATGTTGATAGGGTAGCCATCGCGCATCACTACAACGAATGTGTGACCGGCCGCCACCGCGGCGGCATTGCGCGCGGCCAGAGCCTTAAGCTCGTCGTCGTTGCCGTCCACGCGGATCAGGCACGGACCGGACGCTTCGTTGAAGGCCACGCCGAATTTCATCTGCGGCACGGTGTTGACGATCGCCTCATAGACGTCTTCCACCGTCTTGATGAAGTGGGTTTGTCCCAGGATGAGATTCCCGTCTTCGGGAACCGTGAGCGGCACCAGTTTGAGTTCCATAGCTTGCGTTTCCGAATGTGGGGCAGGTTGTCAACCTGCCCCACACAAACCTACCAGACCTCGCGCAGCCTTTTCCAGGTGGTTTCCAACTCTTCGGGGACCACGCGGGTCTCGCCCGTCACCGTCATGAAATTGCTGTCCCCGGTCCAGCGCGGCAGCACGTGCAGATGGACGTGCCCGGCGATCCCCGCGCCTGCGCATCGGCCCAGGTTCATGCCGATATTCAATCCCTCGGGACGATAGACCGTGCGCAGGTGCCGCTCCGCGTCGCGCGCCTGCAGCATCATCTCCGTCAGCGTTTCGTCGGCCAAATCGTCGAGCGAGGCTACATGATCGTAAGGAACCACCATCAGGTGGCCGCTGGTGTACGGGTAGCGGTTGAGGATCGTGAAGCTGCGCGGCGCCCGGTGTACCACAAACGTGCGCGCGTCGTCGCCAGCCGCGGCGGCAGCGCAAAATACACAGATGCCTTGCTCCTCCGGCTTGGTGATGTACTGGTAGCGCCAGGGAGTCCAGAGATAGTCCATCGATTAGAGAGTCGGAGGCGGCTCGGGCGCGGGAGCGGCGGGGGCCGCTACGGGTGCGGGCGAATTGTTGACTACGTCCTTCAGTTCTTTACTGGGTTTGAAGTACGGAATCTTCTTGGCGGGCACTTCCACGCGAGCGCCGGTCTTGGGATTGCGGCCGATCCTGGGCTGTCTCTGTCGCGTTCGAAAACTTCCGAACCCGCGAATTTCGATTTTGTCGTCGGTGCGAAGCGACCGCACGATACTGTCGAAAATGGCCTCCACGATGACCTCGGATTCCTTCCGGGTCATCTCCACCACACGGGAGACTTCTTCAATCAGATCGGCTTTCGTCATTAATCTTCTCCTGATCCGTCAAGCGCTTACGAAACCGCAGTATCGCTTGATTACAACAAATTTGCAAGTTATTCGAGGTTGCGGTCCTTTAGACTCATTACTTCCTCGATGGTTGTCGTGGCGGCGGCCGCCTGCCGCTGGTAATCTTCCAGGCGGGTTTTCTCTTCGTCGTCCGCCACGGCGCGCAGGCTGAGGCCGATCTTCTTCTCGGCCTCGCTCATTTTGACGATCTTGAAATCGAACTCCTGGCCCACCGCAAGGGGCGGCTCTTCGGAGCCGCGGCGGCCGGAATACCCCGGCACCTCGGAGAAATGGCAGAGGCCTTCCACGCCTTCCGCCAGCTCCACAAAGCCCCCGAAGCTCGCCAGGCGGCAGACGCGGCCGTGTACCGTGTCGCCCACCTGGTGAGTCTGGAAGTAGCTCTCCCAGGCATCCGGCTGCAGTTGTTTGATTCCCAGCGACAGACGGTGCGACGCCGAATCGATATTCAGGATTACGGCCTGCACGATCTGCCCCTTCTTCAGTACCTCCGACGGATGCTTAACCCGCTTGGTCCAGGAAAGGTCGGAAACGTGAACCAGGCCGTCGATGCCTTCCTCGATCTCGATGAACGCCCCGAAATCGGTCATGTTGCGCACCCGCCCCTCCACCACCGAGCCGACGCTGTAGCGGCTGTCGATAGTGGTCCACGGGTTGGGCTCGAGCTGCTTGAGGCCGAGCGAAATCCGGCGCTCCTTAGGATGCACTTCGAGCACCACGGCTTCCACCTGGTCGCCCGGCTTCACCACCTTGGAAGGATGTTTCATGCGCCGCGACCAGGTCATTTCGCTGATGTGGATGAGGCCTTCGATGCCCGCCTCGAGCTCCACAAAAGCCCCGTAGTCCGTCACGTTCACCACGCGGCCGATCACGCGCGCATTGAGCGGGTAGCGTTCCGATACCACTTCCCAGGGGTCCGGCCCGAGTTGCTTTATGCCCAGCGACACGCGTTCCTTGGTCTTGTCGAACTTGAGCACCTTAACGGTGATCTCGTCGCCCACATGCAGCATCTCCGAAGGATGCGTGATGCGGCCGTAGGACATGTCGGTGACGTGCAGCAGGCCGTCGATGCCGCCCAGGTCGATGAAGGCGCCGTACTCGGTCAGATTCTTGACCACGCCGGAGACCACCGATCCTTCGGCCAGGTGCTCCAGCGTGGCGCCCTTCCGCGAATTGATCTCGTCTTCGACGGCCGCTTTGCGGGACACCACCACGTTGCCGCGGCGGCGATTGAGCTTGATGAGTTTGACCGGAATGTCCTGCCCGACCAGCGCATCCAGATTGTGCACCGGGCGCGGATCCGCCTGGCTGCCGGGCATGAACGCCTTGATCCCCACATCCACCGCCAGGCCGCCCTTGACGCGCCCCAGCACGCGGCCCGAGATGATGAGTTGCTCCTGGTAGGCCTTCTCCAGGTTGTCCCAGACGCGCAGGCGCGATGCGCGGGTGTGCGAGAGCAGCACGTATCCTTCCGGCTGCTCGCCCTGGTCGATCATTACATCGACCACGTCGCCTATCTGCACAGTCAGTTCGCCGCTATGCGCGCGAAACTGATCGATGGGGACGAGGCCTTCGCACTTGTATCCGAAATCGATGATCGCGTCCTTGGCAGTGATTCCAAGGACCGTGCCTTGCAGAACTTCGTCGGCCGCCGGTGGGGCAAAGTGGCTGTAATCGTCGAGAAGATTCTCGTAGTTCTCCGGGACCGGTTGGTCCCCTTGCCCATTGTTTTGGTCTACGGCCATTACGCCTCCGCCCGTCACTGATTCACCGATGCCTGCAACGACTTCGAATTCCCGCGGCGGGTTGCCAACACATAGGAACCGCCGCTCCTCGGATTTCCGAAAATCGTCGAGCGCGAGACCATGCGCTAAATTCCAGCAACCACTGAGAGATCAGTATGTTAGCAAATATACGCCGGTTTGCGGAAGGTTGTCAACGGTGGCGCGGCGCCCATTCGCATCCGCCGTGCCCCCGGATTGCGTTCGAAATTAGACCTTGGAAGTTTTGCCGATCGGGCATACAATCGGGCTGTCTCCCGGCTGAAGTGGGCAGGCTGTTCCGATCGGGCTATTTATACCGGCCTTTATTAGGAGGTGGTTTATGTTTGACAGCCTCGCGGACCAGATCAGGCAAGACGTAAAGGAGCAGACCAACAGCCGGCAGGAAATCATTCGCTGGACGGCGATCGCCGTCCTTGTCGCATTGTTGATCCTCGGGTTTTGGGCGGCTTTCAAGGGCTAGTCCGCCGCGTACGTCGGGTCCCGTCGCGGATCATTGCACCGGTGAGATCTGCCGCATCACCGATTTCACCGTGTGCGCGTACGGCCCTACCGGATTATAAATCGTGAGAACCGTATCGACGTCCTTGTCTTTATAGGCATCCGAGTAGGCTAAACGATAGGCGACTTCGTAAATCCCGGCGGCCAGGGAGGAGAAATGGGCACGGCCCTGGTCCCAGCCGAACATGTTGTTGTTCGCCGTGGCCTTGCCGCCGGCGGATTCCACAAACGAAATGCTAGGCAGCAGACGCCAATCCAGATTGTAGGTATCGGCTGCCTCAACGAACTCCGCTACGTAAGCCGCGGCTGGACAATCGAACTTCTGGAAAAAGCGCTGCAGCGTCTCCAAACGCCGATCGCTCCGATGTTCGCCCGTACGGGGCCGATCGGCTTGGTGGGGTGAAATCGCCGACGGTCCGACAGCTCCGGCAAATAAGATCAAACCACTGGACAATAGTCTCCTCATCCAAGAAATCTCCTTGATTTTGAACTAGTTAGTTGACTTCTGGGCTCCAAATGCTGAAGCCGGTAGGGAAGAACATGGCTGGCAGGGCAGCCCTCGTTGGAAGACGACTGTTTATATGAGGCACATAAGCGACAATTATACCACTATCAGCCTAGGGGGTTTGTGCTGGACGGTACCGAGCCCCGGCAATGCCCACGCGCACCCGTATTGAATGGCACCGCGGGGATCTCACGCCGCACAAAAAATGGGCCGGAGGACGTCCGGACAGGCATACTAAAGCTCACGTAATGAATGGTTTATACCGCACGTTGGATGGCGGCGGGTCTGTCCCGGAGACGGTGGTGGAAAACCGCTGAAGCTGCGGGCGCTCGCCGGGCATCCCGACAAGTCGGGATGCGGCACGCACGAGTGCGTACGCCACGGCGAGCGGTCTTACCTGGCGGCTCCCGCTTCGGCGAGCGGTCCCTGCTCCAACTCCACCGCCCGGGGAAACAGGATGTTGTTCTCAAGGTGAATGTGCCGGTGCAGATCCCGCTCCAGTTCGGATAGCTCCCAGTACATCGCCCGAAACGTATTGCACGCGTCCGCGGGAGCCGCATACCCGTCGGTGATCGTCCGCATGCGTGCCAGCGCTTCCCCGGCCGAATCGTGCTCCATCAGCATTACCCGCAGTGGATTGCGTACCGATCCGCAATGGTGGGCAGGCGGCTGGATTCCCGAGTCTCGCGCCAGCGCCAGGCTGCGAATCAACGGAAACAGCACCGTCTCCTCCTTCGCCAGGTGCGACTCCAACTCCTGGCGGAGAGGCCCGAAGGTCCCGGCCAATGGTTCGAGGACGTTCCCGTGACGCTCCCCGTGCTTGGAGCGGACCTTTTCGATCATGGCGCCGAGCCGGGGAAGTTGCGTCTTCAAATAGGCATGGTGGGTGTCCAGGATGTGGTCGATCAGGCTGTCGATCCCGGCCCGAGTCCAGTCCTTTTCGTCCGCGGCGCCGGCTGAGGCCGCCCGGTCGATCTCGGCCAGCAGCGCTTCGAGAACCACGCCGCGATCCCGGCAGGCATCCGCCAGGGAGATCTTGCCTCCGCAGCAGAAATCGATTCCGTGCGTCTCGAAAACCCGAACGGAGGCTGGCTGTGTCGCGGCCATCTCACCGACAGTCGTCTCTGGGGAAAGTGTCTTCATGCCTCGATTCTGCGCCGGCCGGCTAGGGGATGCAGTGACTGGAGTCACGGCATTTCACCGGCCGGCACACAAGCCGCCGCGCCATGGGTTATATTAGTCTCCACAGCAGATGAGCCGGATTCCGGGATTACGGTGTGTACTTGCATTAGCCCTGTGCGGACTGCCGTCCCTGGGCGCGACTATCGGGACCATCGTGCCCCACACTGCGCCATTGGCCGATATCGCTCTCGATGAGGCCAGAAAGCGCCTCTACGTCCTGAACGCCACAGTCAGTCCTCCGAAGGTCGAGATTTTCAATACCACTACCAAGCCCCCCAGCCCGGCGCTGGGTACGTCCTCGATCGCCGTCGATCCCATACCGCTATCCATGGCCCTGTCGCCCTCCCGGTCGGCCACTCTCGGGTCGCAGTTTCTCTATGTCGCCTGCTACACCAGCGCTTCGATCGATGTGATCAACCTGGATACCCTGACCAAGGTGAATACGGTGCGGCTCTCGGCCAATCCCGAGTCTGTCGCCGTGGGCTATGACGGGAAGGTCCTCATCAGCACCGTCGGGACCTCGACCGGAATCGGCATCTTGAGCATCTACGACCCCAATGCCAGCACTTCCAACTCGGTGACGTCGGTGGTGGTGGCGCCCACCGCTCCCACCGTTCCGACGGTTCCGCCGCCCAACAGCAACGCCTACCTGTCGGGCCACAGCCGCATGGTGGCCACGCCCGACGGCAAGACTATTGTGGGCGTCCACGAGCAGTCCTCCTCGCGCGCCGTCTGGGTTTACGACGTCGCATCCGCCACGGTGCTGCGTTCCCGCACGCTCAACAATAGCGGATCGAGCGCTTCGCCTCCCACCGGCATTCTGGCGGTCTCTCCGGATGGCTCGCGGTTCATCTCCGGCAGCATCCTCTTCGATACCGCGTCGCTGCTGGTGTTGGCGCAGCAGAGCACCAGCAATGCGCCGTTCACCTTTCCCACCGGGGCGAATTTCGCCACCCAGACCACGCAGGGCGGCGCCGTCTTCACGCCCGACGGCAGCGAACTGCTGACGGCCTACAACATCGTGCCCGTCGAGAGCCCTACGGCGCAGGTGAACACCAGCATGCTGCTGGTCAATACGCCCGGCAATCTGTCGATCCAGATTGGCTTCCAGCTCCCCGAACAGTTGAGCGGCAAGATGGCGATCACCTCCGATGGCGCCACCATTTACGCCATCTCCGAATCGGGATTCCTGCAGTTGCCTATCGGCACGTTGCAGTCTACGTCCCCCATCGCCGTGCCGGACGCCAATGTCGCATTGCTGGCCACCGACCAGTGCGGCGTCACCGCGGCCCTCAACTCGGCGACCATTCCCGTGCGCAACGCCGGCGGCGGCAAGATGACCGTCACCGCCCAGGTCCTGACTACCACTTCCACTTCGGTCACCGTCAAGGCCGCCTCCAAATCCTATGGTGCGGACGTGACCGTGCAAATCAATTCCACCGTCTCGAAGACGCTGGGCACGGCCACCCCGGACCAACTGCTGATTCAATCACCGGAGGCCGTCAACATTATCCCCGCCGTGCGCGTCTACCAGAACAACCGCAATAGCGAAGCGCGCGGAACGATCGTCCCCGTGGACACCGGCGCGGGGAGCCTGGGACTGACCGACCTGGTGGCCGATTCCGCCCGTGCGCGCCTGTATATCGCCAATCCGGGACTGAACCGCATCGAGGTATTCGATACCCAGCAGCAGCAGTTTCTGACACCGATCGGCGTCGGCCAGTTGCCGAAATCCATGGCGCTGGCCGGCGACGGCAAGACCCTCTATGTCGCCAATAGCGGCTCCGAGATTCTGACTGTTGTGGATGTCAGTAAGCTGGCGGTCACCGGTACCGTGGCGTTCCCGCCCCTGCCATTCGGATCTACGCTGCCGATCCTCACGCCGCTGCTTATTGTGTCCGCCGAGTTGGGGCCGCAGGTGATGATGTCGGACGGCTCGATGTGGCGCGTGGCGGGCAACACCGTGACTCCACGCACCCTCAACTCGCTGATTTTCGGGACGGCCACCACCATTTCGACGCCGGCTCAGGCGTCTTTTGCCGCTTCGTCGGAAGGCGCTTACGCCTTGCTGCTCGCCGGGAACGGCGCCGGCTATCTTTACAGCGCGTCGGACGACGACTTTATCGCCACTCGCCAGATCGTATCCACGCCGATTTCGTCCACCTACTTCGGCGCGGTATCGGCGGGGCCAAACGGGGCTTATTTCCTGGTCGATGGGCTGCAGTTGAACTCTTCCCTGACCATCGTTTCCACCACCGACACCGGCGGGACGACACCCGGTGGCGGACTGCCGAATCCCTTCGGTCCCACCACCGCAACCACCCGCCCCGTCTCGGCCGTAGCCGCCGTGAACGCGCAGTCTTTCCTGCGCTTTTCAACTCCCATTCGCGCCAGCGCCTCCACTGCGCCTACCGACGCCGGACTGGTGGAACTGGTGGACGTCAACTCGCAGGCGACCACTGCCAGCGCCAACGCGCTCGAAGGGCCGTCCACCCAGGTGACCGGCGCGGCGCGCGTCAACGTTTCCGGCCGGACCATGGCTTACAACGCCGCCAGTTCCATGGTTTACGCAATCTCGACTTCGGGGCTCAGCCTCATCCCCATGACTCCGGCCGCCACCGCCAACGTTCCTCAGGTCTCGGGCGGGGGCATCGTCGATTTGGCCGATTTTCAGCCGCGGATTGCGCCCGGCGGCCTGTTTTCGATCTTCGGCAAGAACCTGGCGTCAACCGCGGTCTACTCGGGTACGCCCCTGCCGACGCTGCTGGGAGGCGTGTGCGTCACCCTGAATAACGCCACCATCCCCCTGCTGGCCACCTCCGCGACGCAGATCAATGCGCAGGTGCCGCCCAATCTGGCGGCGGGCACCTACCCGCTGGTGATCCGCTCGGTCGCCAACCAGGTGGCTTCCAGTTCGGTGAACGCGACCGTTTCCAAGTACGCTCCGGCGGTCTTTGTCGATTCGCAGGGCGCCGCGATCTATCATGCGGACGGTACTCGCGTGGATCAGTATCACCCGGCGACGCGCGACGAGCCGCTGTCCATCTTTGCCACGGGACTGGGCGCTACTACCGGGGGGAAAGTGACTGCCGGTGTCCCGTCGCCTTCCAGTCCGCTGGCTGCGACTGCCTCCGTGGCCGTGTATTTTGGCGATACCACGATCAGCAATTCGGGGGTGATCGTCGATTGGAGCGGTCTGGTGCCGGGAGAGATCGGCGTCTACCAGATCAACTGCAGGATTCCGGGCAATCACTTGAGCGGCAACGGCCTGAAGGTGACTCTCCGCATCGGCGGCGTTTCCAGCTCCACCAGCGGAGCCGATGTGCCACTGGTGTATGTGGACTGAACCGGATTCATTGAATGATACTAGTACGTGTAGGCTGCGGTGCGGCCCAGGCCGGGACCTACACCCCTGGCGCGGCGTGTTGGCGTGTCATAAAGTGTAAGAGAATCAGTGGAGTGAGAAACTCATGCGTTTGATACGTGTCCTTGCGGCGGTGGCCATAGTCTTGATGGCCCTGACCTCGTGCAATCGGGACCCCAATGTCGCCAAGAAACGTTACCTGGAGAGTGGGAACAAGTACTTCGATAAGGGCAAGTACCGCGAAGCCGTCCTGATGTACCGCGATGCACTGCAGAAGGACAAGAGATACGGTGAGGCGCATTATCGCCTGGCGCTGACATACCTCAAGATGAATAACTTGCAGGAGGGCGTCCGGTCGCTGCGGCGGTCCATCGAGTTCCTCGGCAAGGACGATGCCGACCGGTGGGACGCCATCGTGAAGATTTCGGAAATCTTCGTGACCGCCGGAGGCCGCGACAAACCGCTCCTGGCCGAAGTCGAGACCAACTGCAAGCTGCTGCTGGATCGCAATCCCGACTCCTTCGACGGCCACCATCTCACCGCCGAACTGGACAACGTACGCGCCATGGATTTATTGCGGACCGGCAGTAAGGACGAGGGGAAAAAACTGCTGCAAACCGCCCTTGAGGAATACCGCAAAGCCGACTCCCTTAAGCCCAATCAGCCGACCGTGATGATGGAGACCGCCGGAGTGTACGCCCTGCAGGAGGACTACCAGGCCGCCGAACAGATGTACCGCAAGGTCATCGATTCCAACAAGAACTTCATCATGGCGTACGTGGACATGTACCAGTTGGCGCTCAAACAGAACCGCATGGATCTCGCCGAGGAGATGCTCAAACAGGGGTATCGGAACAATCCTAAACACTTCGAGTTTCTGCAGAGGCTGGCGTTGTTTTATTACGTGCAGAAGCGCAGCGACGATATGGCGAAGACCTTGAAGGAGATCAAGGACCACGCCAACGAGTACCCCAACGCTTATCTGGACGTCGGCGACTTTTATTACCGTCTGGGCGACGGAGAGTCGGCCATCCGCGAATACCGCGAAGGCATCTCCAAGGATTCCAAGCAGCGCGCCCTATATCAGAAACACATCATCGAAGTCCTCATGCACCAGGGTAAGCGGAACGAAGCTGCCAGCATCAACGAACAGATTCTGCACGACAATCCCAACGATTCCGACGCCAAGAGCCTGGATGGCTCCCTCAAACTGGACAAGGGCGACGTCAGCCACGCGCTGGCGGAACTGCAGCAGGTAGTCACGCTCGCTCCCGATAATCCCGTGGCGCATTTCAACCTGGGCCGCGCCTATGCCATGCACGGCGAAGCCGAACAAGCTCGCCAGCAATTCCAGCGGGCCATCGAGATTCGCGCCGATTATCTCGCCGCGCGTCTGGCGCTGGCGCAGTTGCAGGCCGCGCGCCTGGAGTACGATGCCGCCATCAAGAGCGCGCAACAGGTGTTGGCTATCGACCCGAACAATCTGCCGGCCCGCCTGATCCAGACTGCCTCGATGATTGGCCTGAAAAGATACGACGATGCCAAGGCCATGCTCGACGCCCTCCTGGTGAGCAACCCGAACTCTCCCGACATCCTCTTCCAACGCGCCGTCGTGGAGTTGGGCCAGCACGACTTCAAAGCCGCCGAAACCACTTTCCGCAAGGTCTACGATCTGAACCCCGCCAATCCGCGCGGCCTGATGGGGCTCAACGAGACTTACATCAACGAGGGCAAGGCCGATATGGGCCTGAATGCCCTGAAAGCCGAATCCGATAAAGCCCCCGCGAGGCTCGACCTGCAGGTGGCCATCGCCGATTCCGCCTCCAGAACCGGCCGCTTCGATATGGCCATCCAGTACTATCAGCGGGTCGCGAACTCGCTCGATAAGGGAGCCAAGCAGCGCGCCGATATCTTTGTTCGCCTGTCCGAAGCCTATCGCCGCAAAGGCGATCTGCAGAACGCCACCGCCGCGCTCGAAAAGGCCCGTGAAGTCCAACCGGAGAACCTCGCCGTGCTCAGCAATCTGGCCCTCGTGCTGGACGAGGCGGGCCGCTGGAGCGACGCCAGGAAAGTCTATGAAGTGGCCCTCAAACTAGATCCCAACAACGCCGTTTCGCTCAACAACCTGGCTTTCCTTGAGGCGGAGCACGGCGGCGATCTGAACCACGCCCAGACTATGGCCCAGCGCGCCAAACAGTTTCTGCCAAACCGCCCCGAGGTGGCCGACACCCTGGGCTGGATCTATCTGAAACGCAACCTCGCGGATAACGCCGTCGATATTTTCGCGGACCTCGTCCGCACCAATCCGCACAGTTCCACTTTCCGTTACCACCTGTGCCAGGCTTACAACCAGAAGGGCGACAAGCCCGCCGCATTGCGCGAGTGTAACGCCGCATTGCGCGAGACTCCCGCGGCGCAGGAACAAAAGGAAATCAAAGACCTGCTGCAGCGTCTCTCGCAGTAGCCGGCGCCGCCATCTATCCGCGGATTGCGGGCGACTTCGATTCCCCGCCGGGGGATTGGCGGCGGAGCGATCACCGGTGTTACGCTGCTACCTATGCACCTCACCAATCGGCGGGACTTTCTGCGCGCGGCAACGGCAACGGCGGCGGGAACGGTCTGGCTGGCCTCGGCGCAATCGCCGGAGGCCCATATCGATATTCTGCTCGATGAGCCGGTGGGCACCATCTCGCCGGAGATTTACGGACACTTCGTTGAGCACCTGGGCGGCGTCGTGTACGACGGCATCTGGGTGGGCGAACGGTCTTCCGTGCCCAATGTCAACGGCCTCCGCAAGGCGCTGGTGGATGCCCTCAAGAAAGTGAAGCCGGGCGTGATCCGCTGGCCGGGCGGCTGCTTCGCCGATCAATACGACTGGCGCGACGGCACCGGTCCGCGCGACAAACGGCCCAAGCGGACCAACTTCTGGGTGGACGCCTCCGAGGGCTGGCCCAAGGGCTCGAAGCCGGACGGTCCGCAGAAGTTCGACCCCAACGAATTCGGCACGGTGGAGTTCGCGCGGCTCTGCAAACTCACCGGCAGCCAGCCGTATTTCGCCGCCAACCTGCGGAGCCTTCCGGCACAGGAATTCTGGCACTGGGTGGAGTACTGCAACTCGCCCGATAAATCCACCACCCTGGCCGATCTGCGCGCCGCCGATGGCGAGCCGTCGCCGCTGGGCGTGCGCTACTGGGGCGTGGGCAACGAGTCGTGGGGCTGCGGAGGGAACTTCGATCCCGAAGACTACGCCACCGAATTCAACCGCTACTCCGCCTGGCTCCCGCGTTACGGCGGGCAGCTTTCGCTGGTGGGCAGCGGCCCCAACGACGGCAATGTCGATTGGACGCGCCGCTTCTTCTCCAAGTGCGCCCGCACTAACACGCTGGGACGTCTCTGGGGCTGGGCCATGCATCACTACGCCTGGAACGCCTCGGGCGGCCGCACCGGGGACTGGGTGCGTGGGAAGGGCGACGCTCTGCAGTTCGACGCCGAGCAGTATTACGAAATTCTGCGCGAAGCCGACGAAATGGAATCCCTGATCGCGGCGCACTGGGCCGTAATGGCGGAGAACGATCCGCGCCATCGCACCAGGTTGGTGGTGGACGAGTGGGGCGCCTGGTACTCGGGCGGCACCGAGCCGTTCTCCGAAGCGCTCATCGGCCAACAGAACACCATGCGCGACGCCGTGCTGGCCGGGCTCACTCTCGATACCTTCAACCGGCATGCCGACAAGGTTGCCATGGCCGCCGTGGCGCAACTGGTGAACTGCCTGCAATCGCTCTTCCTGGCGCACGAAGATAAGTTCTGCGTCACCCCCACCTATCACGTCTTCGACCTCTACTCGGCGCACCAGGGCGGGCGTTCGGTCCGCACCGTGGTGGCATCGCCGGAAACCCACTACTCGCGCAATGGCAACCCGGCTTCGATGCGCGGCCTGAACGGGTCGGCGTCGGTTTCGGGCAACCGGCTCACGTTGACGGTGACCAACCCATCGCTCGACCATGCGCGGGAAACCGAGATCTCGATTCGCGGCGGCACTCCGCGGGCGGTCGCCGGAATGATGTTGGCGCCGGCCGATCCGCACGCCCACAACAGCTTCGAAGATCCGCGCGCCGTCGAGCCGCAGTCAGTCGCCGCGACGCTCAGAGGCGGGGGCATTGTCCACCGCTTCCCTCCGGCCTCGGTGACGAAACTGACTGTCGATCTGGGATAGCGCGGGCGGAACGACGATGTGGCGTGCGCACTCATGCGCGCCGCATCCCGACTCATCGGGATGCCTGGCGGTTCCACGTCAATCGCGACGCGGCACCGAGGGTGCGTACGCCACAACCGGCATTCCGATGACGTTCCAATCCCTTCGAAGCGAGAATCCCGGCGGCGACCCGCATTTCTCGCCGATCTTCCTCTGCGTGGGAGAGTTGCAGCGGTTCAAAGATCGGGGTACGCCGCCGGGACGGCCGTCAGAAGCTCACACGGGCGCTGAACTGCAATTTGCGCGGCGAATTGGCCATGGAAGAGACGATGCCGAATGTGCTGGCATCGATACCCAATCCCGGCGCGGCGAAGTGCACGGCGTTGTTTACGTTAAACGCGTCCGCCTGGAACGCCAGCTTCACTTTCTCGTGGATGGGGAACTCGCGGCGCACACTCACGTCCAGATCCGCATTGTGAGGCGCGAAGAGTTTGTACGGGGCGGCGCGCGGAATATTGCCTTCCATGTAAGCGGGCGGGTCCACAAAAGCCGCTTTGTTGAGGTACACCGTGCTCGAGACATTGGCGCCGCCGCTTCCGATGGAGCCATTCTGCCACACGCTTCCCGAAAATCCGGGGGCGTAATTGGGATAACAGACGGCGTCGATGATGCCGCCGCCGGTGCAGGTGCCGGTGATCGACAAGGGCGCTCCGCCCTGATAGGTGAAGAGTCCGGAAACCTGCCAGTGGGAGACCACCGGGTTCAGTACCCCGGCACTCAGATTGTGACCCTTGCCGAAGGGCAACTGATAGACGAATGTGGCGCTGACAACGGTAGGATGATCGATGGTGCCCGGGCCTTTCTCCAGGAAGTCCTTATTGGGATCGCGTACGCCGATGAGATCGTCCAGTTCCTTGCTGTAGGTGTAATTGAACATCACCGAAAGGCCCTGCGAGAAGCGGTGGTTAACCGATATCTGAAGCGAGTTATACGTCGAGTTACCGATGTCCAGCCAGGGATCGGAAATGCCGTTGTATTGCGGGAAGGGCTTCAGCGCCTGAGCGATGGTTCCAGTGAAGGTGGGGAACGGCATGGCGATACCCGGGAACATGGCCTGGGCCTGCGCCAGAGTGGTCGCGCTCAAAGTCGAAGTAAGTAAGGACTGCAGCGGAAGGTATTGCACGGGAATCTGATTGGTCATCGGTCCGGCGACGGCGGCCCCGGGCAACCAGTGGCCGGCGCTGGCGCTGTACGCCACGCTCAACATCCAGTTGGGAGTGAACGAATGCTGGACGTTGAGGCTCCAGTCTTCGTAATATGGCGCTTTACCGCCGAAATTGGGGTCGCCATAGGTGATGGTCTGGGCGGTAGTCGGACCGGCGGGGAAGGGAAGCGAAGCCGCGGCCGCGGCGGTGATGTAGCCGATGCCGAAACTCGGGTTGAAGAACGGCGGGTTCAACGGATAGCCCGGATACCCGCTGTTCCAGTTGTAGGCGGGCTGCCCGGTGGAGACGGCGCTGAGGCTGCCGTTGTTATTGAAACCAAGCTGGCTCAGCCCCTGGCGTCCATTGGTGCGCCCACCCACGCCGCCGGCATGCGCATAGAAAATACTGTAACTTGCGCGGACGACGGTCTTGTCCCCAACCTGGTAAGCCAGTCCCACGCGAGGTCCCGGATTGACGTTATGCTGCTTCACGGGAGTCCGGCAACCGCAGCTATCGGTGCCGTTGCCCGCGAATTGCAGGGCTCCGGGAAGGCCGACCACC
>Ga0181529_10001560_pt1 | contig 29116 bp, 24 predicted proteins | sample PEATcosm2014_Bin_36_FD_119763 | JGI IMG/M metagenome (GOLD analysis project Ga0181529, IMG submission 119763) | Peatland microbial communities from MTU Mesocosm Facility, Houghton, MI, USA - PEATcosm2014_Bin10_30_metaG | ecosystem: Environmental > Terrestrial > Soil > Wetlands > Peat | place... | reverse complement strand
GCGACCAGTACGGCCCCCTCATCGAGAAGAACACGCCCGTCGCGATGAAAATCATCATGTCCTTCTCGAAGCGCATGCGCTATCTCGACGAGGCCCTCACGAGGATCACTCTTAAAAATACCGCAGAGGCCGATCCATCCCACCTTTTCCGCGTCGCCGAGTACTACGCCAAGCAGAGCCAGTACAATCAAGCCTTCTTCGCCTACTACCAATACCTCAAGCATTGCCCGAACGGCCAGCACGTCGCGATGGCCAAGGACAGGCTGGCCAAGATCAAGCCCTATTCCAAGGCGGTTTACCTCGACGGATCGAACGAGGAGTTCAACCGGCACTATCCCAAGGACACGATGATCATGACCGAGGGCATGCCCGGATCGGAGCTCTATATCATCCAGAAGGGCTCGGTCAAGATCACGAAGATAGTCGACAACAACGAGGTCCTCCTCGCCGTGCTCAAGACGGGCGACATCTTCGGCGAGATGGCCCTCCTCGAGAACAAGCCCCGCTCCGCCAACGCCGTCGCCTTCGAGGACGCCTACCTCCTCGCGGTCAACAAGGCGAACTTCGAGCGCATGGTCTCCACCCAGCCCCAGATCGTCACGAGGCTCACCACTCTCCTCGCCGAGCGCATCTGGTTCATCTACAAGCAGCTCGAGAACACGCTCCTCTCCGACCCCCTGGGCAGGCTCTACGACGCCCTCCTCATCCAGCTCGAGAAGAACCGCGTCCCGCTCAAGCCAGGCGCCGCCTACGGCTTCGACTTCGGGCCCAAGGAGCTCATCGGCATGGTGGGCCTGCCCATGAACGAAGGCACCCTCATCCTGCACAAGCTCCTCGAGAACAACAAGGTCCGGCTGGTCGACAACAAGATCATGGCGATGGACGTCGCCGAGATCGAGAAGCAGACCGAGTACTACCGCCACATGCAGAAAATCGAGAAGTCCAGGAAGGACGCCCAGCTCGCCCGTTGATGCTCCCCTACGGCATCCTTCGATCCTCCCTCCATGAAGCGGGCCTCTCCCTCGCGGGCTTCATAGGCGAAGCTTCGCTCCGCGCGGCCTGCGGCTCCCTGCCCCCTTCCTTGAGCGCCCGGCTCGGCCTCGACGCCGCGCGAGGGGCCGTAGCCGCGGCCCTGGCCTACGGCGAGGGCGAAGGGCTCGGCCCGGCCCCCGCCTGGCCTCCGAGGGGCGGGAGCTTGGCCCGCATCGCGCGCTTCGCCCGCGCGAACTGGTACGCGGAGCTCGCAGCGCGGCTCAAGGACGCGGCCTCCAGGACCCGAGCGCGGCTCGCCGATGCCGGCCTCGAGGCTCCCGCGGCGCGGGAATGGCGTTTTTTCGTCAACTCCCGACTGCCCGAGAAGCGCCTGGCCCTCGAGGCCGGAATAGGGCGGCTCGGCCGTCACACTTTATTGATGGCCGAGGGCCCGGGCAGCGCCGTCGTGCTCGGCATCCTCCTCCTGCCCCTGCCCCTCGCCGACCCGCCGCCGACGCCGACCGCGGTCGGGCCGGCGCTCGATCCCAGCTGCGAAAGCTGCGGCGCCGGGGGCGGGGCCGGAGGTGGGGCTTGCGTCGAGGCCTGCCCGACGGGAGCCCTCCGAGGCGACGGCACCCTCGATCGCGAGCTCTGCCTCCAGCACTGGAGTTCCGTCCCCGGGCCCCTGCCGGCACCAGTCGAGGCCGCCTGGGGCGACCGGCTCTACGGCTGCGACCTCTGCCAGGAGGCTTGCCCGCGCTTCAGGCCCGACCCCACAGTCGCTACAAGCCGAGGCGTCCTGGGCCCCGGCCTCTCCGCCTCCTGGCTCGCCGGGGCATCGGATAGCGAGATCAGGGCGTCCCTTCGAGGCAGCGCGCTCGGCATGGGCTGGATACCCCCCGAGGCCCTGAGGCGCAACGCCTCCCTGGCCCTCCGCGGCATTTGACTTGCGGGGTCCGGCCCGCCTACAATGGACGGTATCGGAGGAGCCATGGAAGCCTCTAACGCGAATCAGTACCTGACTTTCACCCTGGACTCGGAGCACTACGCGATCGGCGTCGCCAAGGTACGCGAGGTGCTGGAGCATACCAAGATCACCAAGCTGCCCAGGACGGCCGAGTTCATGAAAGGGATCATCAACCTCCGGGGCGCCGGGGTCCCGGTCATCGACCTCAGGCTCAAATTCGGCCTGGCTGAGACTCCCATCACCAAGGACACCAGCATCATCGTGATGGAGGTCGAGAGCCTCGACGGCAGCGTCGTCGTCGGCGCCCTCGCCGACGCCGTGCACGAGGTCGTCGACATCGACGAGAAGGCGATCGAGCCGGCGCCGCGCTTCGGGACCCGCCTCGCCGCCGAGTTTATCAAGGGAGTGGGCAAGAGGGACGACTCCTTCGTCATCATCCTCGACATCGATCGGATATTCAACGCCGAGGAGATCTCCGTCCTAGCCACGGGCAAGGAGGAGGCTGCCGCCGAAGCGAACGTCTGAGGCCGGCCAAGGCATGACGCTCTTCAGGCTCAGCCGCTTCTCCGGCGGCATATTCCGGCGCCAGTTCATCACTCTCTTCGGGACGGCCATCTTCTTCTTCGGCAGCACCTGGGTGGCCCTGCTGCAGGTGACGGGCAAGGCCCTCATCGACCGCCAGCTCGACGTGTCCTCGGCCTATCGCGACGAGATCCGTTTCCGGATCGTGGACTGGCTCGAGGAGCGGCGCTCGGACGTGGAGTACCTGGCGCGCAGCATAGACTCGGAGGAGGCCGAGGAGATCACCCCGGAGATGGCGACGCGCAAGGTGATCCTCTTCGGGGCCACCGCGAGCGTATTCCGCGACGTGGCCCTCGTCGACTCGAACGGGATGGTGATCGACGACAGGGCGGGGCGGGCGGAGGGCGTGGTGGACGTCTCGGACCAGGAGTACTTCCGGGCCGCGATACGGGGCCAGAGCTTCGTGAGCGGCCTCGTCCGCGACGCGAAGGACAACGAGGCGGAGATCGCCGTCTCCGAGCCGCTGCGATGGCCGGGCGCGAAGAAGCCGCATCCTTTCTGCGTCGTCGGCTTCCTGCCCGTCGGAGCCTTGTCGACTATCGTCGAGAACGTGAGCCTCCGCGACCTGGGCTCGGCCTACCTCCTCGACGGGGAGGGCAGGATCATCTCCGTGGCCGACTACGCCAGCCGGCTCAAGCTCTTCGGCCCCGAGTCCGCGGGAGTCCTGGTGGACACCTACGCGGCGCACGAGATCGCGGCCGGCCACGAAGGCAGGGGGCGGTACAGGGGCTACGGCGGGGGCAAGGTCGTGGGGGCCTACGCGAAGATCGAGCCCACGGGCTTCGGCCTCGCCGTGGAGCTCTCCGAGGAGCGCGCCCTCGCGCCGGTGACCGCCGTCCTCGACTCGGGCCTGGTCTTCCTCTTCATCGCCCTGGTCATACTCTTCTTCGTCTCAGCCGTCCTCAGCGCCCACTTCGTCGAGCCCATCCGCGCGCTCATCTCGGCGGCCGAGGCGGTCATCAGGGACAAGGCCCACGACGCCATCGATATCCGCACCGGCACCGAGATCGACCAACTCGTCCAGCTCTTCAACAAGATGGCGGCGACCGTCCGCGAGCGGGAGGAGGGCCTCAGGGACAGCGCCGCGCGCGACAGCCTGACGGGGCTCTACAACCACGCGCGGATCGAGGAGTTCCTCGAGCTCGAGCTCCGGCGCAAGCGGCGCTCGGGACAGGAGCTCTCCTTCGTCATGATGGACATCGACCACTTCAAGCGGGTGAACGACAGCTACGGCCATCTCGTCGGGGACGAGGTGCTCCGCGGCATCGCGGGCATCCTCGAGGAGGAGGTGCGCGGGGGCGACATCGCCGGGCGCTACGGCGGCGAGGAATTCTCGGTGATCCTGGACGCGTCCTCGGACGAGGAGGTGGCGGCCTTCTGCGAGCGCATCCGCTCCAAGGTGGAGGAGCGGGACTTCTGGTACGAAGGGCGGAAGGTCAAGGCGACCATCAGCATCGGCTGGATACGCGCCGCCGTGGATGGGTTCTCGGCCTCCGACTTCGTCCGCGGCGCCGACCGAGCCCTCTACGCCGCGAAGGCCGCGGGCCGCAACAGGGTGGTGGCCGCCGAGGCCCTGCAAGGGCCCATGGGTGGCTAGGAAGGTGGTGGACCTCGAGCCCTTCGTCCACAAGACGGTGGATTTCAAGTTCAACGGGGCCGCGCTCCGCTTCGACCTCTCCCAGTCTCTGTTCTCGTCCTACGACATCGACGTGGGCACCCGCCTCCTGCTCAAGCTCGCGGCCCGCGATGGCGCGCTCGCGGCCGCGCGGCGAGTCCTCGACGAGGGCTGCGGGGTGGGCGTCATCGGGCTCTGCGTCGCCAAGGCCTTCCCCCAGGCCGAGGTCCTGCTCCGCGACCGGGACCGCCTGGCCCTGGGCTTCGCCGAGCGCAACCGCCTGGCCAACAGGCTGAAGGGCGCCGAGGCCCGGACCGATCCCGTCACGGGCGAGCTCCGTCCGGCTCGAGGCGCCCCCCGCGTGGCCGGGGGCCTCCTCGGCGAGGGCCTCGAGGGCGAGAGCTTCGATTTCGTCCTCTCGAACCTCCCAGCCAAGGCAGGGGCCCCGATCCTCGCTCTCTTCTTCGACCGCCTTGCGGGCAGGCGAGGCTCGCCTCTCCTGGCCCCGGGGGGGCGGGCCGCGATCGTCATCGTCAAGCCGCTGGCCGAGGCCGCCAAAGGATGGATCTCGGCGGCGGGCCTCGAAATAGCCGCCTCGGCCCGGGGGGGCATGCACGAGGCCTTCGTCCTGGAGCGAAGGCCCGGAGCGGTTCCCAGCCGGCTCGAGGGAAAAGCGGAGCCCGGCCCCTATCTCCGTGGCGAGGGCAGGTTCACGTTGGCCGGGGCCTCCTACCGCGCCTGCGGCTTCTGGGGCCTGCCCGAGTTCGACACGGCCGGCTACGGCTCCGCCGCCGCCGCGGAGCTGGCCTCCAGGCTCCCCTCACTCCGCGAGACCGCCTTCCGCGACGCCCTCTTTCTCGAGCCCGGCGTCGGGCATCTGGCCGTCTGGGCCGCCCAAAAGCTCGGCTTGAAGCGCATAACGGCATCCTCGCGCGACCTCCTCGCGCTCAAGGCGACCGGGTGGAACCTCGCCTCCCTCGGCCCTCGCGACAGGCCCGAGTTCGCCGCCTTCGAGCGCTTTGGCGAGGCGGAGTATGCCGACGGAGCCTTCGACCTGGTGGCGGAAAGCCCCGATGTCTCGAGCGAGCGCGACTGGGCCGGTCCCGCCTGGGAGCTGGCGGGCCGAGCCCTGAGGCCCGGCGGCGTCTACATCGCCTATTGCCCTCCCACGGAGATGGCGAGGCTCGAGAGGCGGAAGCCCGGCTCGGGGGGCGGGGTTCCGCGCTGGAGCCTCCTCGGGCAGAGACGCAAGAAAGGCTTCCTCGCCTCCGCCTGGAGGAGGGACTAGGGGCTCGATGCTCCGACGCGATGGGCGCCATCATGGGAATTTCTCTTTCAAATTTGCATTGATCGGAAGCGCAGACTATTATTGTCGTATGACCAAGACCGAAACCGTGATCCTCGAGTCCAAGACGCCCGAGGACTACATCGACCGCTCGCTCAAGGCTCGCCTACCCCCAGCCGCCAAGGCCAAGCTTGCGCGGCATTGGATGGAGGCGACGGGTTATTCGAAAGAGGACATCCTGCGGGCGAGGAACCGCCACCCATACTGGAAGCGCAAAAAGATGGAGGGCTCGGCCGAGAGGACGCGCAGGCGCCTCGCGGCCCACGACTACTCCGGTGGAGCTTCGGTGCAATGGGACCAGTCCCTCGTGGCAGAATTCCTCTCGCTAAGCCGCAAAGGGCCCGACGGGCGCTACACCCAGAAGGATTGGCAGCTCGCCGAGCGCTTCGGCGCCACGATCCCCTCGATACAATACATGAGGCGTAAACTCAGCAAGGTCGAGACCCTCCTCGGCCCGAGGGTCTCCCAGGCCAAGATGGTGGAGTACCTCCTGCGGGCCGAGTCCGTCCTCTCGAGAGGCAAGGAGGCGGTCGAGGAGCTCAAGGCGGGCCGCAAGGCCAGGACGGCCTCGGCCCGGAAGGCCCCGGTCAAAAAGGTCCCGGTCAAAAAGGCTTCGTTCAAAAAGGCCTCGGCCAAAAGAGCCGCCCCTAAAGGCCGCGTCCTCGCTGCTAAGCCGGGGAAGGCGTCCCAAAAGCCGAAGGCCGTCCCGAAGGCCGCTCCGAAAAAGCCCGCCAAGACGAGACGCTGAGCGGGCAGGGGTCTCCTCGTTTCGACATCTCCCACAGGAGGAATCATGAAGCGTATCGCAGCGGCCGCGGCCATAGTGGCGGCCATCGCGCTCGGGGCCTCGGCTCAGTCGACATCGAAGCCCAATCGAGTCTATCCGGACGCCAAGGTCGCGCTCATCCTGCCCGACGACACCGAGACTTCCGTGGACAGCGGCACCTGGATGGCCATTTCCGAGAGCACTGGAACCTCGGTGATGTTCGAGAAGTACGACGATACCTTCTCGCCCGGGGAGATAAATCGGAGCGTCATCGCCAAGGCGGCCGCCGCGTACGGGGTCAAGGGCTTCAAGTTCGTCGCCCTGGGCAATCCGCGGGGGCTCGCCTTCGGCTATGGAAAGGGCAAGTACACATCGGAGGACGGCACCACCATGGACGGGTTCTTCGGGCTCCTGGACAATACGGCGATGAAGGACAGGACTTTCTTTTTCGGCTTCCTCGTCCCGAGCCTCGACGATCCCGACATCTACGACGGGATCAAGGCGGCGGTGGACGACATGGCGGTCGCCAAGTAGGGCTCCGCCCTCGCGTGGCTCAGGCGGGACCCGTGCCGCCCTCTCCAAAGGGATTCGCCCTCTCGAGGACCTGACGCAGGGGCGCGTTGCGCGGATCCAGGAGGCCGGGGTCGGACTCGAGCATAGCGAAGGCCTCGGTCCGGGCCTCCTCGAGGACGAGGGCGTCGCGGACGGGATCGGCGATGGACAGCCTGAGGTAGCCCGATTGGGCGGTGCCCGCGATCTCGCCGGGCCCGCGGATGCGCAGGTCCTCCTCGGCCAGGGCGAAGCCGTCGCTCGTGCCCAGCATGGCCTTAAGCCTGGACTTGGCCTCCTCGGTGATCCCGTCGGAGTAGACGAGGAAGCAATAGGACTGCTCCGCGCCCCGCCCGACCCTGCCGCGCAGCTGATGAAGGGCGGCGAGGCCGAAGCGCTCGGCGTGCTCCACCACCATGGCCGCCGCGTTGGGTATGTCGACGCCCACCTCGACCACGCTCGTCGCGACGAGGACCGAGAGCAGGCCCTTGGAGAAGGCCTCCATCGTCGCCTGCTTTTCGTCCTCCTTGAGCTTGCCGTGGATGAGGCCGACCTTGAACTCGGGGTAGACCTCGGCCTTGAGCCGCTCCTCCATCGCGATCGCGTTCTTCAGCTCGAGCTTCTCGGATTCCCCGACGAGAGGATAGACGAAATAGGCTTGGCGTCCCGCGGCGAGGAGGCGCCTCACGAAATCGTAGACCCTCTTCTCGTTGCCCGCCTTGGCTAGATGGGTGACCACGGGCTTCCGGCCCGGCGGCATCGTGCGGATGGACGAGACCGAGAGGTCGCCGAAGACGGTCAGCGCGAGGGTGCGGGGTATGGGCGTCGCGGTCATGAGGAGGAGGTCCGGCAAGGGGCCCTTTCGCGAGAGGGCGAGCCGCTGGAGGACCCCGAAGCGATGCTGCTCGTCGACGACCGTCAGCCTCAGGCTCCTGTACTCGACCTCGTCGGAGAAGAGGGCCTGGGTGCCGAGGACGAGGTCCACGTCGCCCGACTTGAGGGCCGCGAGGAGGGGCGCCCTGGCCGCGTCGTCGACATTGCCCGAGAGGAAGGCGAGGCGCAGGCCGAGGGGCTCGAGGAGCCGGGCGGCGGTGGCCGCGTGCTGACGGGCGAGGAGCTCGGTCGGCGCCATGATCGCGGCCTGGCCCCCCGCCTCGATCGCGTCGAGGCAGGCGAGGAAGGCGACGAGGGTCTTGCCCGAGCCGACGTCGCCCTGGAGGAGCCGGGCCATGGGACGGGGAGAGGCCATGTCCGCCGCGATCTCGGCGGCCGCCTCGAGCTGGCCGCTCGTGAGCTCGAAGGGGAGGCGCTCTATGAGGCGCCGCTTGAGGAGGCCTTGGGGCGGCCGGCGCTCGACCTGGACCTCGCGCCGCCGCATGGCCCGCCGCGCGACGGCGATCTGGAAAAAGAAGAGCTCCTCGAAGATGAGGCTCGCGCGTGCCGCGGCGAGCTCCTCGGCGCACGAGGGGAAATGGACGGCCCGGAGGGCCTCGCGCTTGGGAGCGAGGTGTTTTCGTTCGCGCAAGGCGAGGGGCAGCTCCTCCTCGACCTTGGATCCGTACTCGGCGAGGGCGGCGCGGACGAGGCGCCTCACGGTGCCCTGGGCCAGGCCGTCGGTGAGGGAGTAGACGGGCAGGACGCCCGAGCTCGCGCTCCCGCCCGAGTCGAGGGGCTCGACCTCGAAGGCTGAGGACTGGATGTCCCCGTAGCGGAACGTGAATTTACCCGTCACGACGGCGCGAGCGCCGATAGGCAGCTGGCCCTCGAGGAAGGGCCTGTTGAAGCATATGAGGACGGCGCTCGTGGTCTCGTCGCGGACCCGCACTTTCAGGGTTCGCATGCGGCCATAGCCGAACCACTCGTGGGACAGGACCTCGACGACGCTGCGCACCCGAGGCTCCTTCGCGAAGTCGGCGAGGCTGACCATGGTCGTGCGGTCGTCGTAGTCGCGGGGATACGAGGTGAGGAGATCGGCGATCGTGAAGATGCCCAGCCTGGCCAGCCTCGCGCTGACCTGCGGGCCGGCCCCTTTGAGCACGCTCACCGATTGGCCGAGCTCGCGGACGAACATCGCTTACTTATAGTACGGCATAAGCCGGCTCCACAATCCCGCGGCCCGCGCCTGCCCTTCGAGGGGGAATTTCGGGCTTATTCGGATTTTTGAGTATGTTATTGGAACTATGAATTCGAAACGAAGCAGTGCAGCCGCGGCCTCTATCCTCATGTTCCTGGCCTTCGCGGCGACGGAGAGCGGAGCTCCCGCCCCTTGGGTCCCGCCCGGGGCCAGACCCTCGGGCGGGACGGTGACGGCCCCCGCCTTTACCGACAAGGACTTGGAGGATGAGACCATCTCCCTGGCGGACTATCGGGGCCGGGTCGTGATCCTCAATTTTTGGGGCACCTGGTGCCCGCCCTGCAAGGCCGAGGTGCCCGCGCTCGAGAGACTGAAGGCCGAGTACCGGGGCGAGCTGGAGATCATCGGGGCCGCGGTCTTCTCGAGCGAGGACAAGGTCCGCCAGTTTTACTCGGACTTCCAGATGAACTATCCCGTCATCATGGGATCATACGAACTGATGGACGAATACGGCCAGGTCTCCGCGATCCCGACTACCTTCATCATCGACCGGGAAGGACGGATCGCCGACACGGCCGTGGGGTTCAGGAACCAGGCCCAAGACGAGGATATGGTCAAGCCCCTTCTCGCCAACTAGCCTCGACTTCGCTCCGCCTTGCCCCGCCTCGGCCGCGATGCTAGGATTCCACGAGGATCAAGGAGCCGTCATGCGCAAGGAACTGTCGAGACTGATCGAGCTGGACCGCGAGATCGTGCTCCTCGCCCACATCCAGGCCCTCCTGTCCTGGGACCAGGAGACCTACATGCCGCCCAAGGCGGTGGACGAGAGGTCGGAGCAGATCGCTTTCGTCGAAGGCCTCGCTCACGAGAGGCTCGTCTCGAAGGAGATAGGCGAGCTTCTCGGCGCCCTAGGCTCGACGGGCGGGGCCGATCTCGCTCCGAGCGAGGCTGCCTTCCTCCGCGTCCTCAGGAGGGCCCACGACCGGGCCGTCAAGCTCCCCGCCGAGCTCGTCGCCGACCTCGCGCGGGCGACCACCCTCGGCCAGGCGGCCTGGGTCGAGGCGAGGTCCAGAAGCGATTTCGCCGCTTTCGCTCCCTACCTCGAGCGTATCGTCGAGCTTGAGCGGAGGCAGGCCGCCTGCCTCTCGGGCGCCGCGTCCGACTCCGCCTACGACGCCCTCCTCGACCTCTTCGAGCCGGGCAGCACCGAGGCATCGATCCGCGCGGTCTTCGGCGACCTGCGCCGGGAGCTCGTGGCCCTCCTGGGCAAGATCCAGTCGAGGCCCCAGGTCGAGGACTCCTTCCTGCGCCGGCCCTGCGCGGCGGAGCGGCAGGCGACGATCTCGAGCTGGCTCATGGGCCTCCTGGCCTACGATACCTCGAGGGGCCGGCTGGACACGGTGGCCCATCCCTTCACCACCACCCTCGGCGTCGACGACGTGCGCATCACGACGCGCTACCTCGAGGACTGCTTCGGCTCGAGCGTCTTCTCCACGATCCACGAGACGGGGCACGCGTTGTACGAACTCGGCATCGCGCCCGGGGCCGAGTTCGTCCGCACCCACCTGCACGACGCCGCCTCGATGGCGGTCCACGAGTCCCAGTCGCGCATGTGGGAGAACATGGTCGGCCGCTCGGCCGCCTTCTGGAGGCCCAACTACGCCAAGCTGTCGGAGCTCGCGGCGGACGCCCTGGCAGGCGTCGGCCTCGAGGCCTTCGTCAGGGCGATCAACAAGGTCGAGCCCTCGCTGATCCGCACCGAGGCCGACGAGGTGACCTACGGCCTCCACATCATCCTGCGCTTCGAGCTCGAGTCCGAGCTCATCTCCGGCCGCCTCGCCGTCCGGGACCTCCCCTCGGCCTGGAAGGCCAAGACGGGCGAGCTCCTCGGCCTCGTCCCCCCGGACGACGCTCGGGGCTGCCTCCAGGACGTGCACTGGTCGGCGGGGCTCTTCGGCTACTTCCCGAGCTATGCCCTGGGCAACCTCTACGCTGCCCAGTTCTGGGCGGCCATGGAGAAGGAGACGCCCGACCTCGAGGAGCGCATCGAGTCTGGGGACCTGGCCTCCCTCCTGGCCTGGCTCCGCAGGGGCATACATCAGCCTGGCGCAGCCTGCCTGCCGGGGGAATTGGTCCGGCGTGTCACGGGCTCGGCCCTCGACCCCCGGCACTTCGTGCGTTACCTGAACGAGAAGTATTCGCGAGTCTATGGTTTCTGAGGCCGCTGCCCGGGCCTTCGCCGCGACGGGGGCCTGGGCGGACCCCTGGCTCTGGGCGAGCGCGGCGGCCTTCTTCGCCGGCCTCGCCGTGGGACAACTCCTGCGCTCCTTCGTCCGGATCGGCGAGGGGGCGAACGCGCGGAGGCCCAAGCAGCCGGGCCGCGTCGCCCGCGCCATCTGCTTCCTGAGCCTCGGGCTACTCGCCCTCGCCGGCCTCCTCGTGCTCTCCAACGCGAGCCTCCTGGCCGGCGCGGGGTTCCGCGCGACGGTCGCCTGGCTGGGCCTCGTTTTCGCCCTCGCCTTGCTCTTCGGCCTTCGCCCGATCGTCGCCGGCTTGCCCCTCGTTCTCGCGATGACTGCGGGGCTTTTTTTGATGCGGCTCGGCCTGGAAGGCTGGACCCCGCTCGGCCCTGCCAGGGGGGGCGCCGGGGCGATCGTCGCCACCATCCTGCCCTACGATGTCGGCCCGGCCTCGTTTCGAGGGCATATCGAGCTGGGCGGAAGCTCCGCCCGCTCCTCCGTGGAGATAGCCCTCGCGTCGAGCTCATGCGCGCTCAGCGTCGAATGCCTTCAAATGCGATCGGGGCCGGGCCTCCTCGCCGAGATCGAGCTCGGCCTTCAAGGAGCTTTTTCCCCAAACGGCTCCGGCCCTCGCGCGGACGTGGCGCCGTATCCGCCCCGTTTCTATCGCGTCACGGGCATCGCGGCTCCAGGCGGCCTCGTCCAGGCCTTCGCGAAGCCTCCGCACATCGGTCTCCTCGACTTCGCCCTGCTCCTCCCCGCCCATGGGGGGCTGGAGCCAGGCGGAGTCCCGGTCTCGCGATCGGTCTTTTTCGGCGCGGTTACGAGGATGCGAGCGACAAGCTCGGCCCTTCCACTCCTCGCTTTGGAGCCCACTTCGTTCAGGCTATATTTAGACGGACATGTCCAATAAATAGAATAGTTTTAGTCAGAAATCCCCTGTATAATCCGAATCACTTTGGAGGGTCCATGCGTTTCACCTCGATCCGCGTGAAGATCGATGGCGCAGTCTTCCTCGTCCTGGCCCTGCTCGCGTCGGCGAGCGGTCTGCTCATGTATCAACGCATGGCGCAGGGGATGGTGGGAGAAGTGGGCGCGGCGGTCAAGCGGGAGAACAACCTCGCCTTCGCCTATCTCGACGAGGCGCTTCCTGGCGCCTGGGCGATCGAGGATGGCAAGCTGAAAAAGGGCGAGGTCTCCGTCGAGGGGGCGAACGCCATCGTCGACGAAATCGGCTCGCTCATCGATGCCAAGATTACGATCTTCTCGGAGGATACCCGCGCGGCGACGAACGTGATCGCGGCCGATGGGAAGCGCGCGGTCGGGACGAAGGCCGCGGCCAATGTCGTGGAGGCCGTGCTCTCTAAGGGCGGGCAGTTCAGCGGCCAGGCCATGGTCCTAGGCTCGCCCTACCAGGCCTACTACCGGCCGATAGCCGATTCCTCCGGCAAGGCGATCGGGATGTTCTTCGTGGGCATACCGAGGGCGACTATCGCCGCGTCCATCGACTCGGCCACGCTCCAGTTCATCCTGGTCGTGCTCGGCATCGCGGCCCTCTCGCTCGTGGCTCTTTTCCTGATCACCGGCAGGCTCCTCGGCCCCGTGAGCGCCGTCGCCTCGAAGCTGGAATCGATCGCCGGCGGCGCCGGGGACCTGACCCTCGAGCTGCCGATCGCCTCCCGGGACGAGATAGGCCTCCTCTCGGGAAGCTTCAACAGCATGATGGCGCGGCTTCGCTCCATGATGCTCGCCATCAAGGAGGTGATCGTCACGGGGGCCCGCGGCTCGGAGACCCTGGCCTCGCATTCGCAGGAGCTCTCGGCGACCATGACGGAGGTGGCCGCGACGATGCGCTCGGTCGACGCGAAGAACGGCATGCTGCACGGGGAGATCACGGGCGCCGAGGCCCGCCTCGCGGGCGTGGAAAGCTCGGTCCGGCGGCTCGTCGGGCTGGTGGAGGAGCAATCCGCGGCCGTCGCCCAGTCCTCGGCCTCCGTCAGGCAGACCGCCGTCGCGCTCGACTCCATCGAGCGGCGCACCAGCGAGAAGCGGGCCCAGACCGAGGGCCTGGCCCAGGCGGCGGCCCAGGGCGAGGCGGCCATGGGCGAGATGGTCAAGGCCATCGAGGAGGTCTCGGCCCGGGCCCAGGCCATCTCCGAGATGCTGGAGCTGCTCGAGAATATAGCCGAGCAGACGGGGCTCCTCGCGATGAACGCCGCGATCGAGGCGGCCCACGCGGGCGAGTCGGGGAAGGGCTTCGCCGTCGTCGCGGAGGAGATCCGGAGGCTGGCCGACGCGACGAGCGAGAACTCGGCGGTCGCGGCCTCGACCTTGAGCGAGATCGTCGCAGGCATCGATTCCGCCTCCTCGCTCAGCTCGAGGACGGGCGAGATCATCGGCGGCATCATCCGCGGCGCGGGCGACGTCGCGGAGAGCATGAAGGAGACGCTCGGCAGCGTGCACGAGATCGCGAAAGGCTCGACCCAGCACTTGAGCGCCCTCGATCGCCTCGTGGCCATCAGCGCCCAGTCCAAGGAGGCTTCACTCGTGGCCGGCGAAGGCGCCGCAGCCATCAAGGCTTCCTTCGATTCCCTCATGGCCCTGGCCGAGGAGAACCGGGCGGGCATTTCCGAGATCCGCTCGGGCCTCGACGAGGCGGCGACCGCGGCCGGGGCCTTGGCCGGCTTGGGCACGGAGACTTCGAGGAGCATGGATGTCCTGGAGGCCGAGATAGGGAAATTCAAGACGGCGTGATCTCGGCTTCGGCGTAGGTTTCGGGATATCCTGGGCCGATGGCGGGATGGGATTTAAAGGAATAAAAAGCTCCCGGGCAAGGAGGCGGAGCCCGGGAGCCAATGCCGCTCGCTCTCGCTCGGGGAGGGGTACTCATCGAGGTCGAGTGAATGCATCCGAGTCGTTCTCTCGAATACAAGTAAATTATATCCAAATTCTCTAGAAGCAAGAAGAGGGCGAAGCTCTTCTTTTTTGTTCTGAAGCTTGTGCGGACGTGGATAATACTATACAAATGTGTAGTATGAATGAGGATGCTCTTCCCCTCCTGGGCGCAGGGTCCTGGTTTTCGCTCATGGATGGAGCGAGGTCGCCCGGGGATCTCGTAGCGGGGGCTGTGGCGAGGGGCTGGTCAGCTATCGGCCTTGCCGATCAGAACAACCTCTACGCCCTGCCTGAGCTGGTCGATGCCGCTCTGGACGCGGGGATCAAGCCGATAGCCGCGGCAGCCATCGAGACGGGGGGTCTGCGCCTGCGCGCCTACTGTCTCGATCGCCGCGGTTATGCCCGGCTCTGCGGTGTCCTGACGCGGGTCCTGGCCGTCGAAGTGCCCAGGCGTCGGCTCCGCCTGCCTCCGGAAGTCCTGGAGGCCGAGGCCCGCGATAGCCCTTCCGCCGAGGAGCTGCTCCCGGAGAGGAAAGGGGGATGGGCCGAGCTCGCGGGCGCGAGTCAGAGACTCGCGGGCGCGAGTCAGAGACTCGCGGGCGCGGGGAAGCCGGCTCGGTCGGCTTCCGGAGGGGGCAAGAGGCAGCAGCGGGAGTCCCTGCCGGTCTACGATCCCCTCGAGGATTTCCGCTCGGGCGGCTGGGAAGGCCTAGCCCTCGCCTCAGAGGATCCGCGCGCGCTGGGAGCCCTTGCGGGCCGAGGCAGGGTCTACGCCGCCCTGCCCCTCGGCTCTCCCCAGGAGGGAAGCGCCCGGGCAGCGCGCGAGCTCGGCCTTCCCCTCCTGGCCGAGCATCGGGCGCGCTTCGTCGACGCCGAGGACGCCGAGCTCTGGCGCCTCGCCAGGGCGGTAGAGGAGCGCAGGACCCTCGACTCGATCGAGCGTTTCGGCTTCGCGGGCGCCTCGCCAGTGGGCGAGGCCGAGGCGGGCCGCCCCCTCGGCGCCGAGCCTCCGGGATCGGCGCTCCTGACCGCCGCGCGCGCCCGCGATCTCCTCTCGGCCTTCCCCGAGGCGCTGCTCGCCGCCGCCGCCCTCGCCGAGGAGGCGGCCTCGGCGGCCTCCTTCTTCTCCACGACTCCGATCTTCCCGGCCTACCGCGGCCTCGGGGACGAGGAGTCCTTCTACCTCCTGCGCTCGCTCTGCGCCGAGGGGGCGAGGCGGCGCTACGGCCCTCGCTCCCTGGAGGGGGCCGTCTCCGCGCCGCGGGCCCTTCGGGCCCGTCTAGAGCGCGAGCTGCGCATCATCCGCGACAAGGGCTTCTCGGCCTACTTCCTCGTCGTGCGCGACATCGTCGCCCGCTGCCCCAGGACCTGCGGCCGTGGCAGCGCGGCCTCGAGCCTGGTCTCCTACCTCCTCGGCCTCACCCACGTCGACCCCCTCGAGCACGATCTCTTCTTCGAGCGCTTCCTCAACGAGGGGCGCAAGGACCCGCCCGACATCGACATCGACTTCCCCTGGGACGAGCGGCCGGCCGTCCTCGCGTCGGTCCTCGAGGACTACGAGGGGCGCTCGGCCATGGTCGCCGACCACTGCCGCTTCTCGGAGCGCGGGTCCTTGCGCGAATCGGCCCTCGCCCTCGGCATGGGGGAACAGGATATCCGCGGCGCCGCACGGGCCCTGCGCCTGGGCACGGCCGGCGAGCTTCCGCCCGAGCTCCTGCGTCTGGCTCGCATGATCAGGGGCATGCCCCGCTACATCGGCACCCATCCGGGCGGCGTGGTCATCACTCCGGGACCCATAAGCGACTACTGCCACGTCCAGGCCTCGCCCTCCGGCCTCCCCGTGCTCGGCTGGGAGAAGGACGGGACCGAGCGCGCCGGCCTCGTCAAGATCGACCTCCTTGGCAACCGCTCCCTCGCCGTCCTGCGCGACTGCCTGAGGCTCGTCAACGAGGAACCGGCGCCAAAGGCGGCGCCGCTCGCAGCCGGCGCTTCGGACCATGGGGGCGCCGGAGAGCTTCGCGGCGAGGCCGAGGCGCCGCTCGCTTGGGACTTTAGGGGCGCGGACGAGGATTTCGCGGCGCGAGAGCTCGTCGAGTCCGGGCGCACGATGGGCGTCTTCTACATCGAGTCGCCCGCGACGAGGCAGCTCCTCCTCAAGATGGGGAAGGTGGACTACCGCCTCCTGGTCGCGGCGAGTTCCATAATCCGCCCGGCGGCCAACAAGTGGATCAACGAATACGTGCGCCGCCTCCGGGGGGGGCGATGGCGCCGCCTCCCCGCGGCCGTCGAGGAGACGCTTCGGGAGACCTTCGGCATCATGGTCTACCAGGAGGACGTCTCGCGGGTGGCCATGGCGGCCGCGCGCTTCGACGCCGTCGCCGCCGACGGCCTGCGCAAGGTCCTCACCAAGAAGCGCAAGGGCGGCGCCCTCGAGGACTTCAAGGGCCGATTCATGGCGGGCTGCGCCGCGTCTGGCATAGGCGAGGCCGACCGCGAGACGCTCTGGGACATGATGCTCTCCTTCGACGGCTACTCCTTCTGCAAGGCCCACTCGGCCTCCTACGCCCTGGTCTCCTACCGCCTCGCCTGGATGAAGGCCCACCATCCCGCGATCTTCATGGCCTCGGTCATCAACAACGGCGGCGGCTTCTACGGGACCCAGGCCTACGTGGGGGAGGCCCGCCGCCTCGGCATCGCCGTCCTCCCCCCCCACGTCAACGCGAGCGAGGCCGAGTACCGGGTAGAGCGCGTCCCGGATGAGGCAGATACTGAGAGAGGCGGAGCTTCGAGTGGCTCGCGGCGCGAAGCGCTTCGAGTGTCGATGCGAGTCGGATTATCCCAGCTGCGCGAGCTCTCGCGACCGACCCTCGAGCGCATCCTCGCCGCCCGCGAGGCCCTGCGTGCGAGGGGGGCAGCGGGCTTCTCCAGCCTGGCAGAGTTCGAAGCGCGCGTCTCGCCCAAGCTGAGCGAGCTCCGCGCCCTCGTGCGCTCTGGCTGCCTCGACGGCCTCCCCGCGAGGGTCGGCCGCCCGGCCCTCGGGAGGCCCCAGGCCCTCTGGGCCCTGTACCGCGTCCGCGAGCGCGCGAAGCGGAGTCCCGCGACCGCCCTGGGGCCGGAGCTCATCGAGGACCAGTGGGAGCCGCCGGACTGGGTCCGCGACTACGCCGCCCCGACGAGGCTCGCCGACGAGGCGCGGCTCCTCGGCCTGGTGCTCGCCTGCGTCCCCGCGGCCCTCTTCGCGGGCAGGGCCGCCCTCGTGGCGCGGCGCAGGGGCCTGCCCCCGCCCCAAAGCTCGTCCGGCCTCGCCGGCGGGGCCGGGGAGGGCAGGCGGCTCTGCCTCGCCGGCACGGCCGTCGCGGGCAAGGAAGTGGTCGCCAAGGACGGCCGAAGCATGGCCTTCTACACCTTCGAGGACGAGGACGGCCTCTTCGAGACGGTCTTTTTCCCTCAAGCATACGCGAAGGCCCTGCCGACACTAGAAGGGAATAGGGCGCTACTCATGGTCGGGACGGCGCGCCGCGAGTACGGCGCATTCTCGCTCCATGTCGAGGAGGCCTACGGCCTCAACCGCCCCGAATGACAAGGATGGACATGGCGTGACGGTAGCGGTGCTCGCTTCCCCCGAGGACGAGCCGACTCTCCGCGGCATACTCGAGACTCTCGCCCATGCCGGCATCGACGCGTATGGGCTCAAGATGCACGCGACCTGGGAATCCATCGCCCGGGACAAGGTCACGGCACGGCTCGAGAAGGCGAGCCACTTCCTCGCCCTGGCCTCGCAGGCGAGCATCGGCTCCTCCTGGTTCAACTTCTCCGTGGGCTACGGCTACAGCCGCGGCTCGAAATTCGCCCTGTTCCGCTTCGACCCGGGCAGCGGCTTCCCCCGCTACCTCTCGGGCCTTCCCGTCTTCGACGAGCTCGACGAGCTGGCCGCCTATTACCTGGTGGAGAAGGAGGACTGGCTCGTCCAGGAGGAGCGCCGCGCCTCCCGAGCCGCCCTCCTCGAGATGGGCGTGTCCGTCCACAACGACTCCCTCGCGCAGTGCGCCCGCGACGGGGACACGAAGGCGGTCGAGCTCTTCATGAAGGCCGGGTTCCTTCCCGATGCCCGCGACAAGTACGGGGTCCCCCTGCTCTGCCTCGCCGCGCGGGGCAAGCACCGCGCGGTGGCCGAGATCCTTTTGGATCGGAGGGCCCAGATAGACGCGCAGAGCGAGGACCGGGGCTATTCGCCCCTGATGGACGCGACCCAGGCGGGCTCGGCCGACCTCGTCGAGCTCTTCCTGCGCCGGGGCGCGAGTCCGGACCTCACGAGCAAGGACGGGCAGACCGCCCTCGTCGTCGCCGTCGGCAGGAACGACGCCGAGGTCGCGCGGCTCCTCGTGGCCGGCGGGGCCGATCCCGACCTCGTCGACAAGCTGGGCCTCTCGGCGCGCAAGTACGCCGCGCTCTTCAAGAACCCCCAGATACTCTCCCTCTTCGATCCGGCATAGCTTGCGCCTGGACCGGGCACGGTGTATTTTCATGCACGATGATCAGCATCGAAGCCGGGGCCGAGGGCTTCACGCTCTCGGCGGATGGCCGGCGCGTCCTCTCGCACACCCGCAAGCGTCCATGCATAGAGCTCGGGCGTTCCGAGAACCTCGTGCGGCAGAGCCGCGGCTCCTTCAGGCTCCGAAGACGGCGGACCGACAGCGAGGCCCTCAAGTCCTACAAGGTCGTCGAGGCCAGCGCGGACTTGGCTATCGTCGACTTCGAAGGCAAGCTCCGCGTCGCGGCGCGCTGGAGCGAGGGCCGGCTCAGGCTCTCCTTTTCCCAATTCGACTCGAGGGTCGATTTCTTCCGCCTGAGGCTCGCGGCCTGGCCCGACGAGCGGATCTTCGGCTGCGGCGAGCGCTTCGACGCGCTCGACCTCAAGCTCTCTCGCGTGAAGCTTTGGGTGCATCGGAAGGGCCTTGGCAGGGGCCGGGAGTTCCTTTCCATCCTGGCCCGCTCCCGCAGCCCGGGCGGTGCGGGCAGGTGGCGCAGCCCCTGCCCCGTTCCGGCCTTCGTCTCGACCAAGGACTATTGGTGCGCCATCGACTGTCCGGCCTATATGATCCTCGATTTCCGCCGAAATCTCACGATCGTCGAGTCCTGGGCGGTGCCCCGCGAGATCGTGATGGGCTTCCAGGCCGAGGCCTCGGCCGCGGTGGCCGATATGGCCTCCGTCTACGGCAGGCCTCCCGTCCCGCCCTATTGGACCTTCGAAGGAGCCTGTCTCGGCGTCCTCGGCGGGCGGGAGGCCCTGGAGCGGAAGCTCGGGACCGTGCTCGAGGCGGGCGCCAAGGTTTCGGCCGTGTTCGCTCAGGACTGGCGCGAGGGCGGCCTCTACCCCGACCTCGGAGGCCTCGTCGCGGCCCTCCGCTCGAGGGGCATCCGCTTCATAGGCTACCTCAGTCCCCTCCTCGACGTCCGGGGCGATCTCTACGCGGAAGCCTCGCGCGAGCGTCTCTGCATCAAGGATTCGGAAGGCCGCGACTACCTCATCGAACCGCCCCCAGGGACCTCGGCATCGCCCCTCGCGATGCTGGATTTCACCAAGGACGAGGCCGGGGCCTGGATGAAGGACTTCATACGGCGGGAACTCCTCGGCATCGGCATGTCCGGCTGGATGGCCGATTCGGGCGAGTACCTGCCTGCCGACGCCGTTCTCGCCTCGGGCGAGGACGCCCGTCTGGCGCACAACCGCTGGCCAGTATTCTGGGCACGGATCAACCGCGAGGCCTTCGAGGAGTCCGGGCGCGCGGGCGACCTCCTCTTCTTCCTTCGTTCGGGCTGGCTCGGCTCCTCGCGATACGCGACCGCCTTCTGGGCCGGGGACCAGCTCGCGGACTTCTCGCGGGACGGCCTCGCCGGGCTGGTCCCCGCGGCCCTCTCCCTCGGCCTCTCGGGGGGCGGCTTCTGGCACTCGGACACGGGGGGCTCGCTCTGCCTCGCGGGGGCGAGGCGCCGCCCCGAGTGCCTCGCCCGCTGGATGGAGATGTCGGCCTTCACGCCTTTCTTCCGGGGCCGAGAAGGCTCGAGACCCAAGGACTCAGCCCAGTTCTGGTCCGACCCGGCCAGCCTCTCCCTCTTCGCGCGGCTCTCTGATATCTACGCCGCTCTCAAGCCCTACCATCTCGCCGTCGCGGCGGAGCAGGCCGAGCTAGGGCTTCCGCCCATCCGCCATCCCTGGATGCACTACGAGCGGGATCCCCTGGCGCAGCGGTTGTGCCGCCAATACCTCTACGGCCGCGATCTCATGGTCGCTCCGGCCCTCGCCCCGGGGATCCAGCTCACCGAGGCCTACCTGCCCGAGGACGAGTGGGTCCATCTCTGGTCTTCCCGCGTCTTCCGCTCGGGCCGCGTCGCCGTCGAATCGCCTCTGGGCTATCCCGCGGTCTTCTATCGCTCGGCCTCGCCCTTCGCCTCCCTCTTCGACGCTCTTAGGCGCACGTCGAGGCGCTCTTGAGGGAGGCGTGGTAAGCCTTCCGGGCCTGGCCGCCGCTGCCGTCGCGGTCTCGGGCAACCTCGTCCTCTCGCTCGGCATGTCGCTCCAAAAGCGCCACATCGGATGGATCGGACGCAAGCCGAGCCGGACGCCCTGGCGCCCGGCTCATCTGCCCCCCGAGGGCGAGCGACGCCGAGCCGGCCGATTTTACAGGGACTTCGCCGTCTGGTTCCTCGGCTTCATGCTCGTGAACGTCGTGCCGGCCTTCCAATTTTTCGCCCTCATGGGCCTCTCGACCAACGTCGTCGCGGCGATCGCCGGCACGAGCGTGGCCTTCACGGCCATCCTCTCCAAGTTCCTCCTTCGCGAGAGGTTGGGCAAGCGCCGACTCGCCTGGACTATCGTCCTCTTCGCGGCCATCGCCGCCGCGGGCTTCCTCGGCGAGAACGGCTCCTCGGAGCTCGACGAGCTCTCGCCCGGGGCCCTCTTCGCCTGCCTCGGCATTCCCCTCGCAGCTGGGATCATGCTCTTGGCCCTCCGCGGCCGGCTCAAGGGCCCGAGGCTGGCCGCTTTTCTCGCAGCGGTCTCCGGCTCCCTCGGCGGCTTCATGGTCTTCCCGCTTCGCGCCCTCCAGGTGGCGGCGGGACCGGGATTTTCGGGCTGGCTCTCCTCGCCCTATCTCTACGCCTTCCTCGCTTCGGGAATTTCGGGCTTCGTGCTCACGCAGACGGCGTACAAGGACGGAGAGATGGCCTCCGTAGCGCCGGCCTACTTCGGCCTCCAGGTGCTGTGGCCGGCCCTCGCTTCCTATTTCGTCTTCGGCGCCAAGTTCATCCCCGCCCAGACCCTGGCCTTCGCCCTCGTGGCCTTAAGCGTCGCCTTTATCGCCGGATTCCATCCGGCGGCCAAGGTCGGGGCCAAGGTCGCGGGCGATAAGCGAGGCTAGTTCCGTGAGCCTCCTTCAGGCTCTCTATATCGCCGCCTGCGCGATCGCCGCCTTGCTCTCCGCGGGAAACCTGGCTCGGGAGAAAAAATCGCCGGTCAACTACATTCTGGCCGCCTTGCTGGCGAGCGTCGCCGCATCCCTCGCCCTCGCGGCGCTTCGCGCTGGCGACTTCGCCGGCGCGAAGCGCCCCCTGGCGCCCTTCCTGAGCCTGCTCGCCATCTGTGGCATCATGGTGCGCCGCCTTTTCCTGGCGCTGGCGCGACTCGATACCGAGCGGAGGCGGAACCACCGCCTCCTTTTCCTGCTCATGATACCCTCGGGCCTCTCGGATATCCTCGTCCATGGATTTCACCTTGGCGCAGGCAGTCCCTCCTTCTGGGCCTTCACGTTACTGGGCCTCCATATGACGGTCGGGGCACTCGTGCTCGCCCTCTGCCTCGGATCGATCGGTCAGGTTTTCGCGCTGTATTCCTCGAGGACGATGACGAAGCCCGCATGGACGGTCTTCATCGTTTCGATCGCGGGCGCAGTCGCGCTCGTCATAGGCTTCGCGGGCATGGCCTTGGGCCGCCCCGAGCTCTTCGACGCCATGGACGGATTCATCGCCCTCGTCGTCATCGTAGTCGCCTTGCTTTCCTATCGGTATCCCGACGCCCTCGACCGCTTTCACGAGGATACCGTCCAGCGCCGCTACGCGCACTCCCTTTTGGCGGGCCTGGAGATCGAGGGGCTTGCGGCCGGAATGATCGAGATGGTGAGGAGGACCGCCTTGTACCGCGACGAGGAATGCTCCTTGGGAAAGCTGTCCGCTCGCATGGGGCTGAGCGCCCATCAAGTCTCCGAACTGCTCAACGATTGGATGGGGACGAATTTCTCGACCTTCATCAACGGCTTCCGCGTCGAGGCCGCGAAGGAGCTGCTGCTTTCGAGGCCGGAGACGACCATGCTCGCGATCGCCATGGAAGTCGGCTTCGGCAACAAGACCTCCTTCAATGAAGCCTTCAAGCGCGCGGTGCGGATGACTCCGAGCGAATTCCGAGGCTCAGGCGGAAAAACGCGTCAAGATAGATAAATCCTTACGACTACCCGAGGGATTCGTCGCATCTTCCCTTTCGGCGGGCGGGCTTCATCGAAGCAGCGGCCCCCGAAGGGGGAATCGATCGTGACGAACGGCGAAAAGCGAAGAGTCCTCTGCCTTCGAGTCAGCTATTGGATAGGCGCGGTCATGGACGCGGCCTGGGCGATCCCCATGCTGTTCCCCGAGCTGGCAGGGCCTTGCTTCGGCGTCCCCGATTTCCATCCTGACGCTATCCAGCGCTACGCCTTCAGGGTCGGCGCTGCGATGATGATCGGCTGGACGGCCCTGCTGCCCTGGGCCGATCGCGAACCCGTACGGCGACGCGGAGTCCTGCTGCTGACCGTCGTTCCGGTCAAGGTCTGCCTGGACCTGGCCTCCCTCGCGCTTCCCCTTGCCGGGATCGTCCCGGTTGGGCGCTTCCTATTGACCAAGATCGACTCAGTCGCGATCTACGCCCTTTTCATCTTCAGCTACGCGTATTCGAGCGGCCTGGCCCGAAAGGGAAGGGGGATGGAGCTCCTTGGCGATCGAGGCATCGAGGCAAGGAAGTGATAATTCGGGACGACTCATTACCGATGCTGTTGCGGCCATCGCTCGCAAGCATCCTGCAGGATGGCGATAGGATCGAAAGGGTAGCGGATTCCTCCGATATCCCCAGGTCCGTCGATTATAAAACCATAGACCTGGGCGGACGCACGCTCATGCCGGGATCCATCGATCTGGCGAGCAAGGACGGCGTCGTCTGGAGGGCGAATCTCGGCGGGGAGGAAGGCAAATGAAATTAGTTTTCGTTCGCTTTTGCTATTGGCTCGGGGCGGTACTGGATTTCTTCAATGTCCTCATGTACCTGTTTCCCTCGACGCTGTTCCGGCGGCTTGGGATACGCCTCGAGGTCACGCCGGCAGTCGGCTACCTCCTGATCCACGCGGCGGCGCTGATGCTGGCCTGGACCCTCCTGCTGATATGGGGCCTGCTGAGGCCGATCGAGAGGCGGGGAGTCCTGCTGCTCACGGTCCCCATCTGCATCGGCATGGGAGTCTCGGCCCTGTACCTGATCGCCGCCAAGGCCTTGGAGCTCGAGAAAGGCCTTCCCCTTCTCATGTTGCCGCTCGTGCTGAGCGTTCTCTTCCTCGGCGCCTGGGCGAGCGCGGGAAAGATCGCCCGAGCGGGTGCGAAGGCCGAATAGGCTTTAACGTGTCCCGACCGAGGCGCCCAGCACTGCTTCGACGATCCTCTCCGCCAGCTCGGGCTCGATACTCTCGCCGGTGACGAAGAGCCTCAGGTACACGACGCCGATGATGGCCTGGAAGACGAGCATGCCCTTCGGTCCCTCCTCGACCTCGCCGCGGGAACGCGCCCTCTCCAGGATCTGCTCGACGCTCAGCATGCGCTTTTCCCAGTATGCGCGCCTCAGGCCCGCGGCCTCCTCGCCCGCGGAGCCGAGGGCGCGAACGAGGAGCTTACCCAGGGGAGTGCCGAAGAATTCGATCGCGCCGCGCATCGAGGCGACCATGTCGGTCCTGAAAGAGCCTGTGTCCGGATGGGGAATCTCGAGCTCGGTCCTCTCGAGAATGGTCTCCAGCACGAGCTTTTCGACGCTTCCCCATCGGCGATAGATCGTCGTCTCGTGCACCCCCGATGCCTTGGCGATCTCGGCGACGGTCAAGGCCGTCAGGCCGCGTCGAGAGACAAGGTCGAGGGCCGCTTCCAGCACCGCGGCCCGCACTCGAGCGCTTCTCCCGCCGGTTCGGCGACGGGGTTCTATTTCCCTTGAAGAATCCGTGTCCACAGGCGAATCTTACTTCGAATACTCGTTTAACGCAACTCTCTTGCTTTTATGCTCGGATGGATATATGTTAATGCAAGAAACATGCATTAATCAGGAGGCGATATGAACGAAGCCACCCGTAAGCTCTTGGAATCCTATCCTGTCGGCTACTACGACTTTCATCCCGACGCGAACATCAACTTTCAGATGAATCGCTGGCTCGCCTGGGGAGAAGACTCTTCCATGATCGAGGAATTGCGGGCGATATCCCCTCGGGTCCAGTCTCACGCGGATTTCATACGGGAATTCCTCGCTCTGGCGGAAAAAGCCGAGGGCGCGGGGGCGAAGGTAAAGGCGGCCTACTATTGGCGGGGCGCGGAGTTCTTCATGAAGGGCGCCGATCCGAGGCGAAAGGGCCTAAGAGCCCGATTCATCGGGATCGTCCGCGATGCACAGGGAGTGTCGGATGCCGACATCGAGCGCGTGCCCTACACCGAGGCGGGGGCCGGCGCCTCCCTGCCGGCCCTGCGCTTCGGGAAAGGCGGCGCCAAGGGCGCCCTCCTCCTGCACGGGGGCTTCGACAGCTATTTCGAGGAGATCATCGCTCCCGCGAAGGTCTTCGCGGCCGAGGGCTACGACGTCGTCCTGTTCGAGGGCCCGGGTCAGGGCGGTGTCCTGGAGGGCGGGCTGCCCATGACGCATCGCTGGGAGCTGCCGGTCAGGGCGGTCCTGGATCATTTCGGCCTCGGATCCGCCGCGCTGATCGGCATCTCCCTGGGCGGCTATCTCGCGCTCCGGGCCGCCGCGTTCGAGCCCCGCATCGGCCGCGTCGTCGCCTGGGACGTCATCTACGACGCCTTCGATACTCTGCTCTCGCAGCTGCCGCGGGCCGCGATCCTGGCCATAAAGGCCTGCCTGGCCCTGCGAGCCGACGCGTTAGTCGACCTCGTCGTCCGGTCCAGGATGGGGCGCGACCTCGTCGCCCAGTGGGGGGTCGAGCAGGGCATGCGCGTGTTCGGCGCGCCGAGGCCGAGCGGCTTCCTGCGCGCGATCGATCGCTGCTCCGCCTCGTCCTTCTCGAGGAGCCTGAGCTGCGACGCCCTCCTCCTGGCCGGGGCCGAGGACCACTTCGTACCCCTCGAGACGCTCTACCTCCAGCATCGGGCCCTGTCGAACGCCCGCGGCGTCGCGACCAGGATATTTACCAAGGCCCAGTCGGCCCAGGGCCACTGCCAGGTCGGCAACATGGGCCTCGCGCTGCGGGTCATCCTGGATTGGCTCGAATCGACGAGCCCTATCGTCGAGGGGGCTTATGCGCCGGGCCCAGGCCTTCGCGGGAAGAGCGTCGCGATGGAGTAAGCCTCGACCGCCCGGCCCTCGCCCACGGCGTCGACCCCTTCCTTGGTCTTGGCCTTGATCGAGACCGCGTCCTTCCGCAGGCCGAGGCAGGAGGCGAGGCTTTCCGCTATCGCCTCCCTGTACGGAGCCAGCCTCGGCCTCTCGAGGACGACGGTGCAGTCGAGGTTGCCCGGCTCCCAGCCCGCTTCCCGCACCAAGGCGGCCGCCCGGCGCGCCAGGTCGGCCGAGTCTGCGCCCCGCCAGCGCTCGTCCGCGGGGGGGAAATGCGTTCCGATATCGCCTAACGCGGCCGCCCCGAGGAGCGCGTCGATGACGGCGTGCAGGAGGACGTCCCCGTCCGAATGCGCGTCCTCGCCGGCCTCGCTAGGCAGCTCGACGCCGCCGAGCAGGAGCGGCCTGCCCGGCACGAGTCGATGGAGGTCCCAGCCCTGGCCGACGCGGCAGGCCTGGGAGCCGCTCGACAGGCCGCCCTGGTCGGGGGCCAAGGAGGCGGGAAGGTCGCGGGGATAGGTGACTTTGCGGTTGTCCAGCTCGCCGGGGACCGCGCGGACGGGCCCGACGTACCGGTCCCAGAGCTCGGCGTCGTCGGTGCATTCGAAGCCCTCGGCGAGCGCCCTCCGATGGGCCCCGAGAAGGGCTTCCAATCCGAAGCCCTGGGGAGTCTGGGCGCCGCCGAGCGAGGAGCGGGGAGGATGCCTGAGGACGATGCCGTCCGGGCCGACTTCCTTTGGGGTATCGACGAAGGGCAGGATGGGGACGGCGGCCCCGCACTCGGCCGCGGCCGCGAGCACTCGGGCCGCGAGCTCGGGAGAGGCCCAGGGCCGCGCTCCGTCGTGGACGAGGACCACCGTCGAAGCCCAAATGGCTTCGACGGTTTGCGGAACGCCAGGCGTTCCGCTTATTTCCGCGGCCTCGCCGAGGATTTCGGAGAGCTTCTCGAGGCCCAGGCGCACCGAGTCGCGGCGGCTGGGGCCTCCAGCGACGATGGCGAAGCGGCCGGTCCCGAGTGCCCTGAGCGCGGCGAGGCTCTCCGGGCGAAGGGCAGCCTCGAGCTCGGCCTCTCGCCCCGCCGGCGAGGTCACGACGAGGGCTTGGAGTCCTGGGAGGCCTAAAAACGGAGAGATGGAGCAATCGAGGATGCTGCGATCCTCGAGCTTGAGGAGCTCCTTCTTGCCGCCGCCGAAGCGCCCGCTCGAGCCCGCGGCCGTCACGAGGACCGTGATGGGGGAGGGGGCTTCGCTCACGGCTTCTAGCTTTCGAGGCGGGCTCGGATGAGCTCGGCTATTTCGTCCTTGTCCTTGCCGAGCGAGAAGGAGATCTCGTCCTGCAGGAGATTTAAGGCCGAATCATAGAGCTTCCGCTCGAGGATCGGGAGCTCCTTGATCTTGGATCGATGGTAGAGCGAGCGGACGACGGAGGCTATATCCAGGACCGAGCCCTTCTTGAGGAGGTCGAGGTTCATTTGATAGCGGAGCTTCCAGTCGGAGGGGATGGGCGCGTACTCTTCGGAGATGAAGGTCAGGGCCTGCTCGGCCTGGTCCTTCGGCACGATAGCCCGAATGCCAAGCTCGATCGCCTTGTCGACGGGCACCATTACCGTCATATCCGAGAATTCAAGATATATCGTATAGTAAAGTAGCTTCGTGTCCTTGAACGCTTTTTCCTTTATCTCGAGTATCCTGCCGACGCCCTGGCTGGGATAAACGATCCGCTGATCTACCTTGAAGTCCGTGGTGGGGCCCTTATCCATAAGGACCGACGATACCAGAAAATAGGCAAAAAGTCAAATAACGCGACCCTCGACTTGTCGATTCGGCTTTTTTTAGCCCAAATTCCGCGCATGGACTGCTTAAAGCGCAGACCCCCCTTCCCCTTCCTCGCCGCGTTTCGCTCCAGGGCTATTCGGCCTGCTTCTCGCGTGCTAGCTTGGGAACATGAGCTTGCGCTATCGCTGCCTGGTCGTGGACCACGATGATACCTCCGTCATGAGCACTCCCGGCATCCATTATCCCGCCCATGTCGAGGCTATGCGAGCGCTTCGGCCCGGAACTGAGCCTGTAAGCCTGGAAGAATTCATGAGGAAAAATTTCGATCCGGGATTCTATGCCTTCCTGTCCGAGGGAATCGGACTGGACCGGTCCGAGATCGCGGAGAGCTACCGGATATGGCGACGCTACGTCGCCTCTCGCGTGCCCGAGTTCTTTCCCGGAATCCTCGATATCTATGCCGAGCAGAAGGCCCGCGGCGGCCTGCTTGTCGTCGTCTCCCATTCGGAGGCCGATATGATCGAGCGCGACTATCGCGCGGCCGGCTCGGCGGTCATGCCGGACCTCATATTCGGTTGGGACGAGGACCCGGAACGGAGAAAGCCGCATCCCTACCCCCTCGTCGAAACCATGAAGCGCTACGGCCTTGGCGCGGAGGATCTCCTCGTCCTGGATGATCTCAAGCCCGGCGCTGACATGGCCGCTGCCGCCGGCGTGGACTTCGCGGCCGCGGGATGGGGCAATTCCATCGCGGAGATTCGGAGCGGTCTGACACGAATAAGCAAGTACTATTTCGAGAGCGTCGGGGAGTTGTCGAAAGCCATATTCTGCTGATACCTACGTTAGCAATGCGACACGCCGAGCGTGTCGCGAAATAGTGGGAAGTATCTGCGCAAGGCCTCCACGCGCAGGAGAATGGCCTATGCCATTTTCAGCGCCTGCTGCTCCTTAGGTCGCACTAAAAATGAAGGCCTGTATAGCATGGCCCTCGCATAGAATCCATGCCATCCCATCTCTCGAATATCATGGCCGATTTCCGCATTTTTTTGCCTCGATGTTCAATCGGATGACGCTGCCGCTGACGTATAACATTTGGCAGGGCGTAGCTTCTATAGGCTACTGCATGCACTGCCATGGTATCCGGAGGATCAGCGGATAAAGGCTGGAATGGGGCTTGGGAATTCATTCGCATACGGATTCGTGCTGCGAAGCGCTGCTTATAGCCTCGCGGAGTACTGGTGCAACAAGAAGAAATCGAAATTTCCTGGTCCCAGCCACGGCTTGTACTGCTCTCTATCGGAGTAGGCTAAAAAGACTACGTCACATATGAAGGACTACGTCGATAAGGCAACACGACCAGCAGGAGTGTTGCAACGAAGCCCTTTACACAAAGCCTTCCTTGATTTTGCGACATGCCAGGCATGTCGCCTCACGATCGAAGGCCTTTGTAGGCATATCGGCGTTCCCTACCGTCTGCCGGCGACGGCGAAAGGGCACGACCTTAAGCCGTGACGGACAAACTGGCGCCTGCGATCCCGCTCCGAAGGGAGAGTGTCGGGCTCGACCCATGCAGCGCTGTGCGAAAAATGGGGTTAGTGGTCATCGGGCAACGAGCTCGAAACGGCGAAGTCCACTTCAGAGGCGGCGAAGCCTATCAGGAACTTTCTCTGCGGTTCGGCAGGAGGCCTTTGCTGGATAGCAAAAATTGTTGGGAGTGTGGCT
>Ga0181529_10001559_pt1 | contig 29140 bp, 24 predicted proteins | sample PEATcosm2014_Bin_36_FD_119763 | JGI IMG/M metagenome (GOLD analysis project Ga0181529, IMG submission 119763) | Peatland microbial communities from MTU Mesocosm Facility, Houghton, MI, USA - PEATcosm2014_Bin10_30_metaG | ecosystem: Environmental > Terrestrial > Soil > Wetlands > Peat | place... | reverse complement strand
TTATATTTTCAAAACCCTTCTGTTAATTATCTAGTTAACACACTACTGCCCGGTATATTTGCGCTTCACTTTTCGCATCTCTATGTTTCCGCATAAGTTGTGGCGTTTTTTACCTGTCCACGATTTGAATTGTGCCTCGTCTTTTACCCTGCCAGCAGTGAGGCAGGATGAACACGGGCAAGACGCTCTTCGCCCAGGTCATGGAGTTCGTTCCCTGAAAGACCTTTTCGCGCATCGTGGCCCGACACAACGGCGATGCGGGAACACGCACTCTTTCATCGGCTAAGCTATTTCGCATTCTCGCTTTCTCGCAACTGACATGGCGCGAGAGCTTGCGCGACATTGAGGCCTGCCATGGGGCCAACACGCCGAAGCTCTTCCACATGGGACTGCGCTCTGCACCGGCCCGCTCTACGCTTTCTGATGCGCTTAACAGCCGCGATTGGCGTATCTTTCACGCTCTCGCCCTGCGCATAATCGCACACGCACGCGTTCTCTATGCCGACGAACGTGGACTGGACGAGCTTGATGCCACGGTTTACGCCCTCGATTCAACCACCATCGATCCGTGCCTGAGCCTCTTCGATTGGCGGGTGGCGCACCCCTTGACCAAACCATAAAGTTGGGTGGCCCATCCTTCGCTTTTTTCCAGCGAAGGGTGGGAACCACGAACCTCAACCGTCCGCTTTTCGTTCTCCCCAACTCCGGCCTCCAAAGTTTCCCAGCTCTGAAAACCCAGACTACTGGCGCATCTCCAGGAGTAAACTCGTTTTCAGAGAGCTGAGGAAACCATGAGGCTACCGAACCCCGAGGCAGCGATTGTCGAGATAGAGAAGCTGCGGGATTATTGCCTGAGTTTGGTGCATCCTCGCGGCCGGCATAAAGCGCGCGTCTTTCAGTCTCTGCTAGGGATGACCGCCGCTCATGCGGAAGAGCTTCGCGCGGCGTTGATCAGTGCGGCCTTGGACGAGGAAGCCGTAGCCGGAGCTTCCGATCAGTACGGAATTCGGTATACCATCGACTTTACATTGAGGCGAGACGGCAGAGCGGCCAGAATTCGAAGTTGCTGGATTGTTTTGACGAGCGAAATATCTCCGCGATTTATCACATGCTATATTCTGTGAGATGAGGAGGTGGGTGAGATGGAACTTCTTTCCGAAGTCGCCGTGTTGCAGGATTTGCCCGAGAAGGGACTTGTGCGCGGCCAGGTAGGAACCGTCGTCGAATTGCTTGCTCCCTCCGTGGCCGAGGTCGAATTCTGTGACGATCAAGGTCGGGCCTACGCCATGGCTGCCTTGCATTCCGAGGAGTTGATTCGCCTTTACCACCGCCCCTACGAACGGGTAGCATAGGCTGGCGGACCCAAGTCTAAACCATAAAGCTGGGTGGCCCATCCTTCGCTTTTTTCTAGCGAAGGGTGGGAACCACGAACCCCAACCGCCCGCCTTTCGTTCTCTCCAACTCCGCCTTGCAAAGCTCCCCAGCTCTAAAGATCCAGACAGCCGGAGTACACGAACCCGATCCCGCGCGGAATCGTACCAGCAAAGAGTAGTATGGTATTGCCGTGGAATCGCAGGCCTCAACGTCGAGGTTTGGGATCACCGCCGCACGACTCGGCCATCAAAGTCAAGAGGTGGAATGAATCGCATGGATAAGCATGGAGTGTACAGTCTAGCGCCGCGGATGCACAGAAGTGTTGCCTTCCAATTGCTGGGAATGATGATTCTAATTCTTGTTCCTTTTGCCTGGGGTCAGGCGCCTGCTCCGGCGGAAGAGACTGGCGCCAAGAGCAAGGACGCCACCCTCAGACTGGATGTCCAAGAGGTCTCGATCGATCTGGTGGTGCACGACAAGCAGCATCACTCGATCACGGATCTCAAGCCGGACGACCTCTCGGTAGTGGATAACGGCACGCCGGTCAAGCTGATCAATCTTCATCTGGTCTCCGGAGAGGCGGCCAAGGGCCATCTGCTCACTTTTGTCTTCGATCCGATGACGGATGCGGCGGCGCACAACGCGGCCGATATTGCCAACAAAGTCATTGCCATGCTGCCCAAGACGGGATTCGAGACCTCTGTCTATCTGGCGGGCAGCCGTTTGTACCTGGTGCAGGGATTTACAAGCGACGCCAAGGCGGTCAGCGACGCTGTGGAAGTGGCCACCCAGTTCAGCGAGAAGCAGCAAAATAAGGTTGTTACGGCTACCGAAGCGAGTCTGTTGGCAGTGGTGAAGACCGGCGTGGAACCTTCCGGCAGAATGATCAGCATCCGTGACCGGGCGCTGGCCCAGGTGCAACTGACCGCGATGGAGGGCTCGCAGCGCATTGTGCAGGACGAGCATGCCCTGCCTTCGCTGGCCGGGTTGCTGGCTTTGGCGCGCGCAGAGCAAGAATTGGAGGAGCGCAAGACCATCATCTACTTCTCGCGCAACGGACAACTGGATGTGGACGCCAGTTCGATGGTCAAGACCATTCTGGCGGCGGCCGAGCGGGCCAACGTGGGCATTTACACGGTAGACATGACCGGTGTAGGGTCGACGGCCCATGATCAGTTGATGACCATGGGGGCTATTGCGCCGGTCGCGGGCAAGAATCCGGAGGCCCCAACCACCTCGCCGATGGCAGGGTTGCTGACCGGGGTACAGGCGCTACAGGCGCCAAAAGTCCAACCCTCGGACCCGTTCGGGGCGGGCGGGGGAATTATGGTCGCCACCAATACGATGGCCATGGAGGGACAGGGCATTGGCGATGGGGTGGCCAATTCGAGTCCGCTGGCGGCGCTGGCGGCGCTCACCGGAGCCGCCTATATTGACGGCCAGGACAGCGTCAAGAAGCCGCTGGAACAGATGCTGCAAGATATGACAACCTACTATCAGGCATCCTATGTGCCCCCGGCGCAGGAATACGATGGCAGCTTCCGTCCCATCAGCGTCAAGTCGCTGCGTAAGGGAGTCTTTGTGCATGCCAATGCGGGATACTTCGCTCTGGCTTCGGGAGGCGCCTTTGGCATTCGACCCTTTGAGACGCCGCTGATGAAGATCCTGTCGGAACCGCAGTTGCCCACCGAACTGAGCTTCAAGGCAACGGTGCTTCGGTTGGGAGAGATGGCCATCGGCAACACCAATTCCGCGGTTGTCGAGTTGCCGCTCTCCGGCGTCCAGATGCGCGAAGACACATCCGCTCAGTTGTACTCCGCACACGTTTCAATTGTGGCCCAGATCAAAGATCACTACGGCACGGTGGTGGATCACTTCGCCGAGGACATCCCGCGCCATGGCGCTCTAAATACCATGCAGGATGCGATGTCGGAGTTTGTGACCCTTCAGTGGCCGTTTGTTGCCATTCCGGGCGATTACACGCTGGAGGCAGCCGTGTTGGACCGCAACAGCGGCAAGGCAGGTGCGCAGCGCATTCCCTTCAAAATCATCGAGCCGCCGAAGGGTCCGGCGCTGAGCGATGGAGTGCTGGTGCGCAAGATGAGCAGGCTCAACGCCCAAGCGGATCAGCAGGAGCCGCTCCTCTATGAAGGCGCCAAGGTGACGCCGAATCTGACCGGCAAAGCCACGCTGGATGAGGATTCCGTCCTGCTCTTCTTTGTATTGCATCCTGATCCAAAAATCTCCGAGGCGCCCAAGCTGGAGATGGACATTCTGCGCGATGGCAGCCACGCCGGGCACGCGCCGCTCAACTACAAACCGGCGGCCGGAGCGATCCCTTTTTTGGCCGTTCTTCCAACCCAGTCGCTCAAGCCAGGGTTTTATGACATCACCGCGCGCATGACCCAGGGAGCCAAGACGGCAGAAAGCACAATCTCCTTCAGCATTCCAGCCGAGAACACGCCAGGCGTGGCGCTGGCCGAGGGGGATGCGGCGCAGCGGCAGCAGATGCTGCCACGCCAGAACCGGCAGTTGGCTTTCACAGTTCCGGATGCGCCACCGCCTCCTCCATCCTGGCAGGAGTTCGACAGCATCCTCGCCGACGCCGGCCAGCACGCGCTTGCCTACCGCGACTCATTGCCCGACTTTCTCTGTGTAAAAGTGACGGATCGATCGGTGGACGCAAAAAACAACAACGAATGGAAGCACAAGGATTCCATCACCGAGGGGCTGCGTTATCACGAAAAGACTGAGGAGTGGGCGCCGTTGCAAGCAGACGGACAGTCAGCCTCCGGCAAGGGGGCCATGGGTAACGCGGAAGGAGCTTCGCAATCAGAAGGCGAGTTTGGCGAGGTTCTCAAAGCGATCTTTCAGCCTTCCTCGAAGGCCGATTTCAAGTGGAAGGAAGCTCAACAGCTCGGCAACCAGACGGTTCATGTCTTCAACTATAAAGTTGGGATCGAGAACTCCGATTATCGGGTCGAAGGCGCGGCGGGCGCCAAAGTTCCAGTCGGTTTTTACGGGCAGGTTTTCATTGAAGCTTCCACCCATGCCATTCGCCGCGTGACGCTTACCATCAGCAATCTTGGCAAGGACCCCGCGGTTCGTCCGTCCACAATGATCCTGGACTACGACTCGGTGGTCATCGGTGGCCAAAGTTATCTGTTGCCGGTCGCCGAAGAGGTGCGCGTGAAGACCGGCGAGCACCAGACGACAATGAAGCAAATGGAGTTTCGCGATTACAAGCCCTACGGAACCAACGTGACCATCAAGGAGGAGAAGTAGTTGGAAAAGCCGTGAAAAGAACTACGTGCCGGCCACATCAATTCAGAGCTTATCCGTGAATTGTAGCTCCGGCCTAACAGTAATTTGTAGCTCCGGCCTAACTTTGATTTGTAGCGCCGGTCTCCAGACCGGCTGTAACGTGGACCTCCTGGTCCACGTTGACTCTCAAACAATATAGAAACACTCTGGAGCCATCGCTCCATTCAAACAGGCTTGAAACCAGAAAGAGAATAAGCTCAATTTACGGATAAGCTCTAAGTCCGCTTGAAGGTGAGAGAAGCCGAGTTAATGCAGTAGCGCAGTCCAGTGGGAGCGGGTCCGTCCGGAAAGACGTGGCCTAAATGGCCGTCACAGTGGGCGCAAGTGACCTCAACCCGCCGCATTCCAAAGCTGAAATCTTCCACCTCGGTGATCGCCTGTGCGTCGGCCGGCAGCATGAAACTGGGCCAGCCGCAGCCGGAATCAAACTTTGCCCCGCTCAAAAAAAGCAGCGCCCCACACCCCGCGCAGTGGTAATTCCCCGTCTCGCTGTTCTCGGTCAGCGCCCCAGTAAATGGACGCTCCGTAGCCTTCTGGCGCAGAATCAGGTACTGCTCAGGGGTGAGCAATGCGCGCCAATCCGCCTCACTCCGCACAACCTTCTCCGGCCTCTCGCTCAAAGCAGCCTCCTCAACTTCCGCCCATTGGATGCTTTCAGCCCGCGAAAGGAATCATTGGACAAATGCATGACTCCCAAGGATGCGAAGTATGGGATGCCAATGCATCAACCAAAGAAATGCTCTGCCCGTCACACCTCTGCCACCAACTCGATCTCCACCAGCACATCCTTGGGCAAACGGGCGACCTCGACGGTGCTGCGGGCAGGAAGCGGCGTGTCCTCCTGAAGCGAAAAAAAGCTGCTGTAGACCGTGTTCATGGCTGCAAAATCATTCATATTCTTCAGGAAAACCGTCGTCTTCACCACACTTGCAAGACTCGTTCCGCCCTCTTCCAGAATCGCCTTCAAGTTCTCAAATACGCGCCGTGTCTGCTCGGTAATCCCGCCGGTGACCACCTGCTGGGTCGCCGGATCTACCCCAATCTGACCAGCGGTAAACAGCAGATTTCCCACCCGCACAGCTTGAGAGTAAGGGCCGATCGCCGCGGGAGCTTTGTCGGTTGCGATAGTTTGTTTGCTCATGAATTGATTGTAATGGCCCGCCGGCGAACCCTGAACTCGAGCCGCTTCCTGTCTTTTCAGCGACCGGCAACTTTGAACCAAACCGTGGAGCAATCATGCCCCATTTGCCAAATAGGAATTCGAGGCCTAAAAATAAACGCCGGCGAGCAACGCCGGCGTCAACTACAAAGGATCACTGAATGGTCGGGACGGGCAGATTCGAACTGCCGACCCCTCGCACCCCAAGCGAGTGCTCTACCAGGCTGAGCCACGTCCCGACACAATTGAGCCAACCCACTTGGGGCCGGCATTGGGGTCTTCCTAAGTTTACACGAGAGAGGCATGGTGTGCTGGCGCAGTTCTCGGAATTTCCAACCCTCCGCGCCTGATCCCTTATCTCAGCAGGCTGATTCCCCGTTTTACTGTGCCGGCGGAACAAACTGCGCCGGCATGCCCAAGCCCTCGCCAAAAAAGAACTGCTCCATCTGCTCGCAAAGAAAGTTTTGCGCCTGCGGGGTCCAGGGCTGAAGGCGGTACTCATTCAGCAGCATCTTCTGCCGGTCAACCCACTCGCTCCAAGCCGCTTGCGAAACATTCTTGTAGATCTTCTGGCCAAACTCCGAGTCGAATGGTGGCTCCTCAAGCCCTTCCATTTCCTTCTTGTAGCGAACGCAAAATACCGTGTGTGCCATTGCATATGCTCCTGAACTGATTGTATTGGATTGCGCGCCTCCGCTGGAAACCGGAAAGGCAGCTTTCGCAAACACGATAAACGCACAGGCCGCACCCGCAGGTAAGCCGCCCACCGATTCACCGCCCGGGCATGATATTCCTGCTCTGGGTAACGAACCATGCCCCACTGTAAAATTCCTCTTGACAATTCCTCTCGCAAGCTATCTTCTTATCCCGTCTCTAGAATCTGCCTTCCACACAGGCCTATTCGGTTCCCACCGGATGTGCTGAGTCTGGCCAAGGCGCGGAGCACACGTTTTAGCATTCCAATCTCGCAAACGAAAGGAATTTTCATGTCCGAACCGAAAAAAAATTTCTTCTCTGACAATGCAGCAGGCGCTCTTGCCTACATCACCGTCTTCCCTGCCATCGCCTTCCTGGTTCTGCTTCCTTACAGGAAAAGCGCGTATGTCCGCTTCCACGCATGGCAATCAGTTTATTTGAACCTTTTGGCGGTGGTTGTGTACTATGCGCTGGGTTTCCTTGCCGGATCGCTCAAACCGACCAAGGCTTTCTTTGCTGCCTCCTCCTTCTGGATCTTCGTGCTTCTCTGGGTGCTTGTTTGGTCTTTTGGCGCCATCAAAGCCCTCAATGGCACCCGTTTCAAGTTCCTGTTCCTCGGCACCCTTGCCGAACGGCAGAGCGGCGAGTAGCGCTGAGGCCACGATCAAGCGCGAACACAGCCCCGCGCGGAGGCCAATTTCAACCTCTGGTTTGCAAGGCGCGGCGCATGCATCCATCTGCCGTCCACTGGACTGCTTGCCGCTCGCTACGTCAGGCTGGCAATCGTTTGTTGCTTGTGGCGTTGAGGACTGTGGGCCTCAACGCCGCTTGGCTTTTCTGCCCAGTTTTTTCGGCGGCTTGAATTTGGGGCGTGGCGCGTCCTTGCGCTTGCTCTTCCGGAGCTTGGGCGGGGCGGGCTTCTTGCCGGTCAGTTGGATTCCTTCGGTGACAATCGAGAATTGAAGTTTGCGCTCCTGCGCCAGTATGCGATCCAGAATCACCTGCACCGGGTCGCCCGCCCTGTAGCGGCGGCCATTCCGCTCGCCGATGATCTCGTGCGTGTTTTCGCGCCAGGTGTAGCGGTCGTCGCGCAGGCTATCAATCGGCACCAACCCCTCGACAAAAAGCTCCGTCAGCTCGACAAAAAGGCCGTACTTGGACGGATTCAGCACCAGCGCGTTAAACTCCTCGCCGACCCTGTCCTGCATGAAGCGGACCTTCTTCCACTCCACCAGCTCGCGCTCGGCCTCGGCGGCGCGCCGCTCGGTCTGGCTGGTCTCTTCGGCAATCTGGGCCAGCTCGGCTTCGGGGATGGGTGGTTCGGCACCTGCGGTGCGGCCGGTGGCCTTCGGCTGGTCCGCGCCAGAAAAAAGGCGCGGAGATCGCTGATAGCCCTCGTTGGGATGCGTCCATGGCGAGCTATGCCGGCCCTCGGCAACCACCCCTTCGCCGCTCACGCCCCTCCGCAGCAACGCCTTCACAATGCGATGGACAATCAAATCCGGGTAGCGGCGGATCGGCGAGGTGAAGTGCGTGTAGGTGGGCGCGGCCAGCGCAAAGTGGCCTTCGTTCGTCTCCGAATAGCGCGCCTGACGCAGCGAGCGCAGCATCAGGTAGCTCAGAATCCGCTCCTCCGGTGTACCCTCGATGCGTGCGGCAAGCTTCTGATACATCCGCGGCGTGACGGGAATATCCTCCGCGACTTCGTGCGTGTGGACCGGACGGCCGGTGCGGCGAGAGTCGCGCCGGTCACTCTTCATTTGCAGCTTCTTCACCGGCAGCGCGCCCAGCCCAAGCGTGTGGCCGAAGCTGGCAGCCAGTTCCTCGAATTGGACGATGCGCCGCGGCTCCGGCTTTTCATGAATGCGATAAAGCGACGGAACGCCGAGGTCTTCCAGCCAGGTGGCGACGCACTCGTTGGCGGCCAGCATGAATTCTTCGATCAGGCGGTTGGCCCAGGTGCGCTCGGACTTGGTTACGCCGCGCATCTGCCCCTGCGCGTCGAACTCGATCACCGGTTCAGGCAGATCAAAATCGATGCTGCCCCGCTCCTCACGCCGCTGGTTCATCAGGCCGGCGAGCTTGCGCATCCGCTCGAAGCTGGGAACAAGGTTGATTGGGGAATCATGATTAGGTGCCCCATCCAATTCGCGTTCTTTGCGAAATGGGTGGGATTCCCACACTCCATAGCGCGCCCGCGTCTCAGCGTCACCTTCAAGAATCGCGTGAACCTCGGTGTAGGTCATGCGCGCCGCCGAGCGAATCACGCCCTCAACAATCTCATAGCTCTCGATGCGGCCAGTCGCGTCCAGTTGCATGATGCAGCTCAGGACCAGGCGGTCTTCTCCAGGGCGCAGGCTGCAAATGCCGGTCGACAGCTCCTGCGGAAGCATGGGAATGGCGCGGTCGGGAAAGTAAACGCTGGTTCCGCGCAACCGCGCTTCGAGGTCCAGGTCGGTTGATGCGCGGACGTACTCGGCCACATCGGCGATGTGTACCTGCAATTCGTAGCCGCCATCGGCGCGGTCGGTGACTAGAACAGCATCATCAAAATCCCGCGCCGTCTCGCCATCGATGGTGACAATGGGTAGCTCGCGAAAATCCTGGCGCTGCGCAATTTCCTCAATATCGAGATGCGCTACCGCCCGCGCCTCGTCCAGAACATTCTCCGGGAAGATGCGCGGCAACTGATGCTTGCGGATCATCATCTCCACATCGACGCCGAAGTCATCCGGCGATCCGAGCACCTCAATCACCTTGCCGATGGGCGGCCGCGTCGGCGTCGGCCAACTGGTGATCTCCACATCGACCACCAAACCCTCCAAACTTTCGTAGGCTGGGGCGGATACGGCTTCTTCCCCTAGAACTCGATGGGGCGTCTGAGTTTCTTTGACCGGAGGAATCTCTTTGCCTTCGGGAATCAGAATCTGCTGCGTCATTCGCTCGTCAAAGGGAATCACGATATTTCCCGCCGCTCGCTCCGACCGCGCGTAATGAAAAACTCCGACGACCGTTGGGTTGCGGCGCTCAATCACGCGCACAATGCGGCCCATGCGGCGGCCATCGGTCTTGGGCGGCTCCACTTCGACCAGCACCTGATCGCCCTGCATGGCACCGTTGATCTCGCTGGGCGGGATGAAGATGTCGTCGTCGCCAACCGCTTGCCGCGCGTTGGGGCGCACAAAGCCGTAGCCGTCGCGATGCAGATCCAACCGCCCCGCGGCCAGGTTGTCGCGCGTGCCGCCTGCGCCCAGCGGCCGTGGAATGCTCCAATGCTCGCGGTCCAGCTTGATGAGCGCGCCGCGTACGGTGAGCCTCGCAAGCTGCTCCAGAAGCAGACGCCTCTCGCGCCCGCCGCCCAAGCTCAATTCGCGCACAAGCTGTTTGTATCCGGCCTTTTGCCCAGCCGAGCGGGCAATCCGCGCCAACAGTTCCTTATCGGTCATAGTTCCAGAGTACAGCCATTCGTCTTAAAATAATCTCAAAGCCATACTCTCGGCCCACCGCGAAGAGGTAACATCCTAGTTGTGGCCGTACGCGGATTATGTGAGACGTGAAGCTCCAGCGATCCGCAAAATCTTATCTTGGGCCCAAGGCGATGGCCCGTGCCTTGCAAGCCCCGTCCTGATAGGACAGAAAAGGAAACCCTCGTGAGCGCTATGTGGAAACCCAGCAATCCCGGACCCGTTCATCTCAGCCCTAATCCCGAACCCGCTCGCCCCACAACCCCCGCACCCGCCGCTGAACCCATTCACCGGCCAGCCGTGACCGCAGGCGATCAGGCCACCATCGGGAAAGGCCTGCTGGTCAAGGGCGAGATCACCGGCACTGAATCCCTGTTTGTCGATGGCAAAGTCGAAGGCAGCATCAATCTGCCCGGCAACCGCGTCACGGTTGGCCGCAACGGCCAAGTCACTGCCAGCATCAGCGCCCGTGAGATCGTGATTCTGGGCAAGGTGCGCGGCAATGTCGCCGCCAGTGACCGAGTGGACATCCGCGCCGAGGGCGCGCTGACCGGCGACGTGACCGCCGCGCGCATCAGCATCGAAGATGGCGCCTTCTTCAAAGGCGGCATCGACATCAAGAGGACAGAAGTCAAGGAAGTCAAGCCGGCTCCTCAGCCGCCGGCCGCACCTGTCGAGGTGCCCAAGCCGATCCAGATGTAACTCAGCCTTGATAATTGCTACGCGGACACCAGCGCCCCTGCCCATGCGGGGGCGCTTGTGTCAGTGGCGGCGGATGAATGGCAATAACATCCATTCAAGTGAAAAATGCTGGAAATGAAGTTGAAACAGATCAGAAACGAGATGGAAATGAAATCAATATATAAAGTTATACTTGACTGATAATGCAATAGTTGACAAAATATGAGTTGTAAATGAATTGAAAATGAAACCGGAAACGACAATCCCATGATCCGCTACGAACTGCCAAAACGCTGGATTCTCTATGATGCCCACGTCATCATGGAAGCTCTGGTTGAAGCCAAGGCGGCGGTTCGGGCGCTGACCACGCTGCCTTATCAAAAGAGCTGGGTCGAAGCGCTCCAGGAGTTGCAACTCAAGCGCGAGGTGGCTGGAACCAGCCGGATCGAAGGAGCGGAGTTCACGGAGCGTGAACTGGAAGAGGCCATCCGGCCTAATGTTTCGCCCGAGGAGTTGTTCACGCGATCCCAGCGGCAGGCGAACGCCGCCATGCGAACCTATCGTTGGATCATGGGGCTTCCTGATGACCGGCCAATCACCTCCGAACTGGTGCGGGAGGTTCATCGGCGCGTGGTCACGGGATGCGACGAGGATCATTGTCCTCCTGGAATACTTCGCGGACGCGATGTCAATGTTCATTTCGGCATTCCACAGCATCGGGGAGCGGAGGGTGGCCCGGCCTGCGAAGCGGCTTTTACCGGATTGCTGCAAGCCGTTCAAACTGAATTTCGAGGACATGATCCTCTGGTGCAGGCGATGGCCTTGCACTACCACCTCGCCGCCATGCACCCGTTTTTAGACGGCAACGGACGCACGGTGCGCGCTCTGGAGGCGTTGATGCTGCGCCGCGCCGGATTGACGGACAGAGCTTTTGTTGCCATGTCGAATTACTATTACGACGAAAAGCCAGCCTATCTGCGCATTCTGAGCGAGGTTCGACAGGGCGGCCACGATCTGACGCCGTTTCTGCTCTTTGCTCTAAACGGAATACACATTCAGTGCGAACGGCTGACGGCGGAGATTCGCAAGCAGATGCAGCGCGCCCTCTTTCGCGACACCATGTTCAGCCTCTTCCACCGGCTGAAAACACAGCGGAAGCGTGTAATCGGAGCACGGCAGGTTGAAATGTTGAAGATTCTACTTGAGGAAGAGATCATTACGGAGATCGAACTTTTTAACCGCACCAAACAGCTATATTCATCGATCAAGGGAGATACGAACGCTTACGTGCGTGATATCGTGCAGTTGATGAACATCCGTGCAATCCACATAAAGGGCGTGCTAGATAAGCCTGCTGAGACAACCGTCGCAATTAACTTGGACTGGCCACAAGAGATAGATGAAAGCGAATTCTTGCGAAGGATGAAGTCGATGCCCAAAGGCAAGACCTTCAAGTTCCTCACCTAAGTCCTTATCCCCAGCCGCTTCATGGCCACGCGGGGCAGCGCCGAGCCGCTTTTTTCCAACACCCATTTTGCCACCACCAGCCACAGAGCCGCACCGGCAATCAGCACGCCAATATCTGCCCAACGGAGCTGCGCGGAGCTATGCATTCCGAAGCGGCGAAGCAGCCAGCCGCCCAATTCCGTGAAGACCACCCAGACCGCCGCGCCGCTCGCCAGCCCTGCCAGCAGGCATCGGCCCATCTCCGCAAAGTCCAGGCTAACCAGCGAAACCATGCGCCGGCTGTGCAGCAGCACGCCAAGAGTAACGGTCTGGAGCGCAATGCCAAGGTCTGAGGCAACGGCCAATCCCATTGCGCCCTGCCAGTGGTCAAGCGAACGGTAGATCTGAATGGAGAGCAGGGTTATGGCACTGGCCGCAATCATCGGAATGAGCGTGTTGCCGGCAGCGTAAAAAGCGCGCGAGTAAATGGCCTGCGCCGACCATAGAAAGAGCGAGAGTGAAAAGACAATAAAGTAATCCGCGCACTCGCGGCACTCCGCAGCGGAGAAGTGTCCGCCCAGGTAGAGCAACTCGACCAGCGGCTGCGCCAGTGCGGCCATCGCAGAGGCCACCAGCAACCCAAGTGCGGCGACGCGCGAGACGGAGTCGGCAACACCGGTGGCGAATTCGTAGTGGCGCTCACTGGACCACAGATTGGCAAAGAAGGGCATCGACGCCATACCCGCTGCTCCGGCCAGTATCGCGATTGGCGCGGCAAAGAGCTGTTTGGCCATGTTCATCAGAGTGATGGCGCCAACCGACGAAGATGCAAAATGGGAGATGATCCACGGGTCCGCGGAGACCAGCGAAACGCCGGCGATCAGCGGCAGCGAAAGACGCACCCACTCGCGCAGCCCTTCGTCGCGCCAGTCAAGAATCGGGCGGAAGCGCAGCCCGGCGCGATGCACAAAGTACCAGTTCAAAAGAAAGTTGCCAAAGAATGCACCGGCCACAGTGCCCACGGCCAGAGAAGAAATGCCCAGATGCCTCACCAGCATCATGCCGCCGGCAATGGTGCCCAGGTTATAGATCAGCGGCGCAAAGCCCTGCACGGAGAACTGCTTGCGAACAAATTGCACCGCGCCAAAGACGCCGCTGGCAAAAAAGCATAGTTGAGCGGGCAGCAGGATGCGAGTCAGGTGAACGCAGAGTTGGGCCTTCTGCACATCAAAGCCGTCAAAAAAGCGGTGAACGTACCAAGGGGCAAGGAACTCAGCCGCAATGATCGCGCCACTCAGCACCAGAAACATCGTGGTTAGAATGACGGAGAGCGAGCGCTCGCCCTCTGCCTCGCGCCCTGTATCGCGGTAGCGGGTGAGGATAGTGACCAGAGTGGCTGAAAGCGCGCCGCCCACTAGAAAATACGAGACCATATCCGGCAGTTGAAAGGCGGCATAAAATGCGTCGGTCTGCGGCCCCGCGCCGAAGAGGTGGGCAATGTACTTGGTTCTGACCAGCCCCATGATGCGCGAGAGAAAGCCGAAGGCCATCATCAGGAGGGTGGCGGAAAAAACTGTATGGGCGTGCGAGGGGCGCAGCAGGTTTACGCCGCGTGCCCACTTGGAGCGCGGCGGCGGTGCAATCTGCGTTGAAGGCTGTTCTGCCACTGCTTTCGATTCTATCGCTTAGCCGTTCGTTCTAAACTCATCTCATGCCAGACGATCAAGCCAAACCGCACGCCGCGCAACCCTGGGAGGCCTTGGCGCAGGTCTACGCCACCAGCCGCCAGCTCTCCGCCGACCAGCTCATCGAGTGGCCGGCCCAACTCAAGCTCTGCGGTAACTTCCAGGGCAAGCGCGTCCTCGATGTCGGATGCGGAACCGGCGACAAGGCCCGCCACTTTGCCGAGCATGGCGCCACGCAGGTTGTCGGTGTCGATCCCAGCCAGGGCTTTGCGCAGAACTGGAGAGGCCACGCCGACTGCCCGAATCTCCGTTTTGTGCCGGGCAGCTTTGAAAGCCTCGCCACACTGCCGGAGGTAACGGAGCAGCCCTTCGACCTGATCGTCAGCTTTCAGGCGCTGATGTACGCGGCTGATCTCGCCGAAGCCGTGCGAACCCTCCGCAATCGATTGGCTCCCGGCGGAGTGCTGGTGATCTCCGTGCCGCATCCCTTTCGTTTTGCCATTCTGCGCAATGAGATTGAGGGCTGGGGTCATGGTTTTGCTTACCAGCAGACCGCGCCCTACCGCTATCCGTCACCCTGGAAAGAGGATCTGCTGCTGGAGCACGCCATGCCGCGCGTCTCCGATTATCTGAACGCGATCTCGGCCGCCGGCTTGCGCATTGAAGCGGTGGACGAGCCCGCCGTTAGCGAAGAATTCCGGCTGGCTGCGCCGGAGAAGGCAGGCTGGATGGATCGCTACGTCGGGATTTTCATTCTGCGGGCTGTGCTGGATGCATAGCGGCGGCGGCTGATTTCGTGGACGATTTCAGCTCCGGCGAAAAATGAATCAGCTCAATTGGCGCGCCGTTATCCAGAATCATCGCCACCATAACGCCCTCGCTGGGCGAGTTTGGCGGCATCAAAACCTCTCGCCCAACCAGCGCCGCGTCCAGGTCATCCACTTCAAAGGCCACGTGCGGCACGGTCATAATGATCTCCGGGTAAGGCGCGTCCGCATCAAAGCGCATCCATTGAATGCCGTAAGGGCTGGACTCAAATCCCGCCACATGAATCTTGAGATGCGGCACATGAATCTCGTCCGCGCGCGGCGTCTGGGTGGGAATGCCGAGATGGTGATAGCGCCAGCCGTCCACCGCGATTGCCGCTGGCTGCTCGTGATCCAGCCGTGAAATTGCCGCCGCCGGGTTGGCCTTGTTGTTTCCACTGCTGCTCATATCCTTATCCGTTCATCCAAAATCATTCACCGGCGCTCGGAATATTCTACTTCCGCGCCCTCCCATCTGCTACTAATAGATTCATGAATTCGCGCCATCTCATTGTGATTTCCTGCTTCGCTCTTCTGATCTTTGCTTTACCCGCCCGGTGTCAGAACAGCAAGGATCCGTATGTTGCCCACACCAAGGTCGGGGACAGAATGCCCGACCTAACTGTTGATGGGACCACCGGCACCTTCTCGCTCGCTGCCGAATCGGGGAAGGTTGTCGTGGTGAACTTTTGGGCAACATGGTGCGGACCCTGCCAAATCGAGATGCCGGAGTTGGAAAAGAAAGTTTGGCAGAAGTATAGAACCTTGCCCGACTTCGCCTTGATCGCCATCGCCCGTGAGCAGGACAAGGAGACTGTCCTCAAGTTTCAGAAGGCGCATCCGAACCTTACCTTTCCGCTGGCCTGGGATCCAAAACGGGAGGCATACGCGCTCTTCGCTGAAGCCGGAATCCCGCGCACCTATGTCGTCGACCGTCACGGAATCATCGTTTATCAGGGCTTCGGCATCGAGCCAGATGCCTTTGGCGAGATTGATCGAGCCATCCAGAAGGCGCTTGCGCAAAAGTAACCAACTATTTCGCCTTCGCTTTCAGAGATCTTCGGCGACAAATGAGGAAATTCGACCTGGCTGGACTTTGCCTTTGGCTCGAATTGGAATCAAAGCGGAGATGTGTGGAGAGTTTCGTTTGACACCGGTCATCAACGAGACCAAACTGAAAGCATGACGTTTACGGTCGAGATCGAAGAAGAGATCTTCCGCGCTGCGGAGAGAGTGTTCCGCAGCGAAGGGATCACTCCTGAACAAGCTATTGCGACTTACCTTTGGCGCATTGCCCACAACGAAGAGCCCGTTGACACCAACCTTCATTTGGATGGTGCACCCATGCCACGCACGGTGCGCCAACAACTCTACCGGTTCTCTTAACCGGCGAGTCAACACATTACGTTCACTCTTGCGTTAAAATAGAAATTGAAATGTCCCTCCATCAGCCCATCCCGGCCCTTCTCTAGCGGCGCTCGCCGCCTATGCTTGTTCCACGCCATTTTTCCAATTCAAATTGACAACTGCAGCAACGCGCCCGGCGCCAGCGCATGAATTGAATGCGCGCCACGAGGCTTTCTCATGATTGACCGCTTGGAACAGATGGAGCAGCGCTATGAAGAGCTCTCCGCGCAGCTCTCGCAACCTGAAATCGTCAACGACCGCGAGAAATACCAGAAGGCCGGCAAGGCGCTCAGCGACCTGGAGACGCCGGTGATGAAGTTCCGCGAGCTGAAGATTGTGCGCCATGGATTGGCCGAAGCGCGCGCCATGCTCGCCGACCCCGACATGAAAGAGATGGCCGAAGAAGAGATCGCTCAGCTTGCGCCCCGTGAGCCGGCGCTCGAAGAAGAGATCAAGATCCTGCTCCTTCCCAAGGATCCCAACGACGATAAAAACGTCATCCTGGAAATCCGCGCCGGCACGGGCGGCGACGAGGCTTCGCTCTTTGCCGCCGAGGTCTTCCGCATGTACCAACGGTTTGCCGAGCAGCATCGCTGGAAGATCGAAGTGCTTTCCATCTCCGAGTCCGGCGTCGGCGGCTTCAAGGAAGTCATCGCCATCATCGAAGGCGAGCGTGTCTACTCGCAGATGAAGTGGGAGAGCGGCGTCCATCGCGTGCAGCGCGTGCCGGAGACCGAAACCCAGGGCCGCGTGCATACTTCGGCGATTACTGTCGCCGTGCTGCCTGAGGCAGAAGAGGTGGACGTGAAGATTGAGGCCAAGGACATTCGCATCGATACCTTCTGCTCCTCCGGTCCCGGCGGGCAATCGGTGAATACGACTTACTCCGCCGTGCGCATCACGCATATTCCGACCGGCACGGTGGTTAGCTGCCAGGACGAGAAATCGCAGATCAAGAACCGTGAAAAAGGAATGCGCGTGCTGCGTTCGCGGCTCTATGAGCAGGAGATGGAAAAGCAGAACGCGGAGCTGGCCCAGGCGCGCAAGTCGCAAGTAGGCACTGGTGACCGCAGCGAGAAGATTCGCACCTACAACTTCCCGCAGAACCGGCTCACGGACCACCGCATTGGATTGACGCTGCATCAGCTCGATCTGATTATGGAAGGCCGCCTGCAGCCCGTTGTCGATGCGCTGATTACGCACTACCAGGCCGAGCAGTTGAAGGCCGGAAGTTCCGCAGCTTGAGGAAATACTTTGCTCCCGCTACGAGTGATTCTGAAGAACGAAGAGGCGCGACTCGCCTCAGGTCTGCATCCTGAGCGGGCACGGCGGGATGCGGAACTTCTTTTATGCCATGTGCTTGGACGGGACAGGGCTTGGTTGCTGACACATTTGAACGATGGAATCGAAGCAGAACAAGGCGAACACTTTGGTGCGCTTTTAGCGCGCCGTACAACCGGCGAACCTATCCAATACATCCTCGGCGAAACGGAGTTTTTCGGACTGCCCTTTCGCGTTACGCCGGATGTGCTGATTCCGCGGCCTGAGACGGAGCATCTGGTCGAAAAGGTGCTGGAATTGGCCACGCAAGTGCAAGGCGCAGGGGCTAAAGCCCATGACGGGCATTCAACATTTGCGGCACGACTAAAGTCGTGCCCTGTTACAGAACCGCCTCATTCATTCGTCTTTGAAGCGCCACGCATTGTGGATGTGGGAACCGGCTCTGGTTGCGTTGCCATTGCCCTGGCGCATCATCTACCCGATGCCAAGATCTCGGCGATCGATCTCTCGTCCAAGGCCCTGATTCGCGCCAGTGAGAACGCCTCTATCAATCACCTCTCGCCTCGAATCCGGCTGCTCGAAGGCGACCTGCTCGCCCCAGTCGCCGGAGAGCGCTTCGAGATCATCGTCTCCAACCCGCCCTACGTGCCCACTACCGACCGCGAGTCACTCTCCGTCGAAGTCCGCGACCACGAACCCGCGCTGGCCCTCTTTGCGGGTGACGATGGACTCGACATTTATCGCCGCCTTATCCCCGCCGCCTTTGAAGCGCTCGTTCCCGGCGGCTTCCTCTTGCTCGAAATCGGCTACGGCCAATCGCCCGCCATCGCCGAACTGCTCACCCGCTCCGGCTTTCAGCAAATCGAGTTCACGCCCGACCTGCAAGCAATTCCGCGCGTCGCCTGCGCCCGGCGTCCTGTGGTCAGCCCAGTTTAGTCAATAATTCTCGAGTCTTGATTGCGCCGCTTCCTTCCTCGGCTGCCACCAGAATATAGAAGTCGCATTTGGAGCAATTGCCAACTTTTTGCGCAAAAGTTCCCTGTCTTTCGCCTTTGCACAATGTTCCCGCAACTGCCCAGCACGTGCGTCCCGCATTCGTTCCATGATTGATCTGATGCGCCCGCCGCTCAATCGAGGCCGGACACACTCCAAGTTCCTGCGCTTTAGCTCCGCCCGGCTGTCGCCCACAGCCTTTGTATTCCCAGCAATTCTTCGGCACAATCTTCTCCTTCCGTGATCTTTCCCCTACAATCTCCATCGACTGCACAAAATTGGACTTTAATAGAAATACCCAGCCTTCACCGGATGATTAGGATATTCCAACTCTCTCTCTTCATCCCGTTGATGTAAACTTCTCTTCGGAAAGGATTCATTGATGCCAGCATCCCACGGTTACGGAACCCCCAACGCGCACTCTCCTCTTGCACCCTTCAACTTCACCCGCCGAGATCCCGGCCCAACGGAGATCGCCGTCGAGATTCTCTACTGCGGCGTCTGCCACAGCGACCTGCACATGGCCCGCAACGAGTGGGGCGCATCGATCTATCCGCTGGTTCCCGGTCACGAAATCGTTGGCCGCGTCACCGCCGTTGGCAGTCAAGTGACCAAGTTCAAGGCTGGGCAGATTGCCGCCATCGGCGTCATTGTTGACTCCTGCCGCCAGTGCGAACCCTGCAAGCATCACGACGAGAATTACTGCAATGAAGGCCCCACGCTCACTTACGCCGCCACCGACCGCGTCGATGGCTCCATCACCATGGGCGGCTACTCCAATAACTACGTCGTCGACGAGCGATTCGCCCACACCATTCCAGCCAACCTCGACCTGGCCGCCGTTGCCCCGTTGCTCTGCGCCGGCATTACCACTTACTCGCCACTACGCCACTGGAAGGTTGGCCCTGGCATGAAGGTGGGCATCGTCGGTCTGGGCGGACTCGGCCACATGGCGCTCAAATTCGCCCACTCCTTCGGTGCGCACACCGTCCAGTTCACCACCAACCTGCGCAAGAAGGAAGACGCCCTCAAACTCGGTGCGGACGAAGTTGTGCTCTCCTCCGACCAGGCCGCCATGAAGGCCCACACCAACTCCTTCGACTTCATCCTGGATTGCGCCGCCGCTCCGCATGCGGTCGATCCATACACGGCGCTGCTTAAGCAGGATTCAACCATGTGCCTGGTCGGCTTGCCCGACAAGCCTCCCACGGTGAGCATCTTCAACCTGATTGGCCGCCGCATCTCGATAGCCGGCTCCATGATTGGCGGCATGCCGGAGACGCAACAGATGCTCGACTACTGCGGAGAGCACAACATCGTCTCCGAGGTCGAGGTGATTCCCATCCAGAAGATCAACGAAGCCTTCGAGCGGATGCTCAAGCAGGATGTGAAGTACCGCTTCGTGATCAATATGAGTTCACTGAAATAGAGACCAAAGCCCAATCGATGACTGGGAGCCCCACCCTCGCCGCGTTTTGTTCTTGCGGCTAGGGTGGGGCGACCGTGAAGGTCGATTCGTTGTTGTACCAAGAAGCTGATGAATGATTCTGTAAGGTTGGCTCAAGAAGTGTGAAGTCCTTCTCGCTTTTGGTCCGCATTCGTTGGCTCTGAATCTATGGCACTATCTTTGCCTCGCCGGTTTTTACATTCAGCTCCCAAGGCCGTGGCGGCGGCACACGCAGCGCGCCGTCTTTGAGTTCCAGCGGCATCCATAGGTAGCGCGAGTCCCACAACCTTTCCGGCTTCCAGATGTCGCCCATAAAAATCACCGTTGTCGTTTTCGATCCGGTAATCTTCAGCAACATACTCGATTGCCCACCATAAGTATTCGCCTCCGGCGGCGCAATGTTCTTGAACTCGCTCCAGGGGCCGTTCAGCGTGGATGCGCTCGCATAGACGTTTGGGTTCGGTGCCCAGCCGCTCAGATGCGATCCCAACACATAATATGCGCCCCCATAGTGAACCAGCGCGCCGCCTTCCAGCGGAGCCTTGATAAAGCTCATTTGCTTCTCCACACTCAAATAGTCGTCCGAGAGCTTGGCGATGAAAAAGCCTCCCGTCGGCCGCGACTCGAAGATCAGGTAAGCCGCGCCGTCGTCATCCAAAAACTGTCCAATATCACGGCTTTCCTCGCCCAGAGGCCTGAAGCTCTTCACGTAGCGATATTCGCCATCGATGCTGTCGCTGACCGCGACCCCAACCCGCGCTAGTTTGTATGGCTTGTCGTCCAAATGGAAGTACATCACAAATTTGCCGGTACGCCGATTGGCAAAAACCTTGGGTCGCTCAAGCACCCAGTCCGGGCCGAGGCGCTCCGGGTCAGAGAGCGCCAACACTCGGTTGCGAAACTTCCAGTGCACCAGATCCGTGGAGGCGTAGCAGGCGACATAGCGTTTTCCCGGATCGTTGGAGGACGTTCGGTCCTCGCCAAACCAATAGTAGACGCCGCGCCAAAACAACATGCCGCCGCCGTGCGCTTCAATATGCTGCCCGCGATCGTCCAGCCAAACGTCGCCCGGTCGCACCATTGGCGCCGCCCAAAGGGCCTTCAACGCAAATAAGATTAGATACAGTCCGATATTTCTTATTGCCCATCTCCGCATATCGTTCCCTTTCAACTACCTGGCGTTGCCCTATCTATCCTACAATTGCCGACCGCCGCGCCTCCGGCATACAATTCTCGCTGATATTGTTTTTTTTGAAAGGAACCTCATGCGCTTCTTTGTACTCTCTGCTGCCGCTCTTGCCATTGGCGCTTTAACAGCTCAATCTCAAACACCGGTTACTTCGCGAGTGGCGCAAACCCCGCCAGTGGGCTGGAACTCCTGGAATTACTTTGCCGATAAGGTCACCGACCAGAACATCCGCGACTCCGCAGATCAAATCGTCTCCACCGGCATGAAGGACGCCGGCTACATTTTCGTCAACATTGACGACACCTGGGAGGGAGAGCGCGACGCTAATGGCGTGCTGCACACCAACTCCAAGTTTCCTGACATGAAGGCGCTGGCCGACTACGTTCACTCCAAAGGACTCAAAATCGGCATCTACTCCTCGCCCGGTCCCAAGACCTGCGGCGGCTACGAGGGCTCGCTCGGCCATGAGGAGCAGGACGCCAAAATGTACGCTGCCTGGGGAATCGACTACCTCAAATACGATCTGTGCGGCTTTATTCCCGACGTCATGATGAAACAAGCGCCCAACGACCATGCCGCGCAGATGCGCATCATGATCGCCGCCTACGACAAGATGAACAAAGCGCTCAAGGCCACCGGGCGGCCTATCGTCTTCTCATTCTGCCAGTACGGCTGGGATTCGGTCTGGGAGTGGGCGCCTTCAGTCGGCGGCAACCTCTGGCGCACCACCGGCGACATCACTCCCGATTGGGACCGGATGTACGCCATCCTCAGCCAGCAGGAGGGCCTGGAGAAGTACGCAGGGCCCGGCCACTGGAATGATCCCGATATGCTTGAAGTGGGCAACGGCAAGCTCTCGCTCTCGGAGAACCGCGTACACTTTTCGATGTGGGCGATGCTCGCCGCGCCTCTCTTGGCCGGTAACGATCTGCCCCACATGAAGCCGGAGATCAAGGCCATCCTCACCAACAAGGACGTGATCGCCATTGACCAGGACCGGCTTGGCAAACAGGCCGCGCGCATCTACTCGGATGGCGAGGTTGAGGTTTGGAGCCGGCATCTCTCCGGCGGCGCGCTGGCCGTGGCCGTCATCAACGTGGGCAGCGACCGCTACTCAACGCATCCCTTTCATTTGAACCTGCACAAGCTCGGTCTAGGCGACTCGCAAACCGGCAAAGATCTGTGGACCGGCAAGGCGGTTACGTTGACGCAGAACCAACCGCTTGAGCTGCCCAGCCACGACATTCTGCTGGTTCGGATTGATGCGCCGAAGGCGCTGGCCAAGTAAATTCTCAATGGAGTTTTAGTCCTTTCCCGGTCTCTGATTCGAGACCGGGGAGCAACGCGCACAAATGGTTTTGGAGGATATCCAAATCATGCTTGTACAGCAGGGGTGTTTCATCAGAAATTTATGCTTGAGATGCGAATCCATCTGCAGAATCCGTATGGGATCGTTGGTTAGAGCATGGGTTATGGCCAGTATTTGCGGCATGATATTTCTTGCTGGATGCGGCGGTTCCAGTAACTCAACCCCTCCGAGTCTGACATTATCTGTTACTCCCACCGCGCCACTGGTTTATCCCACACAGACGGCAGCTAAGGTGAATGTGAGCCTCGTCCGTCAAGGTTCAACGGGAAATGTCACACTCAGCGTGCAGGGAGTGCCAACCGGCGCATCGGTTGTCGTCCAGTCGCCCGGTGCCTCCAACGCGGGTTCTCTTTCCATCTCCGCGGGGACCGCTGCCGCGGGCCTTTACTCGCTTGTCATAACTGGCAGCGATGGCACTACCAGCGGAACAGCGACACTTCCATTGACGATCGGTGCAGTGGTTCAGATCAGCAATACCACGACAGGTGCCTTCAATGAGTTCATCTCTGACTCGCTTCTGCCGGCCGACTGGGATGTGGATTTCTTTACCCAAAACCCATCCGCCACTCAAATTATCGGCAACCTTATGCCGCAACACATCCGCTTGCAGGAGGCCGAGCATGGCATTCCGCAGAACTCAGCCAGCAGTTGGGATTTCACGACACTAGACGCCACCGTGCAGCCCGTGCTCACCATCGGCGATCACAGCCCGGAGTTGCAGCTTCGGGAAGCGCCTGCCTTCATGTACGTCAACGGCGACAACACCCAAAGCTTCCTTGATCCGACCTTCCAGCAGTTTGCCGTGTATGCGCAGAATCTTGTGAAGTACTACAATACCGGCGGCTTCACCTCTGCCGACGGCGTCTCTCACGTCTCGCCTTCGTATCCGGCGCAGAAGATCACCTGGTGGGGCATCTACAACGAGCCCGATACCAACAACAACCTGACACCGCAGCAATACGTCCAGATGTACAACACGGTGGTGCCGGCGATGCAAGCCGCAGATCCATCGACCAAGTTTGTCGCCATGGAACTTGCCTATCAATGGTGGCCGCCGGACACACAAGCTTGGGTTCAGCCTTTCGTGAGCGGCGTTACGGCCAAGGTGGACGTGATGGCTACGCACTATTATTCGGTTTGGGATCCAACATTTACCGACGCCCAGGTCTTTGGTACCGTGCCGGGATTTGCCGCGGATGTGCAGACGATCTATTCCGATATGGCTGCAAACCCGGCGTTGGCCTCCGTGCCGGTGTGGGTAACTGAGAACAATGTTGACTGCGACTTGGTTACGGGTTTGGATGGCACAGTTCAAGATGCCGATCCGCGCGGATCAAGCCCATTTTTCGCCGCGTGGAGACCCTATGTTTTTTCGCAACTGGGCAAGGCCGGAGCTCAGGCGCTCTTCCACTTTACCTTCAATGCCAATCCTCAGTACGGCGAAGTTGATCAGAACAATGCAAGCCTCCTTTGGCTCAGCTATTGGGTGGACTACTGGCTGGCGCGCAAATTTCCTTCGCCGCCCGGAGCAGACTTACTGGCCTTCACCTCGACGGACACCGCCGAGCTGGAGATTCTTCCAGTTCAAAATCCGGACGGCAGCGTCACTGTGATGGTCGTCAACATGGCGATCAATTCGGCGGGCGATGTGAACGGATCGGGCGCGCCGCGCACAGTGCAAGTAGATACGTCGGCATTCGGAAATTTCTCTTCGGCAACTCTGCTGCTCATCGATGGAAATACAAATGTTGCGACGGGCCCAATTGCTTCTTCAGTTATTCCCGCGCCACAGATGCCCATTACATTCACCGGCTATGGCGTTGCATTTCTGACTTTGAAATAGTCACTCAACACGTCGATTACCCTTGAGGCAATGCAGCACATTCATAGTCAGGATATTCATATCTCAAATCCGCTTTTTGCGTCTAAGCAGTAGGGAGCTGCCATGAAACTTCGTTTAATCGCCACCATCTTGTCAGGCTTATTGTGCACGGCTGTACTTTTTGCTCAGGATGCGCCAGCCGCTCCATCCTCCGGTCAACCGCCGAGGGCTGCTTGGCAAGGTCAGCGGGGCGGACGCGGCGGTTGGGGCGGCGGCTTTGGCGGCAATGGAATCGCTGGGACGGTTACAGCGGTTGCTGCCGATTATTACACCATCAAGACCGATGCGGGCGAGAGCTACACCATCCACTTCAGCGCCAACACCCGCATCCTGAAGCAGTCGGTCCAGCATGAGCACGGCGCGGGCGACCATGCTGCGAATGCGGGAGGCCACGGCCAGGGCGGCGGCAAAGGCATGGGCGGCAATCCTCCACAGCCGATCAAGCCCACTGACATAAAAGTTGGCGACGCCATCGGCGCGATGGGTGAGGTGGATGCGGCAGCCAAATCCGTGGGTGCGGCGGTGATTGTGCAGATCGATCCGGAGCGCGCCAAAGAGATGCGGGAGCTGCAGGCCAGCTTCGGCAAAACATGGCTGATGGGCAAGGTGACGGCAATCAACGATGCCAAGGTTGCGCTGCAAAGCTCCGTGGACAACGCCGCCCACAGCTTTGTCGCCGATGAGAACACCACCTTCCGCAAGCGCCGCGAACCCATCACCCTGGCCGACGTGCAAGTGGGAGATATGGTGCGCGTCGAAGGTGCAATGAAGGATGGGGTCTTTGTCGCCGTCTCGGTTACTGTCCGCGAGGCGCCGCCGGCAGGGACGCCGTCTCTGCCGCGCGAGGGTGCGCCTGCGCCAGAGTCTCAATCCAGATAATCAGCTTTGGTATCACAACTCTCAAATCGAGACCAGGGCGCCCAATTTTTGGAATCACGCCGCTGACTTGAGTGCCGCTTCACTCCACACCACCGCTTCTTCATAGCAGCGCACAATCTCTTCCGCGTTCAAAAGGTTCTTCTGGATAATCCGATCGCATGCCGCCCAGTCTCCTCGCTCGTGGAACTCAATCCAATCCAGGCACTTTCGCTCTGGATTGTCCTCACCGCCCAGTGCTCGGGCAATCTCCTCGCGCAGCGGCAGCGCCGGGGCCAGCTCCTCCATCGGAAGGCCCATCATGGCTGGAAGCATACTCAACATTCCCAACAGATACTGTTCAGTGGGATTCAACGCTGCACCCGCCGCTGCCAGTTCGCAGAAGCGCCCGCGAATGTAAGACATACGCAAAACCTCACTGGGCTGTTCGTCGCTCAGTTCGCTGGTGATGGCGTTGGTGGCGATACGCCGGAAGGCTTCTTCGCCCACCGCGATCATTGCCTCCTCGATCGATCTGACCTGCTGGTGCGCCGACACGGCGGATGCGTTCACCAGGCGCAAAATCCGGTAGGTGAGCGAAGGATCACGCTTCACCAGTCCGCTCAGCCTGGTCATATCCAGCGCGCCTCCCTGCAACAGTTCCAGAATTTCAATCTGAAAGATCCGGTTGGCCGGAATCTTATGATGCGCTTGCAGGGTTGGGCGGCAAAAGTAATAGCCTTGGAAGAGCGAAAAACCCTCCTCGCGAGCCTGCTGATAATCTTCCTGCGTCTCCACCTTTTGAGCCACCATGGCCACTGGAGCGTCGCATAGCTTGTCACGCAGATAGAGCCGCCCCACGCGCGCCAACTGTGTAAAGTCCACTTTGATATAGTCCGCCATCCGGACCAGAGGTTCAATGTCGGGCGTCCAACTGAAATCATCCAATGCCAGCCGGAAGCCGGCGATCTTCAGGTTTCTGCAGGCAGCGATCAGGTTCGGCGTCGCTTCCACTCCAGCCTCAATCTCCAGCACAGTCATGCTCGGAGGCAGTATATTGACATACCCCTCGGTCAGCGTTTTACGAGTGCAGTTGATAAAGGCCGGCAGTCCGCCGGTCAGGCGTTCCAGCCCGAAGATCACAGCATTGTCAATCATGGTGCGGGTCGCCATCTCTCCATCGCCGCGAAAGTAGGTGACCGGTCCGCTCCGGAAGAGCAGCTCATATCCGTGGACCCGCCCACGCAGATCCAGAATCGGTTGGCGAGCTACATAGCGGAGCCCTCCCGCCGAATCGGGAAAAGCCGCCTTGGGATTCTCGGTTGAAAGAACCAGAGTTGCCATAGATTCCTTCTCACCTCTCTCTTTCAAGCACCTTTAGGTAAATCGCTAAACCGTGGAATGAAGGCCTGCCTCGGCCCATAAAACAGCTTCCGCATAGCAGGCAACCAAAAACTCCTGGTCAAGCTTGTTGGAGACAGCCACCTCATCGCAGGTGTCCCAGTCGCCGTACTCATGACATTCCAGCCAGTGAAGCAGAATGCGCTCTGGATTGTCCGCTCCCAGTAGTGATTTGCGAATCTCTTCGCGCAGGGGCAGCGCCGGCACAAGTTGTGTCATGGGAAGCCGCAGCATCGCCGGCAGCAAACTGAGCAGCCCCAGCAGATACTGCTCGGTTGGATCCAGAGTGCATAGCCCTGCCGCCAGTTCACAGAATCGCCCGCGCACAAAGGCCATGCGCAGAATTTCCGCGGGCTGGCCGCCGTTCAGTTCACTCGCGATGGCCAGCATCGCGATGCGTCGAAAAGAGTCTTCTCCCACTGCCAGCAGGGCAGCTTGGATCGATCTCACCTCCTGACGCATGGCGCACATCGGCGAGTTCACCAGGCGCAGCAACCGGTAGGTCAGCGACGGATCGCGCTTGAGCAGAGTGGTCAGCTTGCGCACGTCTATCACCTTGCTGCGTAAATGCTGCATGATTTCAATGTGGCTGAGGCTGTTTTCCGGGATCTTATGGCTTTCAATCAGCGTCGGACGGCAGAAATAATACCCTTGGAAGAGCGTGAAACCCTCCCGGCATGCCTGTGCATATTCCTCTTGCGTTTCGATCTTCTCGGCAACCAGGGCCACGGTTACGTTTTGCAGTTGTCTGAGCAGCACCTGCCGCTCCACAGGTCCGGTCTGAAGAAAATCTACCTTGATATAGTCTGCCAGGTGAATCAGCGGCTCAAGCCCAGGCTTCCATGTGAAATCGTCCAGCGCCAGACGGAATCCCTCCGACTTCAATTTACGGCAGGCGGTAATCAATTCCTGCGTCGGCTCCAGATTCTCCAGAATCTCCAGCACCGTCATCCCGGAGGGAAGTACATGAACCATCTCGCCCACCAGCGACTCGCGTGTGCAGTTCACAAAAGCGGGCAAGCCGCCGGTCAGTTTTTCCAGCCCAAAGATGACCGAGTTGTCCAGCATCGTGCGGGTGGCTATGTCGCCGTCGCCGCGAAAAGCCGCTTCCGGCCCGGCGCGAAAAAGCAATTCGTATCCATGAACCCGTCCGCGCAAATCCAGAATCGGCTGGCGCGCCACATAACGCATCACACCAGGAAGCTCCGGCAACGTGCACACCGCAGATGATGGGGGTTGTGTTCGTGAATCTCGTTCAGTGAGCGTCGCCATGCATGCCATCCCGCTTTGGTTATCGGCGGGTGGCTCAAGCAACTTGAGGTAGTTTCAAATTGAGACGTAACTATGGGTTATTGAATTTAGTCCACTGAGAGAATAGGCAGCGCCGGCCTCCTGGTCGGCAGTAGCGTGGACCTCCCGGTCCACGCCCTGATAAAAACGGAAGACAGACTTTCGCCTATCCCATGAACATTCCGCCGTTCACGTCCAGCGTTATGCCCGTAATGTAGCTCGCCTCCTCCGAGGCCAGGAACTTGACCGCCCGCGCCACATCCAGATCCGTTCCGCGCCGCGCCAGCGGAATATTGGCCAGCATCGCCGCGCTCACCTTCTCATCCAGCACCGCCGTCATCGGCGTCTCAATATAGCCCGGGGCCACGGCATTCACGGTGATGCCCCGCGAAGCCACCTCGCGCGCCAGCGACTTGGTTAATCCGATCAGCCCGGCTTTTGATGCGGCGTAGTTCACCTGCCCAGCCTGCCCGGCTCGGCCCACCACGCTCGCCATATTCACAATCCGTCCCCAGCGGTTTTTAATCATCGGCCGCAGCAGCGCCTGCGTCAGTAAAAACGGTCCGGTCAAATTGATGGCAATCACCAGGTCCCACTCCGACCGCTTCATGCTCATCATCAGATTGTCACGCGTGATGCCGGCGTTGTTCACCAGAATCTCCACCTTGCCGAACTTGTCCAGCACCGCCTTGGCGCCGTTCTCAATCGACTCGCCGTTCGACACATCCAGCTTGAAGGCCGCTGCCGTGCCGCCCAGTGCCGCAATCTCCGCCGCCACCAGCGCCAGCTTCTCTTCGTTGATGTCTGCCAGCGCCAGCGTCGCGCCCGCCTTCGCCAGTTCCAGCGCAATCATGCGCCCGATTCCCTGCGCCGCTCCGGTCACCAGCGCAATCCGTCCCTGCAAATCTGCCATCGTATCCTTGAACCCCCAAACGCGCACAGCCGCGCGCTCCCTTTCGTTCCCGATTATAAATGGGCTTATCAGCTCTTGGCAGGCGGGAGAACAGCTCGACCTATCCTCACCGCCCGATTCACCGCGCTCAAAATAGCGTCCAGCGAAGCCGTCACGATATTCGCATTCCTCCCCACTCCAAAGACCGATTCCGATTCATGAAACTGAATCTCGACAAAGGCCATCGCCGTGCCAGCCGCGCCCTTGCTGATCGATTGTTCCTGATAATCCACAATCCCCATCGCCAAGCCGAAGCGATCGTTCATCGCGCTCACAAATGCATCAATCGGACCATTGCCACTGCCGGTAATCAGCTCTGGTGCGCCGTCGATGCTCATCGTTGCCGTAATCGTCACGATTGCACCGCTCGAACTCTCGGTGTACTGCGCGCAGGCGAACGGTGCGCGCTGCAGCAGATACTCTGCCTCGAATGTGCTCA
>Ga0181529_10001554_pt1 | contig 29158 bp, 23 predicted proteins | sample PEATcosm2014_Bin_36_FD_119763 | JGI IMG/M metagenome (GOLD analysis project Ga0181529, IMG submission 119763) | Peatland microbial communities from MTU Mesocosm Facility, Houghton, MI, USA - PEATcosm2014_Bin10_30_metaG | ecosystem: Environmental > Terrestrial > Soil > Wetlands > Peat | place... | reverse complement strand
ATTCAGCCTGAGGATCTGGAAGATCGAGAGAGCGAGGCAGAGCAGGCCCGAGAGCTCGATCCAGGGATTCATGCGGGGATGCACGATCTGGGACAGCTTGTCGTGCTGCAGGAGCCAGGAGACGAAGCACGAGTAGGCCAGGAGCGCCACTGCCCGGGCGATTCGGCTGGGGGACATCTCTTTCGCCTTCATCTCAGGGCCTCCATTATCGGAGCGGAAGCAAGGGCGGTCGCTACAACGACAGCGAAGATCGCCGCCAAGAATGGAGCCAGATGCTTTGGCCTGACGAATCGCGAGAGGAGTATTGTGTTCTTGATGTCGATCATTGGGCCCAGGATGAGGAAGGACAGGGCGGCTTCGTACGAGGCCGGCGCGAACAGCGATCTAGCGACGAAGGCGTCCGCGGAGGAGCAGAGCGAGAGGACGTAGGCGGCCGCCGCCCCGGTCGACGCGGCAGGGACTGGTGAGCCGAGGCTCTTGACGAGGGCGCCCAAGGGCACGCAAGCGCGGGCCAGCGCGGCTACCGAGATGCCCAAGACGAGGAAGCGGCACGAGTCGAAGAAATCGAAGGTGGCGTGGTCGAGCGCCTCGGCAAACCTCGCTCCGAGGCCGCGCCTTGGGGGGTGCCTCCTGATCAACCTCGGCGGCCTGGGCATAGCGGCGGGCGAGAAGCGGATGAGGCCCGGGTCCTCGGCGAGGTCGATCGAGGGATTCAGGCGCGAGGCCCACTCGACCAGCAAGGCGAGTGCGAAGGCGCAAACGAGTCCGACGACGAGGCGATAGGCGTATAACCGATAGCCAGTGCCCTGGAAGGCGACATAGGTCGACGCGATGGTCATGGGGTTGACCAGGGGCGCCGCCAGGAGGAAGGCCGTCGCGGTGGAGAGGGGCAGGCCCTTGCGCCTCAGCCTCCGCGCGAGGGGTACGGTACCGCACTCGCAGATGGGCACGATGGCTCCGATGACCAGGGCCACCCCGATGGAAGCCAGATGGTTCCTCGGGAAGATCTTCCGCAAGGCGCGGTCGGGCACGAAGACCTGGATGAAGGCGGAGAGCAGGGTGCCCATGAGGAGAAAGGGGATCGTCTCGAAGGCGAGCCCCGCGATGGTCGTCGTAAAGGTGCCGGCCGCGGCCCAAAGCCAGGACGAGAACTCCGCGTCCGAGGTTGACATCGGTGTTCCTAGAATTGAGAGATGAGGAAGGCGAGGCCGATGAGGAAGAGAAGGGCGGCCCCCCCGATCTCCACGACGCGGCGGACGATCCTCGAGGCCCGGCTGCGACGAGCCTCGCTCGCCTTGAGGACTCCGCGCTTTGCGAGGATGGCTATCGCGCCGACGACGGTCACGGTCAGGCCCATGCCCAACGAGATCATGAGGACCGACACTATGCCTGCAGCGGCCGCTCCGAGGGAGAGGCTCACGAGGAGGATGGCCGAGGCTCCGGGGCAGGGCACCACGCCCGAGGCCAGGGCGATGCCGGCGAGTTCGCGCGCAGTCACCTCGCCTTCGGTCCCTTCGCTTCGCGATCCGTCTTCATGCTCATGCTCATGAACATGTCTATGTCCTAAATGGTGGCTGTGCTCGCGCCCGCGAATGCGCTGTACCAGCATGAAGCCGCCGATAGCCGTGATCGCGCCGAAGCTGGCGATCTGCACGTACCTGCTCGCGTTCTCGAAGCTGCTCGAGAACACGCCCTTCAGCAGATAGAAGAGGGCCAGGACGATGCCGATGGCGGAGACAGCGTGGACCATCGCGATGAGGTAGCCGGCGGCCAGGCTGTGGCCCAGCTTGGCGTCCTTGGCGAGGAAGAACGAGGAGACGACGGTCTTGCCGTGGCCCGGGCCCAGGGAGTGGAACACGCCGTAGGCGAGCGAGACGAGGACGAAGGCGAGGATGGCGCCCGCGGACTTCTCCTTGCGTATCAGCTTGACGAGCTCGGTGAGCCTGTCCGTGAGCGAGCGCAGAAAGGGCGCGAGGGCCGCGACGACTCCGGTCGCGGGGGCGGCCGATGCGGCTGGCGAGGGGCCCCCGCTCGATGTGAAGGGGTTGGGCGACTCCGGCCAGGCCGCGAAGGCGAGACAGGCGAGTGCGGCCAGGAAGGCGAGCTTCTTCATGTCGTTCATCCTTTGGCAAGCCGGACGAGGATCTGGTCGGGCATGAACTGGCCCGGCCACTGTGCCTTCACCTTGGTCTTGACGATCGCGACAGTCCCCGAGGCCGAACCGTCGCCTTCGATCGCGACGTCGGAGGGAAGCATCTTGTCGAAGGCCACGTAGTAGGTGTCGTCGTAGATGGTGAGCCGCAGCTCGCGGCCCGAAGCCGGCACGTCCAGGCTCAATGGAAGCGAAAAGGAGTAGACCAGGCGCCCCCCCTCGATCGAAGGCTTGAACTCCTCGATCCGAGGCAGCTCCCGCTGCTTGCCGTCGACGAAGAGGGCTAGGAAGTAGTGGTAGTTCTTCAGATTGTCGAAGGCTCCCTTCTTCAGGGCCGCGGCCTCTTCCCCGGTGAAGGAGCCCTTCTTGCCCTTGTCGTAGTCGGCGATCACCATGCCCGAGAAGAGCTCGTCGAAGGTCCAGCGGACGGAGATGTTCGTCACTTCGCCCGAGGCTATTTGCAAGGAGACCGCGCTGGTTATGAAGACGTGCGGGTGGGCGAAGGCCGGGGGGACGGCGAGCAGCAGCGCAGCGAGGGCGAAGGAGGCCCGCGCGGCCGGCCGCCGGCGTGTCATCCGCCCCCCGCCGCGCGCGCGGCGGCTTGCCCGCCCGCGGAGATCGAATAGCGGGACTCCAGGAAGCGCTGGAGCTCGGCCTCGTCGCGCTCCAGGCCGGGCAGGACTTGCGAGATGTCGGGGGCATTCGGGTCATCCGAGAGGAGTTTGGACACGCGCTCGAAGTAGGCCGGCAACGAAGCGGCCGGCTGCTGCAGGAGATAGGCCTGGTATTCGTTTACCGCGAGTTCGTGGGCGGTCTCGTCGTAGCCTAAGGCCGCGAGGAGCCGCGAGACGAAGCTTCTCTCGGCCTCCGGCGCGGCGGCCCAGGCCGACTCGCAGAGATCGCGGTAGTCGCTCGAGCAGAAGAAGATGCCGTGGTAGGACTCGTGGGCGAGGAGGAGGATCCTCTCGTATTTCGACGAGGAGCGGCAGATCGAGAGCACGGCTCCCGCGCCGGGAGCGAAGGCCGGGCCGGAGCGCACGACGATGCCCTCCCGCAGTGCTATGTCGCGCAACGCGAGCTCCTCGGCGTCGAGGCGGAAGCCCGAGGCGGCGGCCTTCGAGAAGAACGAGGCCAGGCCCTCGGCTCCGTAGTCGTGGGCGTTCCAGCCGTGCTTCCCGGCGAGCTGGGCGTCCGTGAGGAGACGGCCGCGGTAGCCCCTCTTCTCGAGAAAGAACGCGAGCCTCGAGAACATCCGGTCCTGGACCACGAAGCTCGAGAGGTCGAAGACCAGGACCGAGGGGAAGACGTCCCAGCGGTAGAGGAGGAATTCGCCCCCTTGCGGGATGAGGCCGCGGCCTTCCTCGATGGCCGCGAGCGAGGCGGGCGCGAGCTCGACTTGAGCCTTCCCGTGATCTTGAGCGGCTAGTCCTCGCGCCGACAGGCCCGCCACGAGGGCCAAGAGGACCGCCATCGATCGGGTCGACAACATCCTGGCTGCGAGACTAGCCGAATCCTCGCCCTTGCTCAATACGCGGAGGGCACCATGGGGAGCGCTTTTACAGAAGGCTTACATACTCCGCTTGACAAGTAATACTAAGTAATATACGGTTTGGTCGGCCGTTCCGGAGGCTTCCATGCCCGTCCAGAAATCTGAGCTTATTACCTTCAAGGTCGAGCCCGCACTCGCCGAGATCGTCAACCGCCTGCCCAACAAGTCGGAGTTCATCCGCAACGCGATTCTAGGCGCCATTGAGAACACCTGCCCCCTCTGCCAAGGTACGGGTGTCCTCACGCCCGAGCAGAAGGAGCACTGGAAGTCCTTCACCGAGCACCACAAGGTCCAGACTTGCGGCACCTGCCGCGCGGTCTACCTCGAGTGCGACGCTGCCCTGGCGCCGGCCAGGTCCCGATCCCATGCGGTGAGGAGGCCCTAAATGACTCGAGTAAACCGTCTTGCCCTTCCCCTCGTCGCCGCAGCTCTGCTCTTCGCCGCGGGCTGCTCGCCCGCGCGGAAGGAGACCGCCTCGAGGCCCGCCGCGGCCATCGTTGCGACCTATTCGGTCCTCGGCTCGGTCCTCGGCGAGCTCGTTGGAGACAGGATCAAGGTAGTGACCATGATCCCCAACGGGCTCGATGTCCACGAGTGGGAGCCTTCGGCCAGGGATATCGAGGCGCTCACCAAGGCGGGCCTGGTCGTCGAGAACGGTCTCGGCCTCGAGGGAGGCATGGGCAAGGCCCTGGAACAGGCGAGGCGCTCGGGCGCGAGGTTCTTCACGGCCTCGGACTACATCGTCGTCCGCAAGGTGGGCGAAGGCGAAGGGATCCCCTCCGGCGATCCCGACCAGGCGATCGGAGCCGACGATCCCCACATCTGGACCGACCCGAGGGCGATGAAGGCCGTCGTCGCGGCCCTCGCTCCTGAGATCCTCAAGGACTTCGGCATCGACGTCTCGGGCCGCGCCGCGGACCTCGAGGGGCGGCTCGACGCTCTCGACGCCGAGATCGCCGACGAGACCGCGGCCCTGCCCGAGGGCAGCCGCAAGCTCGTCACGGGCCACGAGTCCCTGGGCTATTTCGCCCAACGCTACGGCTTCAAGCTCGTCGGCGCCGTCATCCCCAGCCTGTCGACCGAGGCCGAGGGCTCGGCCAAGGACTTCAAGGCCCTGGAGAAGCTCATCGCCGAGAACGGGGTCAAGGTCGTCTTCACCGAGCTAGGCACGCCCCAGAAGACGGTCGACGCCCTTGCGCGCGAGGCGGGCGTAAGGGCCGTCCCGCTGACTACGCATTCCCTGCCCGCCGACGGCTCGTACTTCAGCTTCGAGCGCGACCTGGCGGGCTCGATCATAGGAGCCCTGAAGTAAGATGCTAGACTTCCTAGTCGGCCCATTCGCCGGGAATTCCTTCATGGCCAACGCCCTCCTCGCCGGCATACTCGTGTCCGTCTGCTGCGGGATCGTAGGGACTTTCGTCGTGCTCAGGGGCCTGGCCTTCATGGGCGATGCCTTGGCCCACGGCGCTCTTCCGGGCATCGCCATCGCTCTCCTCCTCGGGCTGCCGGGCATCCTCGGGGCCGCTGCCGGGGCCCTCGCCATGGTCCTCGGCATAGGCCTCATCACGAGGCGCTCCAACCTGGGCTCGGACACGGCGATCGGGCTGCTCTTCGTGGGCATGCTGGCTCTCGGCGTCGCGATCGTGTCGCGGTCGCGCTCCTTCTCGGGCGACCTCGTGCGCATCCTCTTCGGGGAGATCCTCGGCATCGCGCCCGCGGAGATGGCCCTGCAGTTCGGGGCCACGCTCGCCATCGGCATCGCGACCGCGGTCTGCTACCGCCCCTTCCTTCTCCTCTGCTTCAGCCCGGAGCAGGCCGAGACCTCGGGCTTCCCCGCGCGGGTCTTCCACGGGATCATGCTCGGCATGATCGCCCTCACCGTGGTCGTCTCCTTCAAGACGGTCGGGACCATGCTCGTCTTCGGCATGCTCCTAGCGCCGGCTGCCTCGGCCGCTCTGTTCTCGCGCAAGGTCGGGACGATGATGGCCGCGGCCTCGCTCATCGGCAGCCTCTCGACCTACCTCGGCCTCCTGGCGAGCTACTACCTCGACATCGCCGCCGGAGCGTCGATCGCGCTCGCGGCCTCGGCCGTCTTCTTCGTCCTCCTGGCCCTCACGCGGCTGTTCCGCGCATCGCGGAGCCGGGGAAGCGCGAGCGAGGAGGCCGCCCATGCCTGAGGATCGCGCGGCGTCCGCGCTGGAGACCGGCTCCCTCTCCATCGGCTACGGCTCGGAGGCCATCGTCTCGAGTCTGAACCTGAGCCTCGAGAGGGGCATGTCCCTCGCCCTGGTCGGGGCGAACGGCTCGGGCAAGACCACGTTGCTCAAGACGATAGCCGGGCTCCTCGCTCCGCTATCCGGATCGATCATGGTGCTCGGCAGCCCGCCCCTGGCGCTGCCCGAACGCGTGGCCTATATGGGGCAGTTCCACCCGACGAGCTTCATGCTGCCCCTGCGGGCGATAGACGTCATCCGCATGGGGCGTTTCGCCGCCCTTGGCCTCTTCGGCAAGGCGGGGAGCGTGGACGAGGAGGCCGTCGAGGAGGCGATCGAGGTCATGTCCCTGGGCCCCATCGCCAAGCAGCCGCTCAACGCGCTCTCGGGGGGACAGAGGCAGCGCGTCTTCCTCGCCCAGGCCGTCGCCCGGAGGGCCGAGCTCCTCCTCCTCGACGAGCCCGCGGCGGGCATGGACGCCTCTTCGCGCCTAGGCTACCGGCGCTACATCGAGGCGGCCGCCGCTCGGGGCGTCTCGTCGATCATCGCGACCCATGACATCGAGGAGGCGGCCGCCTGCGACCAAGCCCTGCTCCTGGCTCGCAAGGTCGTGGCCTACGGCTCGGGCCGCGAGGTCCTCACGGCCAGCGCGGTATCGGAGACCTTCGGCCTCGTCGGCCGCTACGAGGACGGGAAGCTCGTCGTCATGGAGCCCGACCACGGGCACTGCGGCGGCGAGGACTAGAGCGACGGCTCCTTCAGGCCCTCATTCCCGCCATAGCAGGCCAAGGCCGCGAGATAGAGGGCCATCGCGCAGGCGAGCACGAAGGCGTAGCCTTGCGAGACCGAGACGAGCCTGGCCGCCACGGTCCCCGTGACGGAGAGCGCCCCGTTGACGCCCCAGGCCCAGGGCACCAGGCCCAACCTCGAGGAGGACAGTGCGTCTAGGCCCGTCGGGAAGGGAATGCCGAGGCAGAACGCGGCGGGAGCGACGATGAGGACGGCAATCGCGATCTTCGCTGGAAGAGGCAGGCCGATGAGCGCGTTGACTATGGGCGCGAGGCCGAAGATATAGAAGAGGCAGGACGCGCAGATGCCTAGGACCGCGACGAGGACCCAGGCGCGCCTGCCCTCCGGCCCCGGCCGCCGCGAGGAGCCGCTGGCGAGGCTGCCTATGCCAGAGAGCACGAGCATAGAGGCGATGACGACCGAGTTCGAGAAGATCGGGTCCACCAGGAAATACGTCAGACGCTGGATGAGGTAGATTTCCACCAGCATGTAGCCGATGCCGAGGCAGGCGAAATAGGCGATGACCCGCAGGCTGCCTTTCTTCCCCCGGAACAGCTCTTTCCGCCTGCCTATCATCGGTATGAGGACGATGAGGAGGCCGAAGACCAGGGAGAGGGCGAGGGTGGCTACGAGGAGGAGGTAGCCCCACTCCTCGGACACGTCGCGGATGTTGGCGGCGACCGCGGGGAGGGTCTGGGGCTTCACGTAGGCCGTGTAATAGGGGCGATCGTCCGTCGCCGGCCGCACGTCGAAGACGTAGCTGTCGAGGAGACTCGCTCCCACGCCTTCGAACATGGTCTCGAGGGTGTAGTAGTACAGGTCTTCCTGCACGAGGTCGTAGGCCCCGGCTTCCGCGGCGCCGGCCGCGGGGCTTTCCTGGCCCGCGCCGCCCTTGGTCTCGAGGGGGCCGTAGATCTGGTCGCGGTAGTTCTTGAGGACCTGGTCGAGGCCGACGCTAGGCCTGGGCATGCCGGGGTAGTAGCAGGGAATGAAGGACATGCGCGCGCAGAAGGAGCGCAGGGTCTGGATCTCGCCCTGCGTGAAGGGGCCGTTCTTCACGAGGACCGTGGCGGTGGAGAGAAGCTGGTCGAACATGAAGACTCGCTCGCCGGCATCGGAGGCCCCGCTTAGGCGAAGGGCCTGGGCGACCGAGGTGAGCAGCTTGGGCACGTTGCGCGGCGGCGACAGGCGGTTCCAGACGGTGATCGACAGGATGCCGCCGGGTGCGAGCCGCGAGATGTAGGAGGCGAGGCCCTCGGCCGTATAGAGGAAATTCTCCTCGATCGGGTAGCCTCCCGTCTGCGAGAGGCCCACTGAGTCCACGAGGCCGATCTCGGCCAGGTCGAAGCGCTCATCCGACTGGCGCGCGAAGGCCCGCGGCTCGGTGTTGAGGAGCTTGACGCGGGAGTCGGAGAGAAGGCCTCCGGTGTAGGACTGGATGAGGGGCTCGTCGCGGACCATCCGCACGAGGGCGGCGTCGGGCTCCACGACCGTCACCGCGGAGGCCTTGTGGTAGAGCGCCTCGAAGGTGCCGATGCCCCCGCCGAGCTTGAGCAGGAGGACGCGAGGCCGGTCGAGGAGGAGGTAGGGCGCTGCCATCGGAAGGTAGTCGAAGTAGGCCGCCTCCTTGTCCTCCAGCTTGCGCATGATGCCGATGGGGCCGTCCCCGTCGATGTAGAGGCCGAGAAAGGCGTCGGTCGGTATGCTGGCGACGGCCGAGCTCGCGTTGTCGCTCAGGCCCGGCGCGATGTGGAAGTACGAGCTTCGGAACGCGTCGTACTCGCCCGTCGGTCCGTAGGCGTGGTAGACCCTCCGCGAGTCGGGGAAGTCCCGCGCATAGCTGATGGGCTTGAACTCCGAGACCCGCACTCCCCCGAAGAGGGCAAGCGCCGCTATCGACAGGGCGGAGGCGAGTGCGATAAGCCCGGCCCTGCGCCAGGCGAGGCTGGGCCCGCGCGTGTCCGCGCTCGCTGGCGAGCAGGCGAGAAGGGCGCAGAGCGAGGCGAGGGCGCAGAGCGGGGCGACGATACGCTCTGGAGGGAGCAGGAAGAGCAGGCCGAGAAGGAAAAAGCCGCCGACGCCGGCTCCCAGCATATTCCAGAAGTAGAGCCTGTGTATGCGCGATCGGAAGGCGACGAAGCAGACCCCGACGAACACGGCCCCGACGAAGAAGGGGATGGCGTAGAGGATGTAGTACGAGGCGATCCATAGATATTGCGTCCGGTCGGTCGTGATGAGCAGCGGGTTGAAGGGGACCAGCTGCGCGAGGACGTGGGCCAGGGCCATGGACGGCGCGAGCAGGGCCGCGCTCAGGCCGAGCCAGGCGTCGGCTCGGCGGCGTATCCGTTCCTCCAGGAAGGTCAGGATCGTGCCGGCGAGGCCGTAGCCGAGCAGGGCGATGCTGATCACCATGCTGCCGAAGTTGGACCATGAGCCGACCGAGAAGGTCCGCATCACCGCCAGTTCGAAGGCCATCATCGTCGCGCTCAAGACGAAGAGCGCGCACATCCTCATCGATGCGAGCCTCATTTCCCGGCCTCCGGGCCCGCGTCGCCGAGGTTGTGCGCTCCGCCCTGGTCCGAGGTGAAGGGCACGAACTTGACCCGCTTGCCGTGGTAGATGTCCTGCCTGGTGAAGGTGAAGCCTCCGCCGGGCGCGGGGACTTTGACGATCTTGAGGATGGTCTGGCCCGAGGGCGGCCCGACCGGAATGACCATGACGCCTCCCGGCGCGAGCTGGCGCAGGAGGGGCGGCGGTATGTGGTCGATGCCCGCGGTCACGATGATTTTCTGGAAGGGAGCGCGATCCGGCAGCCCGAAGTAGCCGTCGCCCCGATAGCGGGCGATATTCTTGTATTGAGGGTAGCCGGTTTCGAGCTTTTCGTAGATCGCGTTGGTCTCCTCATAGAGCGGCTCGACTATCTCGATGGTGTAGACGAAGTCGGAAAGCTCCGCCAGCACGGCGGATTGGTAGCCCGAGCCCGTGCCGACCTCGAGGACTCGGTCGCCGGGGCGAGGGTCTACGGCGTTGGTCATGGCGCAGACCATGTTCGGCCCCGAGATGGTCTGGCCGTGGCCGATGGGGATGGCCGTGTCGTCGTAGGCCTTCTTGAGGTTGTAGCGGCGCGCGAAAAACTCGCGCGGGGCGTAGAGGAAGGCCTCGAGCACGCTCTCGCTCGTGAGGTCCTGCCGCGCGATTATTGCGAGGGAGCGTTCCCACTTCTTGGCGAGCTGCTCCGCGCCTTCGGAGGTATGCAACTCCATCCAAGCCAGGTACTCCGCCTCGCTCGCCGTCGGCGGATGGTGCCCCGCGATCGGCGCCTGTCTCGGAGCCGCCGAGGGAGGGTCGGCCGATCGCTCTGTGGCTGGCGCCGAGGCCGTCGAGCGATCGATCTGGCTGATGGCGGCGGCACGTCGGGCTATGGGCACGGCGGCATCGGGGGCCCATAGCAGGTAGGAGCCCAGGCATCCCGCGACGAGAAGCAGGGAGCAGCCGAAAGAGAGGGCATGAGTGAGCGATCCCCGAGCGCGGGACTCGCCGCCTCCGGCCGCGCCACAGGCTGGGCAGTCCCCCTCTGGGGCAAGATCGAAATCGCATCGCGGGCAGCGCTCGGCCATGACCTCTCCCTTTTGCTCAGCGCCGACTCAAGCTCTTGCTCGAGGCGAGCAGCCTTCGGAATTCTCCCTTGTCGCAAACGACTCCGTAATGATCGGAGCCGCTCGTCAGAACGGCCACACGGAAGGCGAGAGCGCGGCCGTCCTCGGCGGGATCGTCCTTGGCCCAGGCGGCCTCGATCCCCTCGCCCTCGAGCGAGCGGACCAGGTCCTTCGCATTCTCCTCCGGCTCTCCTCCGTCGGAGCAGACGCAGACGAAGCGCCCGCGCCGCTCTCGGATCCAGGCTCCGAACTCGTCCAGTCCTCCGTAGAGACCGTCGAAAAGATACACTTCCCGGATGGAGGATGATAGACCCCTCTGCGAGACGATCTTCGAAATGACGCGATATGCGCCTGAGTGCCCCGCCAGCACGATGGCTCCAGGGCGAGCGCCCGAGACGAGCCCCTTCTCTCGGAGGGCGGCCAGCAGGTCGCGGATGTAGCGGCCGAATCCTCCCGTATCCTCGAACTTGCCACCGAAGGAATCCGGGGCGTCCTTGGCGGTTTCGGGAATCACCAGGATGCCGCGGGCACCGCTGCGCTCGAACTGCTCGATCAGGCCGAACTCGTCCTCGGCCTCCTCGCGGGAGTCATACCAGCCGTGGAAGAACAGGACGATGTCCACGCGACTGAGCGCGGCGCAGTCCGCGCTCACGTAAACGGTCGAGGACGAGTCGTCGTAGTGGCGCGCGAAAGAGTAGTCCTCGCCATCGGCCGAGTAGCCGTCCGCGCGATCCTTGTGGGGAAAGGGCGCCGAAGCGAGCTCGAGCGTGACGAGTCGGCCCGCCCGCGCGTCCCGGCCGCCGGGAGCCTCGGCGGCCGCTCCCCTGGCGGCGTAGGCGAGGAGCGCGATCGATAGGACGGCCAGGCCCGCCGTCAGGACGGCCGCGGTCCGGCGCTTCCGCCTCGCGCCGGGGTATGGATGCGGCATGGAATTTCCGTTGCGGACTGTCTTTCCGTCGATTCCCATTCATGTCTCGCGCGACGATCTGCGGCGATTACAAGTATCACCAATCGATGCATCCTGGCAATCCATGGCGCGATGCCCTAAGCCTTGCGCCAGCCATGCTAGCCCCATACAATTCTAGCGGAAAACTTTCCCGCACAGGAGCGCGCGATGCTCATGGCCGCGGTCGTACTCGTCTCACTCCTCATCGCAGCCGTTCTCCTCTATTTCGAGCCGCGGCTCGCGCGGGCCCCCAAGCCGGGAGCCGTGCTCCCCCTCGAGCCCCTCGAGTTTCCGCCGGGCTTCCTCTGGGCCACGGGCGAGGACGCCTACCAGCACGAGGGCGGCAACCTGAACGCGGACTGGAGCGAGTGGGAGCTCGGCTCGCCCTTCGAGGACGGGAGCGTGGCCGGTGACTGCGCGGACTTCTGGCGACGCTACGAAGAGGACTTCGCGCGGGCCGCCGCGGATGGCCAGAACGCCCATCGCATCGGCCTCGAGTGGAGCCGCCTCGAGCCTGAATCGGGCCGCTATGACGAAGCGGCCTGGACGCGCTACCGCGCCATGCTCGAGAGTCTCAAGGCCAAAGGCCTCGTCACGTTCGTAAATCTCTGGCACTTCACGCTGCCGCGTTGGGCGGCCGCGAGCGGCGGCTGGCTCGACGACCAGGTCTTCGAGCGTTGGGAGGCCTTCGCAGCCGAGGCCGCGCGGCGCCTTGGCGACCTCGTCGACTATTGGTCCACGATGATCGACGCCCAGATCTACGTCCTGCGCGGCTACTTCGTCGGCGACATCCCCCCGCTCAAGAAGGATCCCGAGCTCGGCCTGAGGGTCTACGCTCGCCTCCTCGACGCGCATGCCGCTGCCAGCCGCGCGATCAAGCGATCGGGCAGAGCGCCGCGGGGGATCTCTCCCCGCGTCGGGCAGATCTATTTCTTCGCCCTCTTCGAGAGCGCAGGCAATCCGCTCGACAGTCTCGCCTGCGGCCAGATGGATTCGATTTTTAACCGCGCGATGCTCGACGCCCTCGTTACGGGCACTCTCGAGCTCTCTCTCCTCGGCGGGCCGCGCATCCGCCGGGCCGAAGAGGACTGGAAGGGGAGCCTCGACTGGCTCGGCGTCAACTACTACTACCGCGAGATCGTCGCCTTTTCGCCGCGGGCCCAGGGCTTCGTGCGACGGTATCCGGGGCCGAGCGCGGGCCGCACCGACCTTGGCTGGGAGATCTACCCCGAGGGGCTGTACCGGCTCTGCGTCGACCTGGCGGGACGCTATCCGGGCCTGCCTTTGATGATCGCCGAGAACGGCCTGGCCGACGAGGCGGACACGAGTCGGCCCCGCTTCATCCTCGGCCATCTCCTCTACCTGAGGAAGCTCCTCGACGAGGGCATCGGGATCCTGGGCTACACCTATTGGTCGCTCACGGACAACCTCGAATGGACTCAAGGTTTCCGCCCCAAGTTTGGGCTCTACCGCGTCGACCGCTCGACTATGGAGCGGAGCGAGACGCGGTCGGCCCGGCTCTTCCGCTTCATCGCGACGAGGAACCGCCTGCCATCCGAGGAGGAGCTCGCCTCCCTCGACTAATCCTTCCGGTCCCGATCTCGCAGGGGATAGAGGATGAAGACGAGGGCCGCGAGGAGGGCCGCCGCGCCCGCGGCGGTGGCCACGAGCTTGAGCCCGAAGACCGTGGGCCTCCGCGAGCCGCCTGCGTACATCAGCGCAGAGGATACGACGATCGAGGCCCCGATGGCCAGCTTCTGGAAGAAGGCCTGGACCCCGAAGTGGATGGCCTCCCGGCGCCGGCCAGTCCGCGCGGCGTCGTAGTCCACGACGTCGGCGAGGAGGGCGTTGGGCAGCATGAGGAAGCCCGAGGTCGCGAAGCCGAAGAGACCCATGGCGATCTGGGTCGCGAGGAAGGGCTCGACCCCGATCCGCCCTACCAGGAGGAGGGAGAGGAGGACGAGAGCGGAGGCCGCGGTGCCCGCGAGGAAGACGGGCTTCTTGCCCCAGCGCTTCGCGGCCCAGTTGAACAGCGGAAATCCCGCCACGTTGGCCGCTATATAGGGGATCATCGCCAGGATGACCTGCTCGTCTCCCTTGAGCGCGACGTACTGCACCCAGAACGGCACGAGAAGGATGATGATGTTGAGGGCGAACCAGAAGAGAGCGGTCGAGGAAAGGAGGATCACGAAGGGCGGATTTCGGAAGGCGGCCGCCACCCAGGCCGCCATGCCCTTGCCCGTCAGCGGGTCGTCCGCGAGCGAGGCCGGCTCGGGACCGCCCTCCTCGCCCTTGAGCCGGGCCGAGGGGTCCTTGACGAAGAACAAGGTTGGCAGGAACGCGATGATGGTGACGGCGAAGACCGTATAGCCGAGCCCGGCCCAGCCCCAGGCCGCCTTGATGTTGCCGATGCCCGCCGAGAGCACCGTCCCGACCATCAGGAATAGGGCCTGGAGCGTGCTGATGTCGACCCGCTCGGCCTTGTCCGACGTCAGCTGGGGCAGGAGGCTCATATAGGGATTCGCGAGGCAGGACCAGAAGATGAAAAAGAGCTGGACCAGGACGGCAATGTAGACGGCGTTCTGCCAGTGCGGGCCGTCGGGCCTCGGGGGCATCCACATCAGGCAGGAGACGAAGGCGGTAGGCAGGAGGGCGAGGGCGATGAAGGGCTTGCGCTTGCCATGGCGGGAGCGCAGGCGGTCGCTCGCGTAGCCGACCAAGGGCTCGGTCAGGCCGTCGACGACGCGTCCCGCGAGGAAGACGAGGCTGAACAAGATGGGCGGCACAAGGGCCCCCTCCTTGTCGGGGGAGTAAAGCCTCAAAAGCCACTGGCTGATGAGGAGGTTGGCGAAATTGAGAGCGAGGCCACCCGCCGAATAGGCGACCTTCTTCGGCTTCGACAGCTGGCCCATATCGCCTCCTCGCGCGCCGGCCGCGGCTTCGGCGCGAGCCTTGAGTCTAGGCGCTCCCATCGGCGCGGGCAAGGGGCCGCTCTCCTTCCCGAATGCGTCTTGACCCCCAGCGCGCAGGCCGTAGAATTATGGGGAGGAACCGTATGAAGCTCCTGCTGGTCGAGGACGAATACATCATCGCAGCCGCCGAGCGCTTCGACCTCGAGGCCCTCGGGCACGAGGTCCTTTGCGCCGGAACCGGCAAGGCTGCCGTCAGTCTCATCGAAGCCGAACCCTCGATCGAACTCGTCCTCATGGACATAGACCTCGGGCAGGGCATGGACGGGACCGAGGCCGCCGCGGAGATCCTTCGCAACCACGACCTGCCCCTCATCTTCGTCTCCTCGCACGCCGAGAAGGCCATCGTCGAGAAGACCGAGCGGATCACAAACTACGGCTACGTGGTCAAGAACTCAAGCCCCACCGTCCTCGACGCCTCGATCAAGATGGCGGTCAAGCTCTTCGAGGCCCAGCGCCGCAACGCCAGGATCAATATGGAGCTCGGGGCCGCGAACGAGGCCCTCCGCGTCACCGTAGAGTCCCTGCAAGAGGCCAACGAGGCTTTGGCGCGCTCGGAGGAGAAATTCTTCAAAGCCTTCCACACCTATCCCGACGCGGTGATGATCGCCCGCTACGAGGACGGCGTCATCGTGGACCTCAACGAGGGCTTCACGGAGATCACCGGCTACGGGGTCGACGAGGCCATCGGCCGGTCCACCCTTTCCTCCGGCCTCGGCTTCTGGACCGACGCCGCGGACCGGGATCGTCTCCTCGGGCCGCTGAGGGAGCTCGGGCGGGTCGAGGGCCTCGAAGGAGCGATCTCGAGAAAGAACGGCCGGAAGGTCGATTGCATGATGTCGGCCGAGGTCCTGGACGTGAGGGGCGAGAAATTCATTCTCGCCATCGCGAAGGACGTCTCCGCGAGCAAGGAGAGGGACCAGCTCCTCACCACGCTTTTCCAGAAAAGCGTGGTCCCCATGCTCCTCGTGGATCCGGCCACGACCGTCTTCGTGGACGTGAACGAGGCGGCATGCTCGTTTTACGGCTATCCCAGGGAGCGGATGATCGGCTCGGACGCCCATTTAGTCAGCGCAGGCCCGCGCGCCGAGGTCGACGCAAGGCTGAGGCGGACCGTCCGGGGCGAGGAGAGCCATTTCTTCTTCAACCACCGGCTCGCCTCGGGCGAGGTCCGCGAGGTGGAGGTCTTCGCAAGCCCGATCACCTTCGGCGGCCGCAACCTCATCCACTCCCTCGTCCTCGACGTCACCGAGAATCGCAGGGCCGAGGCCCGCCTGCGCGAAAGCGAGTTCTTCTTCCGCGAGTCCCAGCGCGCGGCGGCCATCGGCTCCTACAAGATGGACCTTCTGGACGGCTATTGGACTTCCTCCGCGGTACTCGACGAGATCTTCGGGATCGGAGAGGACTACGAGCGGACCGAGGCGGGTTGGCTCGAGCTGGTTCATCCCGAGGACCGGGCCATGATGCGCGATTACTTCGACCAGGAGGTGGCGGGGAAGGGCCTGCCCTTCAACAAGGAATACCGGCTCGTGCGGAAATCGACCGGCGAGACTCGCTGGGTGCTCGGCCTCGGCAGGGTCACCCGCGACGAGGCGGGGCGGACGATCTCGCTCACCGGCACGATCCAGGACGTAACCGGGCGCAAGGAGGATACCCTGGCCCTCGAGCTCTCCGAGAAGGCGCTTGTGCGGTCCCAGCGCACCGCGCACGTCGGCAGCTGGACTTGGCACGTCAAGACCGAACGGCTCGAGTGGTCGGACGAGATGTACCGGATCTTCGGTCTCGATCCCGAGCGCTCCTCCGGCCAACTTGCCCCGGCCATGGCCGGATCGGTCCACCCTGACGACCGCGCAAAGGTCGAGGCCGCCAACCGCTCGGTAGAGGTCTACGGCAGGCCCCAGCCTCTCGAGTACCGCATCCTCAGACCCGACGGTAGCCTGAGGACGGTCTGGTCCGAGGCCGGCGAGCTCGTCAGGGATCAGGAAGGCAAGCCCGAGCGACTCTCGGGCATCGTCCTCGACATCACCTCGTACAAGGAAAAGGAGCTCGAGCTCGAACGCGCGGCCAAGCGGTTCAAGGCCATCATGGCGGCGACCGCCGACGGCTTCCTCGAATGCGCTTTCGACGGGAAGCTGCTCGACGCCAACCCCGCCTTCTGCGACATGACCGGATACTCGCTCGAGGAGCTCCTCTCGATGTCCATAGGCGACCTCGATCGGACCATGGACTCCGAGGAGCGCAAGGCCCGCTTGCTCGAAATCATCGAGCTCGGGCACATCGCCTTCGACACGCGCCACCGCCGCAAGGACGGCAGCGAGATCGAGGTTTCGCTCTCGATAGCCCGCATCGAGACCGATGGCCCCACCCTGGCGTGCTTCTGCCGCGATATCTCCGAGCGCAACGCGCTCCAGCGCGAAAAACAGGCCTTCGACGCTCGGCTGATCGGCGAGCGCGAGACCCTCCTGCTCGAGATGCGCCATCGCATGACCAACAACCTGAGCATCATAGCCGGCTATCTCTCGCTCAGGATGGCGGCCCTCGAGGACGCGGAGGCCCTCGCCGCCATCCAGGACGGCGTCGCCCAGGCCCAGGGCATGATCGCCCTCTTCGAGAGCCTCTACTCTGACGAGTTTTCCGACACGGTCGACGCCCGTCTCTACCTGCGATCCCTACTACAGCGGATCGAGGCCGCTCTCGGCGGCATGAGCGGCATAACGGTCGTGGTCGAGTCCTGCGAGTGCGCGCTCGGATCCAAGGAGGCCACGACTCTGGGCATAATCGTCAACGAATTCGTCACCAACTCCTTCAAGTACGCCTTCAAGGACGTCGCCGAGCCGCGCATCCTCGTCACCCTTCGCGAGGCGGGAGACCGCTTCGTCCTGCGCTACGAGGACAATGGTCCCGGTCCCCTCGCGGGGAAAAGCTCGGGCTCGGGCTTCGGCATGCGGCTCATCCGCAGCCTCGTCCAGCAGCTGGGCGCCGTCCTGAGCGCAGGCCCCGGGGCCGCCTATGAAATCGAGTTCGTTCCCGAGCCCCCGCGGAAACCATAGGGCGAGATGCTCCATCGGGTCGTGCCATTTCCTTTGCGCCGCGGTCCTCGGAGTTCCGGCGCGGATGGATGGGACAAGCAGCTCAAGACCACGATCTTCGGCGCTTATCTCAGGGACAGGAGAGCCGAGCCATGGGGCGGCAATTTGCGCCCTATCTGAGCTGTCGCCATTCCTGTCTCGGCCCTGGCCCAGAGATCCCGGCAGGAGCTGGGCCCGGACAGGCCCAGCTCCTCCCAGCTCGCCCCCACTTCGCGCGGCGCCCCGCCGAGGTTGAAAAGACCCAGGTAGAGGCCGCCGCCGGGCGCGTCCGAGGCCCAGACGGCCGCGTCGCGATCTCGGCGGACAAGCCGCGGAAGCGAGCCTTCCTGGTCGACGGCGATGACCTCGGGATTGGTCAGGAGCGAGAGCGTCCACTCGTCGTTGTCGCGCAGCTCGCCCCCCATGATCAGGGGCGAGCGGACGATGGCCCAAAGCGACAGCATGGTGCGCTGCTCGTCCCTCGTGAAGCGCGTTAGGCGATCGGCCGCCCCACCGTCGACCGAACGGATGCCTATGCGCCCCAGGGGCAGCATGTCGCAGTCCGGCCAGCGGCCGTCGCGCGCGTAGGGGTACCAGCGCTCGCAACGGTCGAACATGTCGGCGAGGAGCTCCCACTTGTCCCAGAAGTCGTCGGTGATGCGCCACATGTTCGCGCGCGACGCGAAGGCCGCCGCGAAGTCGAGGGGGGCCGGCCCGGGAGAAAGGCTCAAGACCATGGGACGGCCGCAGCGGTCGATAGCGCGGCGGACCATCGCGATCTCGGCCTGGTGGCTGCCGTAGAGCCGCGAGGCGCAGATGTCGTCCACCTTGACGAGGTCGACGCCCCACTCGGCGTAGAGGCCGAAGATCGAGTCGTAGTAAGCCTGCGATCCTTCGGCCTCGGGATCGAGGCCGTACATGTCCGTGTTCCAGGGGCAGATCGAGTTGGGGTGCGCCACGTCCCTGGCCGAGGCCGGGCTGCCGAGGATCGGGGCCGCGGCGTGGACGGCCTGCCGCGGGATTCCGCGCATGATATGGATCCCGAACTTTAGCCCCAAGCCGTGGATGTAGGCCGCGAGGGGCCCGAAGCCCGCTCCGCCCGCAGCCGAGGGGAAGCGATTGGGAGCGGGCAGAAGGCGGGAGAATCCGTCCATCTCGAGGGGGACGTACTTACGGTACCGCGACGACTCCGCGCCGCTCTCGTACCACTGGATGTCGACGGTGACGTACTCCCAGCCGAAGGCCGCCATGCGGGCCGCCATATACTCGGCATTCGCCCTGACCTCGTCCTCGCGGACCGCGGCGCCGTAGCAGTCCCAGCTGTTCCAGCCCATGGGCGGCCTGGCCGCCCAGCTCGAGAAACCCATGCCCTATCCTTTCACCGCTCCGGCGGTGATTCCCTTGATGAAGTATTTCTGCAGCGCGACGAAGAGCGTCATGATCGGCGCGAAGAGAATCACGATCGCCGCCATCGCCGAAGTGTAGTCCTGCGACGTGGTCGAGAACAATTGCTGGAGGAAGACCGTCATGGTCTTGAGCCTCGTCTCGCTGACGAAGAGGCTCGCCATCAGGTAGTCGTTCCAGGTGTTGAAGGACTGGAGGATGACGAGGGTGGCGAGCGCCGGCTTCAGGAGCGGCAGGACCACGCTCGCGAAGACGCGGTAGATGGAGCATCCGTCCATCCGCGCGGCCTCCTCCAGCTCCACCGGTACCTGGGTCATGAAGCTGGTCATGAGGAAGACGCAGAAGGACAGGCCGACCGCGATGTACATCAGGATGATGCCGTAGCGGGTGTTGGTCAGGCGGAGGGTGAACCCGATCGTGTAGATCGGCAGGAAGAGGGCCTGGAAGGGAATCAGTATCCCGATCATGAAGTAGATGTACGAGAACCTGAAGAACCTCGACTTGTTGCGGGCTATGGCCCAGGCCGCGGCGCTGGCTAGGATCGCGATCGCGGCGACCGAGGCCGCGGTGTAGAAAAAGGTATTGAAGAAGGTCGTCCCGATCTTCAGCCTCGCGAAGGCCGTTGCGTAGTTCTCCCACATCGGGCGCTGCGGCAGCGCGAGGGGGTCTCCGACATAGAGTTCCTTCTTCGTCTTCAGCGAGAGGTTGACGACCTCGAGGACGGGGAGCAGCGTAAGGGCCGCGACGATCGTCATCATCAGCTGGATCGCAGCCCTGCCGGCCAAGGTCCGCCCACCCGCGCCGTGGCGGCTCAAAGCTGCACCTCTCGCCTGCGCAGCAGACCGAGCTGGGCGACGGCGATCAGGAGGAGGACCGCGATGAGCGACATCGAGATCGCCGAGCCGTAGCCGTACTGGCGGCCCGCGATGGCCGTGTTGAAGATGTGGTACACGATCGAGGTCGAGGAGCGGCCCGGACCGCCTCCGGTCGACGAGACCATGAGGTCGTAGACCCTGAGCGAGCCGATCGTGATGCCGACGATGCAGATGGTGAAGGCCGGGGCCAGCATGGGCACCGTGACGCTGAAGAACTGCCGAACCCGCGAGGCCCCGTCGACGCGCGCCGCCTCGTAGAGCTCGATCGGGATGGACTGGAGCCCCGCGAGGTAGATGAGCATCCAGTAGCCCGCCCACTGCCACTGGTTGACGATGAGAAGGCCTGCGAGGACGGTCCTGCCGGAACCGAAAAGCATGAAGTTGATCCTGGTCCCGAGGAGCGCGTTCAGGGCCGGCAGTACGTCTGAGTACATGCGCAGCCAGATGTAGCCGGCGACCAGGGGCGCGATCAGACAGGGCAGGAACATGATGGTCCTATAGGCGGTCTTCCCCTTGATCTCGCCGTTGAACACGAGGGCGAGGGCGAGCGCCAGGACGTTCTGGACGACTGTGTTGAGAACCGTGAACCTGATCGTGAACCACCACGCGGCGAGGGTCTGGGAGTCCCTGAATATCTTGGCGTAGTTGGCGAGACCCACCCAGGGCCAGCCCTTCTGGTAGCCGTCCCAGCTCGTGAGCGAGTAGGCGAAATCGAGCCCTATCGGCAGGATCACGCCGACGGTGAAGATGAGCAGGCCGGGAAGCTCCAGCGAGGCGAACTCCAGCCGCGACCTCAGCTGCAACGATGAGCGGTGCATCCCATTTCCTCCAGCGCGAAAGATCGAAAGGCGGCCGCGGAAAGGCCGATGAGCCTTCCCCGCGGCCGCCGCGATAGGGAGGGAGCCTAAGGCTTGCTGTTCGCCCTGCGGGAATCCGCGGCGGCCAGGGCCTGGTCGAGGGTCTCGGAGCCCTGGAGCCAGGCCGCGATGTCCTTCGCGTTCTCGTCCTGGAAACCGCCCCAGACGAGCTGGAGGTTGCCGGAGTTCGCGTCGACGATCTGGTTCTTCGCTACGTAGGCGTCGATGTCCTTCTGGCTCGGGTTGCTGAAGGTCGGGCCCATCCCCTTGATGGTCGAGGCCGTCTTGGTCTGGTTGAATATCTGGGCCCCGAGCTCCTTGTCCGTGGTGATCACGGTCAGGACCTTGTCGATCGCGTCGGAGTTCTTCGTGGTCGCGCTCTTCATGAAGGTGATGTTGGGCTCGAAGATGAGCTTCGAGTCCCCGGCCTGGTTCGGGAAGGGGAAGATGCCGAAGTCGAAGGCGGGGTCGATGTCCTGGAAATTCTGGATGGACCAGGAGCCCGAGACCTTCATCGCGGCCTTGCCCTGCACGAGGCGGCCGTCGGCGTTGGTCTGCTGGAGGGAGAAGGTCTCGTCCTTCCATGTGTTGTCGTAGATCAGCTTGTCGTAGCCGTACACCGTCTTGGCGATGGGGGAGGAGGCGTAGCTGATCTTGCCCGAGCGGAACTGGTCGGCCCAGTCCGGGGTCTTGCTGAACACGTCGTTGATCATGAACTGCATCGTGATGTTGCCGATGCTCCAGGTATCGACGAAGTGGGTCTCGAAGGGCGTGACGCCGAGGGCCTTGAACTTGTCGATGACCGCCTTCAGCTCGGCCTGGGTCTTGGGTACCGCGATGTGGTTGTCGGCGAAGAGCTTGCGGTTGTAGTAGACGCCCTGGTAGAGCGCGTTGTAGACGACGCCGTAGGCCTTGCCCTTGTAGGAGCCCGAGCCGACCGCGGCGTCGATGACGTTCTTGAGGTAGGGCTTGCCGCTGATATCGCCGAGGATGCCCCTCGAGGCGAAGGTGGCGATGTCCTGGCCCTTGCCGACGAGGATGTCCGGGAGGCCGGACTTCATGTACTCCTGGACCTTGGCGGAGAAGTCGGTGCCCCAGCCCACGACCTCCCAATCCAGCTTGATGTTCGGGTACTTGGCGGCGACGGCGGCCGAGATGTAGTTCTCGATGCCGGTGTCCGTCGTCGACTGCCCGTCGAGGATCTTCACCGTGACCGCGCCCTGGGCGAAGGCCCCCGGCGCGGCGAGGGCCAGCGAAACCGCGGCCGTCAGGCAGAGCATGCCGATTCTTCTCATGCGAAACCTCCTTGAGTCGTCCTGCGGAGGGCCGTGGCCTAAAGGCCGCCCGCCCTCGGTCGAGGGAGCCTAAGCCCTCCCGGCGAGGAGCGGTTAGGACGAAACGGAGGTTTTCGCTTGCACTTTTTTGCGAATCGGCCGAGGAGGGACTAGGCTCACCTGGGGCCCGAGAGACTCCTCGCTCGGTCGGCGTAGGACATGACCGAGTCGAGGCTCGCCCTGCCCTGGAGCCATTCCTGGAGGCGATCGGCGAGCGCGTCCTGGAAGGACCAGATGAGCTGCGTGTTGCCGATCGTGGCGTCGACGATGCCGCCCATGGCCCGGCGCCGATCGATGTCGGCCTGGACCAGGAGCGGCGGCTCCGAGCCTGTGGCCTTCAGGAGGGAGGTCGACTTGGTGAAGTCGAGGATCTCTGTCGCGAGGTCGACGGAGGCGAAGATCGCCTCGAGGGCCGAGTCGACCTCCTCGGGGTGCTCCGTCCTCGAGCTCTTCATGAAGGTCATGTTGGGCTCGTAGATCAGCTTCGCGTCGCCCGTCGAATTGGGATATGGGAAGAGCCCGAGCCTCATGCCGGGATTCACGGCCGCTATGGTCTGCAGGCTCCAGGAGCCCGAGACGTACATGGCGGCCTGGCCCTTCGCAAAGCGCTCGTCGCACTCGGCGACCCCGATCGAGAAGGCGTCCTTCCAGCTGTCCTCGAGCATGCCGCGCAGGTAGCCGAAGCATCGCTCGAAGCCCTCGGATTCCGCGAAGCCGACGCGGCCGGAGCGGAACCGGTCTCCCCAGTCCGGCTCCTTCTCGAAGATCTCGCCGAGGGCGAATTGCATCACCACGTTGCCGGTGTACCACAGCTCCTCGAAATGGGTCGCGTAGGGAGTGATCCCGGCGCGGCGCAGGGCCGCCTCGACCCGCGCGAGCTCGGCCCTGCTGCGGGGCGGTTCGAGGCCGAGGCTTCGGAAGATGTCCTCGTTGTAGAACACGCCCTGGTAGAGGGCGTTGTAGGGGGCGCCGTACGCGATGCCGCCCGAGGAGACGGGTCCGAGGGCCTGGTCCTGGATGCAGGCGAGGACCTTCGAGGGGATCGGCGCGAGGTTCCCCGAGGGCAGGTAGGTGGCCACGTCCTGGGCCTTCCCGATCATGATGTCGGGTACCTCGCCGGCCGCGAATTTGGCCCGCATCTGGGATTGGAAGCCGACTCCCCAATCGACTCGCTCCCAATCGAGCTCGATCCCGGGCGTCGCCTTCTCGAGGAGGTCGTCGATCATCTCCTCGGTGCCGGCGTCCGTCGTGGATTGGCCGGCGAGCACCGTCAGGAGGATGCGCTTGCCGGCGGGGGAGGGCGCGGCCCCGCCGCCGCCGGCGATCTCGCCGGTCTTTCGCGCGCATCCCGAGGCGAGGCAGAGCGCGAGCGCCGCGGCCAGGGCGAGATGGAATCGCGCCCGCCTCATCGAAGCCTCGCGGCGGCTGCGGCCTTGTACTCGCTCGGGCTCATCCCCGTGATCTTCCTGAAGACCCGATTGAAATAGGCGTACTCCCCGTAGCCGACGAGTTCGGCTATGTCCGTGAGGCTCAGGTCCTTCCGTCTCATGTACTCCTGGGCCCTCTCGATGCGGAGCCTGGCGATGGCCAGCATCATATTGGTTCCCGTCGCCTGTTTGAAGGCCCGAGAGAGATAGGCGCTGTCGACGCGGAAGAACTCGGCCACCGAGGTAAGCGAGATCGCCTCGAAGTAGTGCTCCCTGATGTACGCGTCCGCCCGGCGCGCGACGCCGAGCGCTCCCTCGCCGCCCTGTCCGCCCTCGCCCAGCGACTCGTCGAGGAGTTGGTCGATGACGCTGCGCGCCTCCGCCAAGTCGCCCTCCTCAAGGGCCATCGAGAGGAGGTCGAAGAGGTTGTCCATCGCCGGGGCCGAGCGCGGCGAGGCCGAGGGACCGAGGTCGGCCCGGTGGTAGATGAGGCCGGCGACGTACTCCGCCGTCTGCTTGGCCTCGAGGAGGTACCAGCCCTCCTCCTCGCAGCGGCCCAGGCCGATCTCCTTGAAGATCACCTCGCGGGCCAGACCCCGGTTCCTCGACTCCAGGGCGAAGGTTAGGCGATTCTCTTGGTCGGGAGAGATGCGGCGCCTGGGCTCGGGGAGTCCTGCCATGGAGTAGGCTCCGCAGACGCCGGACTGCCCATGAGGCCCGAGCGGGCGGCAGAGCAGGTTGGCGCGCGTCTCCTGGTAGGCCTCGCTCAGGCGGTCCAGGGAATAGTAGCAGGAGCTCGCCGCGACGGCCGCGGGCATGCCGGTCCGCCTCTCGAGGCGCCCCGGCAGTTCCTCGAGGATCCGGGCCAGCCGTTCCGAGCCGAGGTCCGCCACGAGCGCGTACTCCCTGCGCAGGGAGAGGTTGTGGAAGGCGATCTGCCGGGCCCCTCCGGCCGAGGAAGACAGGACGGACTTGATCTCCTCGTCGAGCCGCTCGGGCGCGGGTCCCGGCCGGCCCCGGCGGCCCAGCCTCGCGAGCACGAGGGTGAACGAGGCGAACTCGAGGTCCAGCTCGCGGGCGGCCGACCTCGCCGCCTCGCCTTCCTCGGCCTTCTCTCCGCCGAGGATCGCGCTCATCTCCACGTCCCGGAGGATCGAGGCCGCGGCCCGCAGGCGCCGGCCATGCTCCTCGGCCTCACGCTCCCGCTCGCGCCCGGCGCCCAAGTTCAGGAGCGCCTTCTCGAGCACTTCGAGCAAGGCGGATTTCGACAGAGGCTTCAGGAGATAGTCGATGGCCCCGTGGAGCAGGGCGTCTCGCACGTAGGCGAAGTCGGCGTAGCCGCTGAGGACGATCGCCTGGATCTTCGGGTACCGCTCCTTCGCGGCCCGGATCAGGGCGTTGCCGTCCATGAAGGGCATGTTGATGTCGGTGACGAGGATGTCCGGACGTTCGGCCTCGACCCTCGCCATAGCCTCCTCGCCATCGTAGGCGGGCTCGAGGAATTCGATGGCCAAGCTGTCCCAGTCGAGGAGGCTTCTCAGGTTCTCGACGACCCAGGGCTCGTCGTCCGCGACGAGGAGGCGGTGGGATGGGCCTTCGCTCATGACTGGGCCTCCCCTCCGGGCACGACGGCGCCGGCGGGCTCGGCGTTTCGGGGGACTACGATGGAGACCGCGCAGCCGGAGCCCGGCGCGCTCTCGATACGGACGCCGTAGTCCTCGCCGAAGAGCAGCTTGATCCGCGAGTTGATGTTTCTTATCCCGATGGAGGACTCGCTCGCAAGCGCGTCCTCGGGCCGCCCCGCCAAGACCGCCTCGATCTCGTCGGCGCCCATGCCGACTCCGTTGTCCTCCACCGTCAGCCGGATCCGGCCGTCCCTTGCCTCGCCCGCGATGACGAGGATTTTTTCGCCCCTGACCTCGCGGAGCCCGTGCAGCAGCGCGTTCTCGACCAGAGGCTGGAGGCAGAGCCTCGGCACGCGCTCCTCCAGGATGTCCCGGTCGACGCGGATATCGAGCCTCACCCCGCCGCTCGTGCGGGCGTCCATCACATAGGCGTAGTTCTTCACGTTCACGATCTCGCTGCGCACCGTCGCGAGGTTGCCCTGGGAGCCTATCGCGTAGCGGAAAGTGCTCGAGAGGGCGCGGCACAGGCTGCCGACCTGGGGACAGCCGTTCGCCGACGCGATGCCTGCCATGGTGTCGAGCGAGTTGTAAAGGAAGTGCGGATTGACCTGGGCCTGGAGCGCCGCGCATTCCGCCCGCCTGAGCAGAAGCTCGGCCTCGTACTCTTCGGCGATAAGGCCCTGGATCCTGTCGAGCATCTCGTTCGCGGCATGGCCGAGCTCGCCGACCTCGTCGTTCTTGAGCCCCTCCAGCCTGAGTCCCGTCTCGCCGTCCCGTATCCGGCGCAGGGTCGCCGAGATGCGGGTGAGCGTCCTGGTCAGGGTAAGGGAGACGGCGGCCGCGCCCGCGATGGCCACGGCCACGACCAGGGCGGCGATGACCAGGAGGTTGCGGGCGAGGGAGCGCTGCCCCTCCTCGAGCACGGCGTTCGGGGTCAGGGAGTACGCGGTGAGGTCGTACTTCTCCTGGGGCACCCCGAAGAGCGCGTAGTCGCGCGGGCCTGAGGGGCCGCCGAGCGGCGAGGAGCCCGCCTCGACCACGCGCGTCGCGGCGTCGTATGCTTGGAGCAGCCTGCCGGCGCTTTCGCCGTAGCTCAAGGCCGGCCTGTCGCCCGTCGGCTGCAGCCAGACCACCTGCCCCGGCGAGATCAGGTACTTGCCTACTATGCGCCGGAAGCTCCCGGCGTCGACGTCGCAGACCACGAATCCCGTCCTGCGCGAAGCGTCCTTGGCGTAGATCTTGAGGACGAATCGCAGCACCTCCCGATTCATGCTAGGATTGCGGTAGCTCGAGACGAGCATGGCCTTCACTTCCGATGCGACGTAGGACGCGACGGCGGGTGAATTGTACGCGCCCGAGTCGGAGAAGATGTCCTCGGGATAGTTGGCGCGGGGCGTGGACGCGCTCCGGTACGAGCTGAGCAGCCCTCCGTTCGCCCCGTACACGTAGAGCGCGCTCACCTGCTGCGAGGCGTCGAACACCGAGAGCGCCAGGTCGTAGGCCACGCGTCGATAGCGCTCCCTTAGGACCGCGTCGGCCGCGCCCGCCGGGCCCGCCGCGTCGCGGGCGGCCGAGAGGTCGGCGATGAAATCGCTGCGGTTATAGACCTTGATGAGGTCGTTCTCGTAGGACTTGATCCACATGTAGAGCTCGCTCTGCATGCTCGTGAGCGACCTGAGGACCGACTCCCGCTCCTGCCCGTAGAGGATGGCCGAGGCGGAGGATTGGAAGAAGAGCGCCTGGATGCAGAGCGCTCCGAGCGTGCACGAGACGCAGAGAATGAGGACCTTCGCGCGCATCCGGAGCGAGGACAGGGCGGCCACGATGGGAAAGTCGATGTTCCAGCCGTGCGTTTTCCCCGTTTTTCCGCTCGACGGTTTTGGGGGGACGGGTCGAGGCGATCGAGCCGTCATGTCGAATGGCAATTCTTCGCTTCCGCTGATCTCGCAGCTTGCGCTCGAATCGCGTTCGCTCCGTTTCAATTCGGGGCCGTTTCCCTCAGGCGCTCGCCGAGGAAGGCGGCGATCCCATCGAGGGACCGCGAGGCCTGCGGCAGCTTCGGAAAGAGCTGCCAGACATGCCACATCCCGGGGAATATCTCCCATCTCGCGTCGACGCCCGCCGCCTTCGCCGAGGCCGCGAGCCTGACCGCGTTGTCCCGCAGGACCTCGCATTCGCCGACATGCATCAGCAGCGGCGGAAGGTCGCGCAAATCGCCGAACAAGGGAGAAATCAAGGGGTTGGAGGCGTCGCTCGTCCCTACGTAGGAGCGGTTATAATATTCTATTGCCTTCGAAGGCAGGACCGGATCCTCCATTCCCTCGAGCCTGTTGCTGCCGGGCACGAGGCAGGCCACCGGGGAGAGGCAGGCCGCCGCGGCCGGCAAGGGTTCCCCGAGGTCTCTAATCTTCATCATCGTCGTGATGGTCAAATTGCCGCCGGCCGAATCGCCGGCGATCGCCACTGATTTCCCGCCGAGGCCTTGCTTCAGGACCCAACGATAGGCGGCCACGCAGTCCTCCAGGGCGGCCGGGAAGGGATGCGCGGGAGCGAGGCGGTAATCGACCATGAGGACGCGGATCCCGGCCTTCCGCGCGAGATAGGCGGCCATGCGGATATGCGCGGGGGTGAGTCCCATGACGAAGCCGCCTCCGTGTATATAGACCAGCACCCGCGCCGAGTGTGGGCCATGGGGATCGATCCATTCGCACCTCACTCCGTTCGCGGCTACCGATTCGACGCTCACGCCCGCGGGGGCTCTCATGCCCGCGACGGCGCGCGCAAGCAGGCGCTGGGCCATTGGGGATCGGACGAAGATCTGCGCGAATCGGGTTAGGGCCAAGCCCTTACGGATCCTCTCCTCGATCGACGAGCTCATGGCTGATCTCTCCCTGCGACAGTGTCGCGATTTCTTCTTTGATCGCTCAAGTATACACTCAAGGCCCGGCTTATCACTACGCGCTAGAGCCTGGTACGGGCGCTTCCCCTGTCCAGCTTGACCAGGGCCGGCGATAAAGCTACAAGTGATTATGCTCCGGCTTCGCGTCCTCGTGTACCACGACATCGTGCCGAGATCCGAATGGCCCCTCGACGGCCCCGGCCGGATCCGGACCGCCCAGGGCCAGGACGACAGACTGCCTGAACGCCTGTACTCGTGGCGGGACCAATTCGAGGCCCAGCTGGACTGGCTTGGAACCAGCGGGTGGAGCGTTGTCTCGCCCGAGGCGGTGGCGCTCTTCTACCGCGGCGAGGGGGAGCTCCCCGAGCGATCGGCGCTGATCACGGTCGACGACCTGTGGAAGCAAGGCATGAGCGCGGCAGCCGCGGGCCTGAGGCGCCGAGGCTGGCGGGCACTGGCTTTCATGGTCCGCGGCTGGATCTTCGACGATCCGCAGCCCGAGCGTACCGGCAGCCCGGTCTGCCTTTCCCGAGGCGAGCTGGAGCCGCTGAAGGACGTGTTCGCCTTCGGCAACCATGGCGACCGCCTTCACCTGCGCGGCGCCTCGATCGAGGGAATACGAGGCGTGGACCCTTTTGAGCTGGCGGCCGACCTGGCCCGCTGCGAAGAGTGGACCACCTTGCCGCGGGTCTTCGCCTATCCCTTCGGCGCGCGGGACGAGTCCGCCGTCCGAGTCCTGGCGCGCGAAGGGTATAGACTTGCCTTTACGATAGAGCCCGGCGAGAACGGCGCGGACACCGATCCCATGGCCTTGCGACGCGACGTCGTGCCGCGCGACCTCAGCTTAGAGGGATTCGCAGAACTGTTCCGCTGATATCATCCACGAGAGGAGACTTCCATGAAACGGCATTTCGCGCTCGTTGCGCTGCTGGCCGCCGCGAGCCTGGCCCTCGCCGAGCCCGACCTGAGGTTCGGGCTGCTGCCCGCCGAGTCAGCGATTCCGCTGATCGTCGCCTCTGAGCAAGGATTGTTCGCGGCCCAGGGAGTCCAAGTCGAGCTCACCATGTTCCAGTCTCCCGTGGACCGCAATATCGTGCTCCAGGCAGGAAAACTTGACGGAGCGATCGGCGACCTGATGACGGTGCTGGCTTTCCGCGAGGCGGGCCTCCTGGTCACCGCGACGAGCGACATCAACGAGGACTTCAAGCTGCTCGCAGGGCCTAAATCGGGGGTCGCATCCTTGGCCCAGCTCGACGGCAAGGACGTCTCGGTGGTGCCGCGCTTCGCCCTCGAGTACATTATGGACCGCATCGCCGAGAAGGCGGGCATAGGCTACCGATTGGTGGACATCCCCTCCATCCCCGCGCGCTTCGAGGCCCTGCTGTCGGGGCGGAT
>Ga0181529_10001553_pt1 | contig 29158 bp, 22 predicted proteins | sample PEATcosm2014_Bin_36_FD_119763 | JGI IMG/M metagenome (GOLD analysis project Ga0181529, IMG submission 119763) | Peatland microbial communities from MTU Mesocosm Facility, Houghton, MI, USA - PEATcosm2014_Bin10_30_metaG | ecosystem: Environmental > Terrestrial > Soil > Wetlands > Peat | place... | reverse complement strand
TTTGATCTTGATCTCTCCGCGTTTGGCGCGGGGACGCTTGATTGTCTCCTTGGGCGGTGGAGCGGGTGGCGAATACGGCTCCAAAAAGGCGCGCATCTCTTCGGCGGTCGTTAGTTTTCCATCCAGCAACTCCAGGAAGATGGATTGTACAATCTCGTTGTAAGCAGGCAATTCCGCCGTGATGCGCATCTCTTGCATCAACGAGTGTGGAATGCGCTGGCGAACTTCAGGCCAGATTTTGAGGAAAAGATTGAAGCGGTCGCGCACTGCCTCGACCTTGCTGGTGAATCCAAGCCAGAGAACAGCTTCCGGATCATAGCTCAGGAAGAGCTTGTAGCTCACCGATGGCGTGGCGTTCTCCTTGGCCAATAATTCCTTGGCAAATCCCGCAGCCAGCGCATCCAGGCTGTTCCACTCTTCCACAAAGCCCGGGCGCAGCATCAACTTCTTCAGCGCCGCCAAATCCTTTGTGCCGAGTTTTGCGGTCAGCATGCGCATCTGCGCCGCCGACATATCGGCATGAACGCCTTGCAAGAGCAACTCGACGGCCAGATCATGCAGCGCCACCAGACCCTCTTCATCGGCCTTGGCCGAAGTCCAAGCCGGGAAGAGAACTTCCATCCAGCCCTCGGCCTCCAGCGCCCGCATAACCTTCAAACCTTCTTCCTCATGACCGATCTGCTCCAGTTCCTGGCGCCGGGCCTGCGCGGAAAGAAATTCAATCACTCCCTCTTCTTTGGCGTTTCCGTAGCGTGTCCCGGTCTTGGAATCCATCTCCCAGCCCAGCCGCGCCAGGTAGCGCGTAGCCCTGATAAGCAAAGACGGCTCTTCCAGAAAACCATAATTTGAGACCAGCCGCAGTGTTCCCGTCTCTATATCCGCGGCGCCATTGGTCGGGTCCATAAGCAGACCATATGAGCCTTCATTCAATGAGATGGCCATGGCATTCACAGTGAAGTCGCGCTGACGCAGATCCTCCTGGATCGAGGCAGCATGATAGACCGGCTTGCCCGGCTTGGGATACTCAATGCGATGCGTGCTCACCAGGTCCACTCGCACTGTGCCCGGAAAACAGAGATAAAGAGCGCCGGAGACCTCATCTTCGCCCCACACTTTCGCCCCGCGCTGCTCGATGGCATTCTTGAGATTGAGTGCATTCCCATGCACGGCGACTTCCAGCGCTCGCACCGAGTGGCCGCTGGTCAGCTCTCGCACCGCATCTCCGGTCAGAAAAAGGATAGTTTCCCCCTCGCGGGCAACCTCGCGCAGGTGCCGCAAGGCGCTCTGCTGATCGGCCGAAAGCCGATTTTCCAGAAGATAAATGTAGTCAGGCATTCCGTGTCCTTCTTCCGCTGGTTACTTTTCGCATCCAAGTAACTGATCTTATTAGCCTTACAACAAGCTCCAGCAAGGGTTTCAATCCAGTACAATAACACAGACGGCTTGTTTTGGCTAGGGCCACTTTGCTCCTTTTGCAGGGCTTTCCCATCACCGGATTGAGTGCCAAAGTTATGGTCTTCAAGCATCGCGAGGCTCGGCTAGGGGTTTGTGGAGAGATCCCCATACACAATGCCGCGTCCCGATGTGCCGAGATAAACTCGGCCATAGATGAGTGGATCACCCGATATCGCATCCAGTTGCCCAAATTGGTGGGAGTCGTCGTTGATGCGCGTCCAGGTGTTGCCCTCGTCGATCGAGCAAAAGATTCCATACACCCCGTTCACAGTTCCAACCACGTAGATGGCTGGGTACGATGCGTCTGAAGCCGCCATTCCGAAGCCGACCAGCGGAGCGCTACCCATGGAACTGATCTTCGTAAAACTGGCTCCCGAGTTGGTCGAGTGGTACAACCCGGACGAAGTCGGAAGCCAGAGATCCCCCTCTATTCCAATAACCGCTTTGGGGTGAGCCTCCGCCGACCACCCCGGATTGCCAACATCCATGGGCAGCCCGGTTGCGCCCACGGTAAAAGTGACACCGCCATCGGTGCTTACAAACATCGTGCCGCTGCCCGGATCATATCCATAGAACTTCTTTGCATTGACCCGGTCGGAGACCAACCTCACTCCTTTCGGCGTTCCTTGGGAAGAGATCCACGCTCCCGTATTGCCCCAGTATGCGGGAACGCTGTCTGGAGGTGCCCAGATAACCTTCGATCCATCGGCAGAAATAGCAACCATCGCAGCATAGCCGTCCGAGGTCGGCCCTAGCCCAGCTCCAGGCGGCATTCCGGGATACTGCGTCCAAGTTACGCCGCCATCCTGCGAGTACGCCGCCGCGACATTTCCCTTGTAATCCAGCTCTCCCACCCGGACCACAAAAAGCGGGTTCGATGCGGCAAAGTCGAGTGATGCCACCTGGACCATGAAAGGATTCACAAATGGCGTGGGAGAGACGGTAAAATCGTCGTGCCTGAACCCACCCAGATCGGCCATTGCGCTGAACAAGTGCGTAACCGAGGGCGGGCTGACCACATCGAGAATCACCGTTTCCTCGACCCCCTGCGCCCCCACCGTCCATTGCGTGGTTTGGTTCGAGTCCATTGCCGTAAGGTTGTTCGTCTCCCACATCATCATCCCGCCCTCGTAAAGTGCGTGGTCGGAATTGAATGGATCAATCTCGAAGGATGTATTCCAAACCCCGAAGGTCGGCTCGTTCTCAACAGTTGGCTGGCTCAAAACGTTCAGATACGGAACCAGGGAGGTGTCGCGCGCGGAATATGCCAGCAGGCTCTTCCAGGTTGCGCCGCCGTCGGTCGAACGGAAGATGTCGTCTCCTGGATACCAGCGGTTCCAGGTTCCAACCATGATTGTTCCAGGACGCTCCGCATCTGCCGCCACAGCTACATATCCGAAACCATTTGTAGCGGGAGAAACCAGCGGCGTGATGTTGGTCCACGCGCCACTCGCGGTGTTGAACTTGTAGACCGCGCCGTTGCTGATTGCTGAAAGTCCAGCATTGTTCGTGTAGGTCACGTAGAGTACGCCATCCGGTCCCAACGCGCTGCGCATGGGCCGGATCGTTTCGCCATCCGGCAGCGCGGTGGGCTGGTTGGAAATCTGTGTCCAGCTCACGCCACTATTGCTTGAACTGTAGAGACCTCCGGTGTAAAGGGCTGCATACACCATGCCGCTGTGCGCCGGATCAAAGCGAACAAAGTTCACGCCAACCAGATCAGCGGTCGAGGTCACTGGAAAAGTCGTGCTCTGATTCCAGGTGGCTCCATGATCGTTGCTCACCCAAAGGCCATTTTGATGTGTGCCCAGAAAAACCTGCGCAGGGTTGAATGGATTGACCGCCAGACGCTCGCCACCTTGCTGGCCATGAACCAGGTCGTTGGCGCCCATTTGAAATGGAAGGTTCACCGTCTGGAAGCTGCCGCCAAGGTCATCGGAGATCATGATCGCACCGTTCGGGAATCCCGTCCCGATATACGAACCACCGGCCAGGTAGATCCGCTTCACATCCGTCGGATCGAGAGCGATGCTCTCAATGCCCATCAAGCTCCAGTCCGGCGAGAGGCCGCTGAGCCAGTCCACAAGGGGAAGCCAAAATGGATTCGCCGCATCGCGCAGATAAGCTCCGCCCACATTGGCGCGGGTATACATCAGCCCCTGCTGCGCGGGATGCATGTAAATTCCCGTCATAGTGCCGCCATCAATGATTCTGACTGGCAGCCAGTTGGTAGATGCGAGCGGGAGAGCAACGACCGAAAGCGTCACGCTGGTTTTAGCAGTGGAGTAGTCGGTTGTATCGCTAGGCGTAAAAGTGGCCGAAAGTGTTTGATTGCCTGCAGAAAGTACGGTTCCGTTCGACGGCGAGTAAACAAACGTCCCCGAAACATTGGCAGTGGCATCCAACTGGGTCAGGCTCAGCGGCGTTCCCTGCGAAATAGCCAGTGGAGTTAGCCAGGTAATCACTGGAGTTGCGGGCGCCACCGAGAGCATCACGCTGGCTTGGGCCGTGGTGTAGTTCGTCGGATCGCTGGGCGTAAACGTGACCGAAAGCGTCTGATTGCCTGCTACGAGCACGACTCCGCTCGCCGGCGAGTAGACAAACGTTCCCGCAACATTGGCCGTCGCGTCCAATTGGGTTGAGCTCAGTGGTGTTCCGTAGGAGATTGCCGATGGAGTTGGCCAGGAGATTTTGGGAGTACCCAAGGTAGACGGTGCTGAGGAGCAGCCGTTGAATCCCTTGCAAGCTACTAATAGGGCAATCATGGCGATAGTTTCAAACCAGCGATTCAACCGACTTGGGCCAATTGAACTCAAGATTAACCTCGCGCATTTTCGGAGGCGCAATTAAATTTCAAATCGAAGAAACATTCCATCTCGGAACGGCTGCAAGTGTAATTTGTCTCATTGCGCGAAGCAAATGAATTGCCAAGCCATTGGAGTTTTGTGCGACAATCCAGAGCAATGGCCTCCTTACGTAAACCTGTGATCGTGCGCAAGTTCTCCCGCGACTGGTGCGCCGGGTACGCTAGCGCCGATTTCGGGCAGGACTCCTCATGGGTAGAAATCCTCGACCTGAGCGGCAAGCTGCAACGTATCTCCTGGGAGCAGGTCAAGTGGGTTTGTTATGTCCGCGACCTTCCGGCGGGTGACTCGGCAAACCCCGAGCGCCTTATTCACAAGCGCTTCTCTATCCGCCCCCGCACGCCGGGTCTTTGGCTGCGCATGACACTCACCGATGGCGAGGAACTCGAGGGCCTGGCTGCAAACGATCGCTCGCTCGTCGAAGGCACCGGCTTGTTGCTCACCCCGCCCGACACCCGCTCCAACACGCAGCGCATCTACCTGCCCCGACAGGCAATTCGATCCCTCGAAGTGGTCGGCTTGATCGGCGCGCCAGGCCGAAAACGCACAGATGCCGCAGGCCCCGTCATCGAACAGCCGGAGTTGTTTTCAAATGAGCGGGAGATGCCGTAGACCTGAAACTGCGTTGCGATTGTTTCTGTTCAATACGCCTTCATATCCACAATCGCTTTGAGGATCGTCTCCGGTTGCGGAAGAATCGCGTCTTCCAGAATTGGCTGGTAGGCAACAAATGTGTCCATGGCGCCGATGCGGCGGACTGGGGCATCGAGCGAGTGAAAAAGCTCCTCGCCGATTCGGGCGGCAATCTCCGCGCCGTAGCCCCAACTGAGCATATCCTCATGAACGACAATCACTCGGCTGGTCTTGCGGACCGAAGCGGCGATGGCCTCCCAGTCGTAGGGATTGAGGGTCCGCAAGTCTAGAATCTCCACGTCGATGTTATGCTCGCGGCGAGCGCGTTCAGCGGCTTGCAAGCTACGCGGGACCAGTGCGCCATAGGTCACGATGGTCAGATCAGCACCCGCGCGAACAGTGCGTGCTTTGCCGAAGGGGATGGCGAAGTCAGGGCCGGGGTAAGGCGCGCGGTCATGAGTCTCGCGGTAAAGGCGCTTATGCTCCAGGAAGAGCACCGGATCGTCACAGCGAATCGCAGTGCGCAGCAGGCCGTTGGCGTCCAAGGCGTTTGACGGAAAAACGACGCGCAACCCGGGAATGTGGGTGAAGATGCTCTCGCCCGATTGCGAGTGATAGATGGAGCCGCCGGTCAGGTAGCCGCCGATGGGCACCCGAATCACTGCCGGGCAGCCCCAGGCGCCATTTGACCGCCAGCGCAAAACGGATAACTCATTGTGAATCTGATGCATGGCCGGCCAAATGTAATCAAAGAATTGAACTTCTACGACCGGCTTCATACCGCGCACGGCGTAACCCAACGCGCGGCCGACAATGTTGGCCTCGGCGAGCGGTGAGTTGAAAACACGCTCAGAGCCGAACTCAGTTTGCAGGCCGGCGGTGAGCTTGAAGACGCCGCCCTTGCCCTTGACCTCGTTGAGAGCCTCTTCGCGGCTGGCGTCAGCTACATCTTCGCCGAAGACGACAATGCGCGGGTCACGGCGCATCTCGTCGTGCAGGCAGGTGTTGATGAGGTCGGCCATGGTCTTGGGTTTGGGGTCGGCAGCATCGACGCGCTCGGTGGCAAAGGCCGCGCGGGTGGGGTCAAGATCCTCGGAATAGACATTCTTGGTAATCTCTGAGACCAGTGGCAGCGGCGCGGCCAGGGCGTGCTCGGCAGCCGCGGCGACTTCCTGATCCAGCAGATGCTCAAGCGCGGTAAGTTCTTCTTCAGTAAGGATTTCTTCGGCGATCAGCCGGGTGCGTAAGCGAGTAATTGGATCGCGCAGGGCATCGGCTTCTCTCTCCGCCTGGGTGCGATAGTGCCTGTCGTCATCCGAAAGCGAGTGCGAGTAAGCCCTCATGCAGTGGCCGTGGACAAAGGCCGGGCCTAGGCCAGCGCGGCAGTAGGCAGCGGCGGATTGAACGGCGCGGAAGCTGGCCTCCGGGTCGGTGCCGTCCACCTCAGCAAAGTAGAAGTTGGGGAAGTTGGCGACGAGGCGGGAGATATTTCCACCGGGCATGCTCACCTCGACCGGCGTACTGATGGCGTAGCCGTTGTCTTCCACGCAAAAAATCACCGGCAGCTTGCGATTGGCGGCGGTGTTCAGCGCCTCCCAGAACTCGCCTTGCGAGGTGGAACCTTCGCCAAGCGAGGTCCAGACGACCTCATCGCCGTGGAATTTTACTTCGCGGAAGGCGCGATAATCATCGGGCGTAGAGGCAGCGGCTTCGGGGTGCAGGCTGAAGTAGCGGCCAGCCTCGGCGCAGCCCACGGCATGGAGTAGTTGCGAGGCTGTGGCCGAGGAAGTGCTTACAATGTTGAGCTCACGGCTGGACCAGTGTGTAGGCATCTGGCGGCCGCCGCTGGCTGGGTCCGTGGCCGCGCCGACGGCCTGGAGGAGCATTTCCGTGGGCGTAACACCCAGCGTCAGGCAGAGCGCGCGGTCGCGGTAATACGGGAAGAACCAGTCGTGGCCGGGGCGCAGGGCGAGCGCCGCGCCCACCAATAGAGCTTCGTGGCCGGCGCAGGAGATCTGGAAGAAGGTCTTCTGCTGGCGCTTGAGCATGATCTCGCGGTCATCGATGCAGCGGGACAGAACCATCAGTCGATAGATTTCGACCAACTGCCGGGAGCTAAAATGATTGGAATCTGCCGACACGGTCTCGCGAGCGCTGGAAATCGCTGCTTCCATTCTCTTTACTCCTCAATCTCTCGTTTGATGCATCCGTGGGGAAATTGGACCTATTTTGTATTGTATCAATCCGGGCAACATGAACAGTCTAGTCTATATAGAAGGAGTCTGGAATGTCTTCTCTTCTTTTTTTTCTAGCCATGCGGACGGGTATCTTTGCCGAGGAGCGGTTTCTGGGGCGTTTGCTGGACCATTGGTCTGCCGACGGCGAGGAGTTTACTCGTGTCAAACTGCCGCACCTGTTGGTGGTTGCGCTGGTCGCCTTTGTTCTGATGCGGTTGCTGCGCTTGATTACCTTTCACATGACGCGCGCTGCGGAGAGGCACTCGACCACACCAGCACATATTGCCCAAGTGAAGACGGTGGCCGGTGTGGTGCGCACTACTGGCCTCGCCATCATTTGGCTGATCGCCGGATTGCAGTTCCTGGACGCTGTGGGAGTGAACCTGGCGCCGCTGCTGGCCTCAGCCGGGATCGCCGGAATCGCTCTCGGCCTGGCCGCGCAGAACATCGTCAAGGACGTGCTCAACGGCATTCTCATCCTCATCGAGGACCAGTTTAACGTTGGCGATACGGTGAGGCTGGCCGGATTGAGCGGGGTTGTGACGGCGATGACGTTGCGCAAGACCACGGTCCGGGACGCGGACGGCACTTTGTACATTGTTCCCAACTCACAGATCACCACCGTCGCCAATCTCAGTGTGGGCTACTCGCTGGCCACGGTGAATGTAAGCGTGGATTTCTCCGCCAATCCCGATCAGGTGCTGGAGCAACTCAAGGGCATTGCGATGGAGATTCGCTCCAGTGATGAGTTCCGCGATCTGTTCATCGCCGACCCGCAAATTTTGGGTGTGGATGCCATCAAAGGATCGGAGCTGATCTTCCCGGTGCTTTTCAAGACGCTGCCCACCAAGCAGTACGCGCCGGTGCGTGAGTTCCGCCGTCGTGTGCGGCTGGCTCTCGAAGAGCATCATCTGCTCCCCGGCGACCCCAACCGCATCTTCAACTCATTCATGGACCAAACTGCGCGTGAACGCAACCAGTCCAGCTCTGAGGCCGCGCCTGAGCACGATCCCACGTTGCTCAAGCCCGTGGATGGGAGTCCATTCGGCGGCGAATAGACAGGTAGGCTTGATTATAGCCATAATTTATGGCTATAATTTCAGCATGGATGTCAGTATCGCGGAAGCTAAAAACCGTTTTACAGATCTGATCCGAATTGCTGCGGACGGTGAGCAGGTGGTTATCACCCGCCACGGGCGCCCAGTCGCACAGATTGCCCCGCCGCCCCCAGAACGTCGCAAGGTGCGCCTGGGTGGCATGAAGGGCAAGATTCGCCTGCTGCCCGGCTGGGATGATCCGATCACCGAAGAAGAACTACTCGGTGAGGAAGAACTTGTCGGCGGAAACGGTTGACCACATCAGCTCCAGTTCGCGGCTACTTGCTTGACACGCACATAGCGCTCCGGGCGCTTGAAAGTCCTGAGTTGCTCACGGCTGCGGCGCGCAAGGCAGTCCTGACAGGTTGCAATTTCCTTAGCATCCTCTCGTATTGGGAAGTGACGCTGAAGAGCATGAAGGGCAAGTTGGATGTAGGCGATCCGCGGGTCTGGTGGTTTGAGGCGCTGGAGCAACTGGCCGCCACTCCTCTGCTGCTGCATCCGCGACACGTTGCCGCGCTGCAAGGGCTGCCGCCAATTCACAAAGATCCATTTGACCGAATGTTGATTGCGCAGGCTGAGTCCGAAGGGCTGGCGCTGGTGACTATGGATGTGAAAATCGCGCGCTACGATGGGCCGGCTTTGCGTCTGATTGGCTGAATCAGCGCAGAGCGCTAGCGAGTTCTTGGGCGCTCGTGATCGGTGGCAAACAGCTTCGGTTGCGACAGAGGGTGGCCCAGGCTTCTGCGCCGACTGGCTTGGGAATCTGGAGCAAGGTTTCCGCCAGCGCTTCGGGAATCCCGCCCGCGACGAGCCGCTCCGGATCGATGCGGATCACCGTTCTATTGACAGCGAAGCCACCAAGCGCGATGCCTTCAAGACGCTCGGCTTCCGCGCTGGAGCCAACCACCACCACCTGCACCGGATCGAGCAGCAACCGTTCCAGCGCCAGCCCGTAGCTGCCGGCGTAGAGGCCAAAGTGCTCGACAATGCCGCCAAAGGAGGCAAGTGTCTCGGCGGCAATTTCGCGATACTCTCTGCGTCCGCTGAGAGCCTCCAGGCGCAACAAAGCCGAGGCTGCGGTCGGATTGCCTGCCGGGGTCGGCGAGTCCTGCAACGGCTTGCGCCGAGCGACCAGAGCGCCCAGCGGTGCGTTACCGGGCTGTGCGGATGAATCGAAGAATCCTCCTCCGCTTGGATCGTAGAAACGCTCGATCATGCCCTCAGCCAAGCGGATAGCAGCTTGATAGAATCGCATCTCTCCGCTCGCCGCCCAGGCGTCAAGGCAAGCAGTTACCGTGAAGGCGTAATCGTCGAGCGTGGCGGGAGCCTTTTCCGCCGGCATTCCGGTACCATCTTCCCCATAAGCGATCACATGATAGAGGGTTGCATCGCCGTCCCAGGCGTCGCGCAGCAGGCGATCGAGCGTGAGCAGGGCAAACTTCCGCGCTTCGGCAAGGTTGAGTACGCGCGCCGCCTCCAGAAAGGCAGTAACTGCCATCGCATTCCATCCAGTGTAGAGCGTGCGGTCAATGAAAGGAGTGGGGCGGCTGGCGCGGGCTTTGAGCAGCGCCGAGCGAGCGGAGTCCAACAGAGTGCGCAACTGGTCTGAATCTTGGCCTGTCTTCGCCGCCAACTCATCAACGGTCTGTTCCAGGTGCAGAACGTTGCGCGCCGGATCGTGGCGCATATCGCCGATCTCGTGGATGCCCCAGTAACCGAGGGCAATCTCCACATCGGAAGCGGAGAGATCCACCAGTGCGGCGCGCGCCTCGCTGAGCGTCCAGGTAAAGTAATCTCCATCGTCGTCGAGGTTGATGTCGGCATCTTGCGAGGCGAAAAAGCCGCCGTGCTCGCGGTCGCTCATCGTCGTCTCCAGCCAGCCAACGATCTCCGAGGCAATCTGGCGGAAGTCCGTGCGGCCCAGGCCCACCGCGCTGTGCAGGTAGTTGCGCAGCAGTTCGGTGTTGTCGTAGAGCATCTTCTCGAAGTGAGGAACGTGCCAGATCTCATCGACGCTGTAACGATGGAAGCCGCCAGCCAGTTGGTCATAGACACCGCCTTGGGCCATCTTCTCCAGCGTGGTGGCGAAGGCCTGCGTGTAATCCTCGCGGTTACGATTCAACCCTACGTGTAGCAACAGGTCCAAAGCGCCGGGGTGGGGAAACTTGGGCTGCGCGCCGAAGCCGCCGTGGCGCGGATCGAATTGCTTATGAATGGACGCGGCAATTTTATCGGTAAGAGCGAGGGAAAGCTCACCGCCGCGACCGGAAAAACTCTCATTATGCTCAATGGCTGCCATGGCGCTCGCGGCGGTCTCCAGCGCCTCATCGCGGCGCGTGCGCCAGACCTCGGCCAGAGTGGCCAGCACGCTAGGAAAACCGGGCCGTCCGTAGCGATTATCGGGCGGAATGTAGGTGCCGCCAAAGTAGGGATGACCAGCAGGCGTAAGAAAAACCGTCAGTGGCCAGCCGCCCTGGCCGGTAATGGCGGCGACCGCCGACTGGTAGCGCGCATCCACGTCGGGGCGCTCGTCGCGATCCACCTTGACGGCGACATAAAGCTGGTTGATGAGCGCGGCAATCTCCGGATTCTCGTAGGACTCTCGGTCCATCACATGGCACCAGTGGCACCAGACGGCGCCGATGTCCAGCAGAATCGGCTTGTTCTCCGCTTGAGCGCGCGCAAAGGCCGCCTCGCTCCAGGGATGCCACCAGACAGGCTGATGGCGCGCCGAGCGCAGGTAAGAAGAGGCAGAGTTATCCAGCAGGTTGGTGTGGCTGGTGCCGGAGGGCGCGGGGAAGACGTCCTTGTCCATGCGATGAGAATACATTGACGAAGGCCAAATTGCGAATGGCGCAGGTTCTCAGTTCAAGGCAAAAGAAAAGAGATGGCCGCAGCCATCTCTTTTCTTTTGCAGTGCCGGACAGAATGTTAGAAGTGATACGCAATGCCCAGCGTAGGCACAGAGACCGTCTTGTACCATCTGTTCGGATTCAAATCGACCTCGTTCCCAGCGGTTGCTCCCAGTCCAAAATCAGGCACCTTGGTAATGATGCCGCGATATTCTCCGCGAAGGTCAAAGCTGGGGCTGAGTTCGTAGGCAAATCCTGCGCCGTAAAGGAAGCCGACTTCCGTTTGCCGGGATGTGCCCATCGTGTCCGTTCCCGAGTTGCGAATGGGCAAATAGATGATGCCCGCCGGCCCTGCTTCGACAAACGGATTGAGCTTGCGGAAGTTGAAGGAGCGGATGTAAGCTGCCGAAACCTCCTGGGTGCGGGCCAGAACTTTGACGCCGTTTGGGTAGGGGTTGACCGTGTAATGAAAGGTATTCTGGTAGGTCATGCCGTAGTTGGCTTCCAGGGCGCTGGAGGGCGTCATCATGAAGCGGTAGCTGGCCAAGGCGCCAAAGGGAGTATTTGCTCCCACATAGACGTCCGCCGGTGAATTGATGTAGTAATACACAAATGCATCACCACTGAGGCTGATGTCCTGGCGGCTTTCCTGGGCGCGGCCTGCTGCCACGCTGACGGCCAGCAGAAATGCAATGATTGCGATCTTCTTCATTCGGTTCTGAACCTCACGATAGCTCAACCTTCCGGCTGGCACTGAACTCTTTGATTCCGGTGCGCCGGTTCGATCCGGGCCCCACTCTTTGCATTGAAGCCATGATCGGAAACAAACCCTACTGGATTCAATAAATGACTGATTACAAAAGATTTAAAGAAAGATTAATGAGCAATCGATGCCCAATCTCTCCCTCATTCTTCGTGACAAAAACCTCTACTCCTCAACTTCGCGCAATGGAAGCTGACGCCACCTGATCGCGCTCCGCGAACCTCTTCACCCTTTGACGTTCCAAAGAGCAATTGGAGAGTTAAGATTTCGATCCACAATCAGGATTATCTCACAACGAGATGCCCAGCTTTGTCAGCCCTGAAAAACCTCTTAACGTTCCAGCCTGCGGATGGTCAGTACGGTGATGTCGTCTTCCTGGCCGAAGTCCTTGGCAGCGTCGGCGATGTAGAAGGCGGATTGGTTGCTCAGATTGTGGACGCGGTCAAAGCCGAAAAGTTCACCGGAGGGTTGACGGGCTTCGACTACTCCATCCGACATCAGCAAAATCCGGTCGCCGGGATGTAGATAGAGATGAGTCTCCTCATAACGGACATCGGCCAGAACTCCCAGCGGCAAACCTCCCGGCAGCATCACTTCCTGGCTGTTCAAGTAGGGTGAAAGATGGCCGGCATTGGCGATCACCAGCGCGCCATTCGCGCCGAACCAGGCAGCCTGGCAGGTGGTAAAGCTTTCGCTGCCCACCAGCACCCGGTTGAGTCTGGCAAGGATCTTGGTCGGGCTGGTATCGGTTGTGCTGCGCAGCGCTCCCATCAGCATGGAAACATTCATGGCCGCCTTGAGGCCCTTGCCGGCCACATCGCCGATGACCACCAGCAACCCGCCATCCGAAGTGGAGTGAACGTGATAAAAGTCGCCGCCCACTTCGTTGGCCGGATTGTAGATGGACTCAACCTCAAAGCCTGGAGTCACCAGCCTCTCCTGAGGAATCATCAGCTCCTGCACGCTGCGGGCGGCGGCCAGCTCGCTGGAGGCGCGCTCCTGCTCGCGCTGCACGCGCAGAAAACGAGTAAAGATGATCAGCACGATGACGAAGATTCCCGCGAATCCGGCAATGAAATCAAAGTGAAAGGGAATGGGACCGGCCTGGAAACTAAGCGGCGAATGGTAAGGCCGCCCCGCAAAGGTGCTCATGACGATCCGAAGGATGCCTTCGATCCATGCGATCAGGCTCAGAAGCAGGGATGCAAGCAGCAATCCAGCTTCAAAGTTCCGGCGCAGAGATGCGCGAATAAGCGTTAAGAAGATCAAGATCAGCCATCCAATGATCCAAAGCAAACTGCCGATGAAAACGACGAGCAGATAAATCCCCGGCACCATATCATGGTCGACCAGAATCATGATCGGCAGGATGCTAACCAGGATGGGAGCCGAAAAGCGCAGCAAAAGAATGAACCACCGCTTGGGCAAAGCAAGAAATGCAACCAGGAATTCAAAATAGAGATAGGCCGAGATGGCGACCAGTTGAAGAATTGCCGCCGACGCCATGAGATGATCCAGATGTGCCGTGCCTCCCGCCAAATCAATAAATTCCGCTGGAGCCTGGACAAGTTCATACAAAGCCAGCCAAAGGTATTCGACCCGCCTCTTCTGGGTAAGGTAGAGCGCCAGCAGAAAGAGCGCCAGAACGATGAGCAGGATAGCGTCGGCCAGCCGGGGAAGGCGCTCAAAGAGTGTTCGGTGCGACCACAGTTCCAGCAGACGGTCCATCTCGTCGCGGTTGCCCAGACGCACTTTGTGGTCCGCAAAGAAGTTGGTGTAGGCTACTCCTCCTATGGGAATAAATGGACTGCGAATCACCAGAGTCAAGGAAGAATCCGTGGTTTGCAAATGCAGATCGTAGATGCGCGTAATCTGCTGGTAATGATCAAAATCACTCCCGTGCGGCCCCTCCGGCTGAATCTCGCGCCCATTAGCGAAGACGGCCACGCTGAGCAATTCCGTGCCGGAGGAACCGCTCTGCGAGGGTGGCAGTTCAATCATCAGATAAAGCGGGTCGTGATTCTGCTTGAGCTGGATGTGCTGACGGAACCAGACATGGGGGCGCCTGTGCTTCCCGCCTTGAGATGAAGGCGCAGTTCCGGCTGGCGCGCCAGCAGGGTGATCCTCGTCTGGAACTTCATCAAAAGAATCTTTTGCATCGCGAACGGCCCAGGTTGTATCGTCGAAATCCGGGTCGGAGGCTTTGGGGTTAGCCGTGATGCCTACCCGCCAGCCTTTGTCGAGCAGCAGCGGCGAGCCAAGCCTGGTGGCATCGAAGATGATCTCCTGAGAACTTTGCGGGTTGACCGGCGCGGGGTCTCCATGGTGTTTGGGAAGCAGCAAACCCACCAGGGGAGAATGAGGATGCGGCGGTTGCAGGGCAGCAACTTGCAAGGCTCCGCAAACGGCAAAGACAACCCAAACAATCACTCGGCGCAAGGCTTTTCTCCCCGATTACCTGTGTACTCCACTCTAAATCAGACGGACGCCGCCTCCAAGTGGACAACATTCCCCTCCAAGAAAATGAAATATCCGACTGTTAAAATCCCTCTATGCAGAATCAGTCTCCTCACGCCCTTGTTCTCAGCCACGTCGCCTTTGAAGACCTTGGCTCTCTCGAACTTCCGCTCCAGGAGCGAGGCTTCCAGATCGAGAGCGTCCTCGCCGCCGAGGCGCAATTTCCCTTGCCGCAAGCCGCGAATTGCGATCTTCTTATTGTTCTAGGCGGGCCAATTGGCGTCTACGACCAGCAGGATTATCCTTTTCTTATCGATGAGATCGCTCTCATTGCCCAACGGCTGGCAGCCCGCAAGCCGACTCTGGGCATCTGCCTGGGTGCGCAAATGATGGCCGCAGCCCTCGGCGCACGCGTCTATCCCGGCCAGCAAGGCGCGGAGATTGGCTGGTTTCCTCTGCAAGCCGCGCCGGAGTCGGAGACACCCGCTTGGTTTGCGCCTTTGCTTGCCGATGGCCTTTCGGTCTTCCACTGGCATGGCGACACCTTTGACCTTCCGCCGGGAGCGCAACGATTGGCAAAGACAGATCGTTATGAGAATCAGGCGTTTACAGTTGATCAATTCGCTTTAGGCTTGCAGTTTCATCCCGAAGTCTCAGCCGAGGAACTAGAGAGCTGGTACGTGGGCCATGCCTGCGAGTTGCACCAGAAGGGTATTGACGTAGTCAGCCTGCGCAACTCGGCTCAGCTGCACTCGAGCAAGCTCCAAAAGGCCGCCGGGCGCTTCTGGAAGCTCTGGCTGGACTCGATTCTCTAACGTATGGATTTAGAACATTTTAAGCATTACATCCTGAACTGATCTTCGGTACTCAAGTCAGCGTCCGAAAGTCATTGAATCGAGACAGGAATTCCGCAATCCTCTCTAAACAATTTCTAAGCTTCGCCGATGCATCCGTTAGTGAGGACAAATAAGGATGCTTGCCAACTCCACTTCCGTCTATCTTCTGGCTTCGGCTGACCCCGCTCTGCTCTCCACCTTTGAACATGTATTGGCCTCGGATGGAGCGCGCGTGGAGGTTTTTCTCTCTGCCGAAGCCGCTCTGCCGGCGCTGATTGCTGCCCATGCGCCTACCTTGGCACTGATTGATCTCCATCTGCCGGGCATGGAGATGGGACGATTGCTGGCGGCTGCGCGGGCTGAAGCCACGGGCAGGCACTTTCCAATCATCCTCATTACAGACGAGATAACCCAAGAGTGGATTGATCGCTTGGCAGAAGGCATTTTGGACGATCTGCTGCCGCATTCAATTGACCCGGCCTTTCTGCATCTGCGCATCGAGACGGTCTTGCGCGAGCATCGCCGCTTGCGCGAACTGGAACTGCTGCGCGAAGCCGCCCAGCTCAACGCTCAGACCGACCGGCTCACTGGCGTATACAACCGCGAGACCATGCTCTCAATGATCTTCCGCGAGACCGACCGCGTGCAGCGCATGAACAGTTCCTTGTGCATGATTCTCTTCGACATCGACGACTTCGGCCATTGGAATTCGCGCCTCGGTACCGACGCCTGCGACGATCTGCTCTGTCAAGTGGTCAGTCGCACGACGCGCCTGCTGCGCAGCTACGACATTCTGGGCCGGCCTGGCATGGATGAATTTCTGATCGCCCTGCCCGGCTGCTCGAGCGTGAACGCCGTCATGCTGGCCGAGCGATTGCGCGTGGATGTCTTCTGTTCGCCCTTCCGCGTAAACGGGGATTCGGTTCGCCTCTCGGCCTGTTTTGGAATTGCCTCAAGCGGAGGCCGCTCGCCGGTGGTCGTTCTGCGCGAGGCTGAGCAGGCGTTGCTGGTGGCCAAAGCCTCTGGGCCGGAGTCCATCCAGTGCGCCGGTGACTTCCCGGAGCCATGCGCCGCTCCGGTTGCCTTTCTCTCCTCCACCACCGGCGATGAATTGCTGGCTTGGTAGCCGGGAGACTTCTGTCTTTTAATGGGGGTGCCTCCGGTCTCGATTCTGAGACCGGGGATTCATCTTCAATTCTTGCTGCAGGTGCCCCATGCCCCGATTTTGGGAGCTGGGAATCATTCACTATCCCAATTATTTTTCTGTAGCTTCCATCGCTTTGAGCGCCTCGCAGTAAGGCGCGCGCAGCACCCCGCGCTCGGTGATGATCGCCGTGATGTACTTGGCTGGAGTCACGTCAAAGGCCGGGTTGCGAATACCGACGCCATTGGGCGTGAGCTGTTTGCCGCCGTGGTGGGTTACTTCGATCGCCGGCCGCTCTTCGATAGGGATCAAGTCACCAGTTGGCGTCGCCATATCGATGGTGGACCATGGTGCGGCCACGTAGAACGGGATGCCGTGCTCTTTGGCCAGGATCGCCACGTTGTAGGTGCCGATCTTATTGGCTGCGTCGCCGTTGGCGGCGATGCGGTCCGCGCCCACGACAACCGCTTGAATCTTGCCAGCGCGCATCAAACTGGCGGCCATGTTGTCGCAGATCACCGTGGTGGGGATGCCGTCGGCCATCAACTCCCAGGCGGTCAGCCGCGCGCCTTGCAGGAAGGGCCGCGTCTCGTCGGCGTAGACGTTGATCTTCTTGCCCTGCTCGATGGCTGAGCGGATCACGCCCAGCGCCGTCCCATAGCCGCAGGTGGCCAGCGCGCCGGCGTTGCAATGGGTCAACACGCCGCCCTCATCCGGTAGCAGCGCGCCGCCAAAGGCTCCCATCGTCTTGCAGGCCGCAATGTCTTCCTCGTACATAGCGTGCGCTTCGGCCAGCAGCTCTTCCTTGACCGTGGCCATCGAAGAGTCCGCCGCACGCAGTGCTGCGAAGCACCGCTTCATGCGGTCGATCGCCCAGAAGAGGTTCACCGCCGTCGGGCGCGTGCCGGCCAAGCAGGCGCAAACGCGCTCGAACTCCGGCGCGAACTCATGTGTGGAGGCAGCCGTGGATCGCAACGCGCCCAGGGCTACCCCGTACGCTGCCGAGACGCCGATGGCCGGCGCGCCGCGCACAACCATGGTGACAATCACGTCGGCAACTTGCTCGTAAGTTGTAGCAAGCACATAGCTCTCCTCAAGAGGGAGCCGGGTCTGATCGATAAAGCGAACGCCTTCCGGCGTCCATGCTAGCGTGGGTATCATGCAACTCTAGTTTAAATGGTGCGGCAGGGATCAGGGGTCAGGGATCAAGAAGCAGGAAAATCGCAAGCACAACAGGTGTTTCCAATTTTCGCTGGACTTGCCTTGGTCCCGATGCGTAGAGTGGTTGGGGAATGTTTTGCAACGATTTTTCCGGCTTCCGATTTGCGCGGCAAGCGATTTTGCGCATTGGAAGACTCTGGATAAGCGTCCGGATCAGGGAGAATCAGCCAAAACTGGCACTTTTTAACAAGAAAAGAGGAGAATTTTCGATGGCGCAGCAGTCCACTCAACCGGCGGCTTCCAGCACGCCCAATTACTTTATTCCGTTCACTATCGTTGCCGCGCTCTTCGGCATCTTCGGGTTTCTGACCAGCCTCAACAACCAGTTGGTAGACAAGCTGAAGGCGACCTTTCAACTGAGCTACGGACAGGCCATGCTGGCCACCTCAGCCTGGTTTCTGGCATATCTGATCTTTTCAGTGCCCAGCTCCAAGCTGATCGAGTGGGTCGGTTACAAAAAGACCATGGTCATCTCGCTCTTCATCATGGTCTTGGGTGCGTTGGCCTTCATCCCCGCGGCGAATTCGGTAAGTTTTCCATTAACGCTTTGTGCCATCTTCCTGTTGGCCACCGGTGTTTGCGCTCTGCAAACCTCGGCCAATCCCTATGCGGCTATTCTGGGCCCGGAGCATAGCGCAGCCCTGCGCGTGAATCTGGCGCAGGCTTTCAACTCTGCGGCTTCGGCTCTGGCCCCGGTTGTAGCCACCACGTTCATCCTCACAGGCGCGTCCAACAGCGGAACAGCAGCCGAACAGGCGCACATGCTGATCACCCCGTACATCGTGATCGCTATCGCGTTGCTTGTGCTTGGCTTTATTGTGATGGGCCTGCACCTTCCTTCGATTGCGGCTCCCGCATCGAGCGAGAGTGCGTCCAGTCAGCGCTCCATCTGGAGCTATCGCCATGTCGTGCTCGGCATGGTCGGAATCTTCTTCTATGTTGGTGTGGAGCAGGCTACGGCGGCCATCGGCAGAGACTATTTCAAATCGCAGGGGCTTAGCAACGAACAGACGGCCGGTTATCTGATTACGACCTTCTGGCTACTGGCCATGATTGGCCGCTTTATAGGCAGCGCCGTCATGACCAAGATCAAGCCTCAGAAACTGCTAGCGGCCATGGGCATCGCAGGTGTCGTGCTGGTGCTGATCGGTATGCTCACTTCAGGCGTCGTAGCGATCACCAGCCTGGTGCTCCTCGGATTGGCCAACGCCATCATGTATCCGACGATCTTCGCCCTCGGCATTGCCGAATTGGGGCCGCTGACCTCAAAGGGCTCCGGTGTGATTACCATTGGCAACGTGGGCGGCGCCGCAATTCCGCCGCTGCTTGGTCTGCTTACAGACTGCACAGGTTTGCGGAACGCCCTGGTGCTGTTTGTCGTCTGCTATCTGTTCATCACCTACTACGGCTTTTCGGGCTACAAGCCGACGCGCGCCGAGGCGTAGTTGCAACGCATTTGCAGAAACGCCACGGCCTTCCGGTTTGCATCGGAGGGCCGTGGTCTTTTTTCTAGAATTTGACTGTCGAGGATGAAATCATCTATCTCTAGTTTTCGGTTTCATCCATGATTGAAAGTAGATCCCGACCACCATACACGACTCGTTCGATTCGAACCACGTCGTATCGGATGCGAAAAAGAATCACGTAATTACTCACTGCGACCAAACGAACATCCGCTCCGATTTCTGGCCGCAAGCGATAGATTTGCGGCTGTTTGGCAATCTCCTTCATCCGCGCATAAAGCAGACGAAGCACTCTCCTGGCCTGCCGTGGGTTGTCGAGAGCAATGTAATTCGCGATCTCTTCCAGGTCAACCGGAATTCGAGGGGATAAGCGGAGGCGCATTACTGTTCTTTTGCCTCGATCATGCGATTCAATTTGTTTTCCAGGCGAGCGAAGACCGGTTCTGGATCAAGCCCTTCAGATTCATCAGCGACTGCCTCCTGCCACGCTCTGCGCAAGCGGGAAAGATTTTGCTCGCGCAAATTGCGTTTGTGTGTCCAGTCGCGGAGAGCATCCCGGATGACTTCGCTGTTGGATGAATACTCGCCGCCGTCAACGGCGCTACGTACAAGATCCGCCATTTCAGAGGGCAGTGCGACGCTCAACTTTTCAATGGTAGGCATCAGATGTACCTCAGTAGTAATTAATACTACCACCTTTCTCAAACGTCGCTCAGTCAAAAATCACAAGATCCGTTCATACGGCTGATAGACCGGTTCCCAGACGTAAGCGCAAATCCGTTCGCGGAGGGTTGCATCGTCCACGGCTTCAGCGGTTCCGTCTTGGATGGCCTGCTTGGCGACGGCTTCGGCGATCACCAGGCTCACCTTGCGGCAGTCGCCGATGGGCGGCAGCAGTGGGGCAGTCGGGTCTGAGAGCGTGGGCGAAAGGGTGGCCAGCGCCTTGGCGGAGGCCATAATCATCGCGTCAGAGACGCGAGTCGTCCGCGAGACCAGAATGCCCAAGGCCAGTCCGGGAAAGATGAACGAGTTGTTGACCTGCGAGATGCGTACCAGTTTACCGTTGACCTCGACCGCGTCAAACGGACTGCCGGTTCCCACCAGCGCTCGACCGTCGGTCCAGCGCAGCAGGTCGGCGGGAACGGCCTCGGACTTCGAGGTGGGGTTGGAGAGCGGGAAGATGATAGGGCGCTCGCTGTGAAGAGCCATCTCACGCACAATTTCCTCGGTAAACGCTCCTGACTGAGCGGAGACTCCCACTAGAATCGTCACCTTGGCGTTGCGTACCACATCCAAAAGCGAGATTGCGCAAGTGTTGGCGGAAGAGTATAGCTTCCAGCCTTCGACGTCAGCACGCTTGCGCAGTAGCGCGTCCTGACCGGGGCGAATACCCTGGCAGCCTTCGACCAGCAGGCCATAGCGGTTAAAGGAGTAGATGCGCTGGCGGGCCTCGGCTTCGGTCAGTCCCTCCTCCACCATTGCGGCGATCAGTAGATCGGAGATCCCGATGCCGGCAGAGCCGGAGCCAAACATGGCGATGACTTGCTCCTTGAGCGGGCGGCCAGTGGCGCGAACGGCGGCCAGCAGCGTGCCGGTAGTCACGGCGGCGGTTCCCTGGATGTCGTCGTTGAAGGTGCAGAGGCGATTACGGTAGCGGCGCAGCAGGATCGCCGCATTGACCCCGGCGAAGTCCTCCCATTGGAGAAGGATGTTGGGCCAGCGTTGCTGCACTGCGGAGACAAACTCTTCGATGAACTCGTCGTACTCTTGGCCGCGGATGCGCTTGTGCTGCCAGCCGATGTAGATCGGATCGGCCAGGCGAGCTTCGTTGTCTGTGCCCACGTCGAGCAAAATAGGCAGGCAATGCTCCGGGGGAATGCCGCCCAGTGCGGTATAGAGGGCCATTTTGCCGATGGGAATACCCATGCCGCCGGCGCCCTGATCACCCAGGCCGAGGATGCGCTCGCCGTCCGAGACCACGATGCAGCGCACCTCGTCAAAGCGCGGATCGGAGAGGATCTCCTCAATGTGATGGCGATGCGTATAGCTGAGGAAGAGGCCACGCGGCCGACGCCAGATCTCACTGAAGCGCTGGCAGCCCTCACCCACCGTAGGCGTGTAGACAATGGGCAGAAGCTCTTCGGTGTAATGTTCGATCAAGGAGTAGAAAAGGGTTTCACAATTATCCTGCAAGTCGCGCATATTGCTGTACTTGAGGAATCCAGTATCGCGGCCGTCGAGCACTCTCTTGCGGCGTTCGCGCTGGTCTTCAAGGGTGCCAATGTGAGGCGGAAGAAGACCATGCAGGCCGAAGGCGGTGCGCTCTTCTTCGGTAAAGGCTGTCCCCTTATTGAGCCGGGAGTTCAGCAGCAGCTCAATCCCATAGCTTTTGGTCCGGACCACGCCGTCGTTCGCCTGCAATTCCTCACTCATTCCGCTCTTCTCCTGAATCAGATTCCAATGTTGGTGGTGTTTGCCTGGATCAAGGGCAAGAGTCTATCGTATCGTCCGGCGGAGCGAACTCATGTTACGCGCGTCACAGTTGGGGAGTGAGGCCACTTCAGCTTAAATGCAATCTTGGCCGAAGAGGATTATTTAACCGAGGCGAATCGCCCAATTCAAAATCAGCGGAGCGGCATCCTGAAAGAGATCGTTATGACCGTGATTGGGAAGAGAGATGAATTGCCGCGGATCATGAGCCAATGCATACAGTAGTTTGCCATGCGAAGGGGGAATCAACTGGTCGTTGGTTCCATTGATGATCAACAGAGGAGCACGAATCTTGCCGATCTTTTTATCGTTTTCAAAGCGATCAAGGATAATCAGTTTCGCCGGGAAGATGGGGTATTCATGCTGAGCCAACTCTCCCATGGACAGGAACGGAGCCAGCAGGACGAGGCCACCGGTGTGAAACTCCACGGCCATCTGCGTGGCGACGCCAGTCCCCAGCGAGTGTCCGAAGAGGATGATCGCCTCGCTTTTAACCCCGCGCGCTTCGAGCGCATAAAGATTGGCGCGCGCATCGGCATAGAGTCCGGCTTCCGTCGGCTTGCCCAGCAGCCCGCTATAGCCGCGGTACTCGGCAACCAGAAACCCATAGCCAGCACGGATATATGGATCGGCGGCTGCCGAAGCAGAATTCAAGGAGTCGCCATTTCCGTGGAAGAAAACAAAGGTGAACGGTTTGGTGGTTGCCGGGGCGTACCATGCTTTTAAATCGATCCCGTCCGCCGTTCTTGCGGTGATCTCCTGGAAAGCGGGATTGGCTTGCGCTTCGCTCAGCGGCACGTAAGTATGCGTGGGAAAGTACAAGAGGCTTCTTTGGTAGACAAACAAGCCAATCAGAAAAAGAAGATACGAGCCTGCAAGAATGGCAAGCAGCCTCTTTATCCTCGTTTTGATTCCGACAACCGGCAGCGATTCAAATCCAAAGCTCAATTCTTGCCTCGATTATTTGGATATCACAAGAGAACCGGCATCCAGGGCAACTTCGTAATAGCCGGCTTCGTTCCAAGGTAGCACCTTGCCTGCTTGCTTGAGCCTTCCTCCGGTCACGGTTACACGAACGGTTCTTCCCGGCGGAAAGTGATCGGGCAGCGTCCAATGGACAATGGTATCTTTGCCGGATTTTGTGTAGGTTGCATGGGTGACAGCCTTTTGCCCCGCCCAGTAAGCGCCTACGTTGACCATGCTATCGATCCACAGATCGCCCATCGACTGGGCGTGATGGATGCTCTCCAGCACGTCGGTAACGCTGACGGGAGCGTAGCCGCCGTCGCCGCCGAGTGAATGAAAGAGAAAAATCTGCCAATTACCAGCCGTGTGCACAGCGTCAATGACGGAGTTGAAACTGCTGGCGGTTTCACCGGCAACCACGCCGTGAACCGGCAGATTGTAGGGATCGGTATTGTCGTAGGGAGCGATCTGCCCACCAAAGACGCCGCGGTTCAGGAAGAAGCGGGTCTTGGCAACGGCGTCGTATCCCATATCTCCATAAGGAGAAGCGGTGGTCCAAACGTTGCTTAATCCGTACGTTTGCTCGATGTGAGCCGTGCTGAGATCGTATTCCGCTTCCAGGCTTCCGGCATAGCTTCCCCAGCCGCACCCCGCACCGTTTGCATGGCAGTGGTGCTCGGTGTGATTGCCCAGTTCGTGCCCGTCTTTTGCCGCCTGCGCCCACACCGGCGAGTTCTGGTCGCTTGAGCCAACCAGAAAAAACGTCATATGAACGCCTGTTGACTGAAGCAGAGGATAATTGGCGATCTGCGAGTCAATTGAGTCATCAAAGGTATAAGTGATTGCGGCTTTGAAGCCTGCCCAGTTCAGAACCTTCAAACCGCCCACCGCGCCTGCGGGCTTAGGAACCCCGCTGATCGGCGGAACAGGCAATCCACTCACCGGCATCCGCTCTTGACTGCTCCCGCTGGCAGCGATCATGCACACCATCACTATTAAAACGCCAATTAGCCTCTTACTCAAAAGACCGCCCATTCTCAAATAAACAGATTTGCGGACAAAAATCCAGTTTTTGGCGATTTTTAAGTGCGTCAATGACTCCTTCGCACTCAGGTCGCGTAATCTGATTCTAAGGCCATGAACGATTTACCCGCCAATGCGGAGCAATCCCCGACGCCGGAGCCGGTCATTTCCTTCAGTCACGTGGGCATCTCTTTTGACGGACGCTCAGTTCTGGAAGATGTGAGCTTCTCGATGAACCGAGGCCAGATCCTCTGCATCCTGGGGCGCAGCGGTGTAGGCAAGTCGGTGGCGCTGAGGATGCTGATGGGCTTCCTCAAGCCCGATTCAGGCTCGATTCGCGTTGAAGGCCAGGAGATCACCACGCTCAGCGAAGAGGAGATGCGGGCCATTCGCAAGCGCGTTACGATGGTCTTCCAAAATGGAGCGCTCTTTGATTCGTTGACCGTGTGCGAGAATGTGGCCTTTCCACTGCGCGAACGCGGCGGTCTTACAGAGGAGCAGATACAAGAGAAAGTCTCTCAATTGATAAACGTGGTAGGTGCCGAGGATGTCGCCGATTCGTTGCCGGCCAGTCTTTCGACGGGGCGACGGCGAGCCGTGGCAATCGCCCGTGCTCTTGCCGCTGAACCGGAGGTGGTGCTGTATGACGAGCCGACAACGATGGTTGATCCCATCATCGCCCGCCGCCTCGGCGATCTGATCGAGATTCTCAAGCAGCATCTGGGCAAAACCAGCATCGTGGTCACTCACGATATGCGCTTTGCAGAGCGGCTTGCCGACCTGGTGCTCTTTCTCCATCAGGGCCGGGCACAGTTTTTTGGAACACTGCGTGATTTTATGGCCTCTTTCGATCCACATATTCAGCAATTCCTTGCTTTGGACGTCTATTCGTTACCTTCGGAATAAGTGATGTTTCATACCGTAATGGGGGAGGACGAATTCTTTCTTGCGATGAATTTGCGATCTGAGTCATGCTGTTATCGTTGGTTGAGCAAAGGGTATCCAAGGGGTTGCCTGAAAAATATTCATAACCTGGGACGACAGCGGCTAAGAAGTGCTGTATAATCAGGTTTTCCCGTTGTTCTGCTTCACAGTCTGATTTCCTGTGAAGCGGGTATATTCCTCCCTTTTGGTCCAAATTCTGATCCCATGCTTCATTGGGCCAATATGCATAACTCTTTGCCGCGCTGGTGGCAGGAAGTGCAAACTGAGGTCAAAACCGGATTGATGAAGCCGGAACACTGTAACGTTTAGTGACAAAAGTCTCGGCATTTGTTTCACGTCCTGCTCAAAGATGAGGGCAGGGAAGGATGCATTGTTGAGGTGGGCATTTTGATCCATGGAAATCTCTGGGATCACTTGCCTGACATACTTTTTTGAAATTTGATTATATGAGGTGGGCAAACGCTTATGGCTACATCAGATTTTTGGCAAAGAGTATCGGCTTCCGTGTCGTCGCCGCAGGAGTGGCAAGGAGCGTCAGTACGCAATCATGCGCGCGCATCGCAAGGCAAGGCCAAGATGCATATGGCCATGGATGCGATGACAATTCTCGTGTCAGTAGTGATTGCCACTATTTATAGAAAACATACGGGAGCTATGGTGGGAGCGAGGGAGTTTTGGCATGGAACCCTCATACATGGCCGTCCGATGGGAATTCTGCTCGGTCTTCTATGTTTCTTCGCTGTTTCTCTGATGATGACCAGCAAGAGATTGAATCTTTATATGCCTGCCCGGTTGAACAATATCCTTCATGAGCAGCGCCTGAGCCTTCAAGCCTGCCTCACCTCTGGATTACTGCTCACCGGAGCTCTCTATCTGGTTCATGCCGAGGATATCTCCAGGACAATCGTATTGGTCACCATCGGATTGACCTGTTTGCTGCTCAGCCTGCGGCGGTTTTTCTCACGCCTGCTTCTTTACCGCAGTTACGAGCAGGGTGTGGGAGCGCGCAATGCCCTGATCGTCGGTACTGGACCCGAGGCTCAAGCCCTGCGTCATCACTTGGAGAGCATTCGCCACCTGGGATACAGCTTCAAGGGTTTCATTGAACTTCCCGGAGCGACGCCCTGTTTGGCCGCTACACCCAATGATGTCGTGGGATCTCTGGATTCACTCTTCCAGCAGGCTCGCAAGTATTTTGTGGATGAGATATTCTTTACCGCGCCCTATGACCGAAGCCTCATTCAGGATGCTCTTGCCCAAGCCAGAACACAAGGCGTAGACTTGCGCATCGTTCCTGAGATGTACGACAGCCTGACCTGGAACAATCCCGTTGAATATATCGGCCAGTTCCCGACCATTCCTTTGCATCGCAGCGAAGTGCCAGAAGTTCAACTATTACTCAAACGCGTTTTAGATATGATTTTTTCAGTTTTCACTCTGGTCATTTTGTCGCCTTTGCTGCTGATCATTGCCGTCGCAGTCAAGCTGGATTCCCCCGGTCCGGTCTTTTATCCTTCTGAGCGTATCGGCAAAAAAGGTCGCGTATTCCGGTGCTTTAAATTCCGCACCATGGTTCTCGATGCGGACAAGCGGCTTGCGGAGATGAAGCACTTGAATGAACGTGAGGGCATTCTATTTAAAATCTCCGATGATCCGCGTATTACCCGGCTGGGTCGATTTCTGCGCAAGTATTCGCTCGATGAATTGCCCCAGTTTTTTAATGTTCTTCGTGGCGATATGAGCATTGTGGGGCCCCGTCCGCCGATAGGCAGCGAAGTGAGCGAGTACAAGTTAAGTCACCTGCGGCGACTGGACGTGACCCCTGGAATCACTGGCTTGTGGCAGGTACAAGCTCGCCAAGATCCATCCTTTGACAGCTACATCTCACTGGATGTGACTTATATCGAGAACTGGAGCATCTGGCTGGATTTGCAGATTATTATGCGCACCATTGGCGTAGTCTTTGCCGGAACCGGCACATAAAAACTGTTTTTTACTCATCCTTCAGGAATGCCAAGCCACTCTCTTCGCGGAGTGGCTTGTTCTTCTTGGCGGGGTAAACTGGAAGTGTGAAGATCGCACTTGCCCAAATCAATCCGATCGTCGGGGATTTCACTGGAAATCTTGAAAAGATCGTCGCTGTCAGCCGGCGCGCAGCTGCTCAGGGAGCCAGGCTGACGGTTTTTTCTGAGCTGGCCCTTTGCGGTTATCCGCCGGCAGACTTTCTGGAAAAGCCTAGTTTCTTGACGCGATGCCGCTCTGCCGTCGATGAACTGGCTGCCGCAACGAGAGAGCTTCCTACAGCTGTGCTCGTCGGCGTGGCGCTGCCGGCTGAGAATCAGAGTGGAAAACCCGCCGTCAACGCAGCTGTACTGCTTGATGGCGGCCGGCTGCTCCTTGAACAGCACAAGCGCCTCTTGCCTTTCTACGATGTCTTTGATGAACAACGCTATTTTGCCCCATCGAAGCCTCAGGAGATCGTTGAAATAGAAGGCCTTCGCCTGGCCATCACCATCTGCGAGGACGCTTGGAATGATAAGAATTTCTGGCCACGGCGTTTGTACAGTGTCGATCCGGTGGAAGAGTTGATGCGCCAGAAGCCGGCTGTGCTGATCAATCTGTCCTCGTCGCCCTTCTGGCACGGCAAGCGCGCCCTGCGCCGCCAGATGCTTTCGGCCATAGCCGCGCGGAATGGCGTTCCGGTGCTGCTGGTGAATCAGGTGGGCGGCAATGACAGCTTGATCTTTGACGGCTCCTCATTGGCTCTGAACGCACGCGGCGGATTGATCGCACAAGCCGCTTCTTTTGAAGAAGATCTGATTGTTGTGGATACCTTCAACGCACCCCTTGTCGCCACCCCTCAGGACGACGATACCGAAGCTGCCTTCCGCGCCCTGGTGCTAGGCACGCGCGACTATGTGCGCAAGTGCGGTTTCAAAAAGGCATTGGTGGGACTGAGCGGGGGTATAGATTCAGCGCTTGTGGCAGTGATTGCTACCGAAGCTCTGGGGGCGGAGAACGTTCTCGGCATCGGTATGCCCAGCCCTTACTCCTCTTCGGGCTCTATTGATGACAGCAGAGAACTGGCGGCGAATCTCGGTATCCGCTTTGAAATTATTGGCATCAGTGGACTTTTCGCCGAGTACACACGCTCTTTGGAGCCGCTTTTTGAGGGAACCCAAGCTGGAATTACGGAAGAGAATATCCAGTCCAGGATTCGCGGTAGCCTTTTGATGGCTCTCTCCAACAAGTTCTCTGCGTTGGTGCTCACTACAGGCAACAAATCGGAGATGGCCGTTGGCTATTGCACGCTCTATGGCGACATGGTCGGCGCTTTGGCGGTCATCGGGGACCTGGTCAAGACCCGCGTTTACGATGTCTGTCGCTGGATCAACCGGGGTAGGGAAGTGATTCCCGCCGCGATTCTGGAGAAGCCTCCCTCGGCCGAACTCCGCCCCGATCAGAAAGATACAGACTCCTTGCCGCCGTATGAGGTCCTTGATCCCATCCTTGAAGCCTACGTCGAGCGATATGAAACGCCGGAGCAGATCGCCACGGCAAACGGATTTCCAATCGAACTCGTCCAACAGGTGGTGCACTTGGTCGAGCGCAGTGAATACAAACGTCAGCAGGCCGCTCCGGTCCTCAAAGTGACCAGCAAATCATTTGGCATGGGCCGCAGATTTCCCATTGCCGTTAAAGTTCAGGTGTGAGGTCTACCTGCCGGTATAAGCTAGAAGTCGGGAAGCTTTCCACAGTTCTGTTTTTTTCAACGTTGAAGGAGAAACCGCTTGATCCGTCCGTCGATTCGTTTTACCAGTGCCTTGGCGTTGGTTGCATTTTCTCTGCCAGTACTACAGGCTGCCGCGCAACAGGATTTGCCCTCCGCCCCAAACGCCATGTCTCCCGCTGCGCCGGTCCCTGCGGCCAAGTTGAATCCAATGCCCAAGCCGGAGCCGGCCAACTTCACCGCCGCATTGCCCACGAAAGAGGCCGTCGACGCATTTTTAAAGACCAATTTGGGCAGCGATGAAAATAGAATCTGGGAAATTTGGGCAATTGAGAAGACCTCAGTGGAAGGCGTTTCATTAGTCACCGTTCTTGTGAATGATAAAAGCGAGACACAAAAGCCTTTCGGGATTCAGTTTTTGGGGATGCCGGACGGCCAGCATTTCATCGTTACAGGCAAGAATGGGATGACCATGCTTCCGATTGCTGCGTCGAAGGATCAGCCCGCGCCGCAACCGGTGCCGGCGGATACGGCTGCAACCTCAGCCATCCCGAAATCTACTGAAGCTACGACGGCTGCCAAGCCTTTTGCAATGCCCAAGCCCAGCCCTTCCAACTTCACCGCAACCTTGCCGTCCAAGGAGACCATCGAGACATTCCTGAAGGTCAGCTGGGGGTATGATGACACCAGAGTCTGGGAGGTGTGGGCAATTGAGAAGACCCCAGTGGAGGGCATTTCAAAAGTCACCATTCTGGTCAACGATAAAAGTGAAACCCAAAAGCCAATAGAAACCAGTTTCTATACAGTGGCTGACGGAAAACACCTCGTCACCCTGGATAAATTCGGGCGGTTGACGATTTTGCCGTTTGGCGAAAATCCGTTCAAGGAATATCGTGATTTGATTCGGCTGCGCGCCGATGGACCCTATCGTGGATCCGCCTCGAAGGATCTGGAAATTGTTGAGTTTGCTGACTTTGAG
>Ga0181529_10001552_pt1 | contig 29162 bp, 21 predicted proteins | sample PEATcosm2014_Bin_36_FD_119763 | JGI IMG/M metagenome (GOLD analysis project Ga0181529, IMG submission 119763) | Peatland microbial communities from MTU Mesocosm Facility, Houghton, MI, USA - PEATcosm2014_Bin10_30_metaG | ecosystem: Environmental > Terrestrial > Soil > Wetlands > Peat | place... | reverse complement strand
GCGGACGCGCCTGTACAACTACGTGGCCGCCATCCAGAGCTACGTTCTCTCGCAGTGCCCGTCCGCCGTGTTCGAGCTGTTGTGGCCGATGGACGTGAACGACCCGGACAACTGCAAGCTGCTGCGGTACATCAACCTGCCCTCGCAATGGACCACGCGCGCGGGCTCCGGTTTTGACACGTTCCTGATCGAGGGTTACCAGTATCCGGGAATCAATCACAACCTCGACCAGACTATCCGGTGCGCCGCGTACCCGTGGGAGGAACTCGCCTGGGACCAAGCCCACTGCCGTTACCTGATGGGCCTCTATTACGGCACCTGGCCATGGCTGCGGGAATACGTGAACGCCAGCCGTCTCGGGCTCCCGGCAATCAAGCTCTGGGCCTACGACCATCTCTGCCTTTTTGCATGGCCGGTACCCCTGCCCACGAGCGATGACCGCTCATTCATCTACTGAACGCTTATGGAAAACCTCGAAACCCGCCTCAACGAGGTGGCGCGGATCGCCGTGCGCCTCGATCAAGAAACCGGTTGCCCCGCTCAACTGCTGATCGCCCAGTGGGCCCTCGAATCGAAGTGGGGCGAGAAGCCCGTCGGCCACGCCAATTATTTCGGCGTGAAACGCGCCACCCGCCACGCAATGTGGTGTACGGTCACCACGCAAGAGGTCTTCACGCTAGCGCAGGTGGAAACCTGGGACCACCAGCACGCCACCCGCCCCGCACGCGTGATCGTAACCCTACCCGACGGCCGCCATCGCGTTGAGATCGACGACGAGTTCGCCGACTATGCCTCGCTGAATGCCTCCTGCCAAGACTACGCGTGGCTGATCACACACGGGGATCCGTATCGGGAAGCATGGCAGCGTTATCAGCAAAACAAGGACCTCGCAGATCTAATCAGCAGGGTCGCCCAGAATTACGCGACGGCGCCGGCATACGCGGAACTGGTGGAGAGAATCGCAACACAGTCAAACGTCGTCATAGCGATCGCGGTGGCAGACTCGGCATCAGCAAAGGCGTCTTGCTAGCGCCGTTTGGTCCAATCTTCCGTGCAGGTCCTTGGAGTGATGTCACATTCAGCCACGCGACCCCCCGTTCTGCCCGGCGCAATCGGTGGATAATGACTTAGAGGCCCGAATATAGAAAAAACGAAGAGCATCGATCTCTTGAACAAAGCGGTCGCTGACGAGTTGCAGGCCGTGCACCAATACATGTACTTTCACTTCCACCTGGACGATCAAGGATTCAAGCCCCTCTCGCAGCTATTCAAGCGGATCGCGATCCAAGAAATGGGCCATGTGGAACTGCTGGCCGAACGTATTCTGTTCCTGAAGGGCGACGTCCTGATGGTTACGGCTGGTCCGGTCGAAACCATCACCGAGCCCGAAGCGGTCCTCGTCAAGGTGATGGCGATGGAGGAAGATGGCGTTCGAACTTACAACCAAGCCGCGCTCGAGTGCGGAGCTAACGCCGATGCTGCTTCCAAGCAGATTTTCGAACGCTTGGTCAATGACGAGGAAGGCCACTTCGACCAGTTCGAGAAGCAGCATGACAATATCAAACGCTTCGGGCTGAGCTATTTGGCGCTGCAATCGTTCGGCGGTGCGTCATCCGGGAATGCGCCCGTTCCCGGCGAATAGGGCGGGCGGCGACTGCTGCCCATGAAGGCCAGCCTCGCGGCACTTCAGAATCCGAACTTAGCGGTCAGCTGGACGAGTCTCGGAGGGGCCGCGGCGACAACCTGACCGAAGTTGGCGCTGCTGATGTTTCCGTTCACCGCCGCTGGGCCGTAGAACTGTGCGTGGTTGAAGACGTTGAATGCTTCCATCCGGAACTCCAGCGTACGCGATTCCGATAGCCGAACGGTTTTGTGCAACGCTAGGTCGAAGTTCGCGATTCCAGGACCGTAAAAGAACCGGCGCGCGGCCGTGCCTATGTGACCCAAGTCCGGCAGGCTGAACAGGGATGTGTTGAATGCCTGCCGCCGGTTCCGTGGGTTGGTATTGACTGCGAGATCGCCCGGCGAGTAGTCGGGCGTGTCCACGCCGTTGTTGTTGATGCCATTCGGAATCGTGCCTAACAGGGACGTGTCGTTGTTGTTGAACAAGGTGACCGGCAGCCCGGTGCTGAACCTCGTGATTCCGGCTAGTGACCACCCTTCCGTTACCTGGCTCCGCAGATGGATGAACTTGTTGAATGGCAGCCTCCAGTTGTAGCTGGCGACGAAGTTGTGCCGCATGTCGAAAGCGGAGAGAGATCTGCTCAGTTGCGGGTTGAGCGGATTGACTGCCTCGGCCAGACTGGAGGACTGATCGAGAGATTTGCCGTATGTGTAGCCCAACAGCAATTCCAGCGACGGACTTGCATGACGGAGAGACACCTCCAGCGAGTTGTAGTTCGAGTTGCCGATGGTCTTCTGGTAGGTGACGGCCGCGAATTGGGAGCTGAACGGTCCTCGGGTGCCCTGTAACGTCTGGCCGGAGCGCGTGACGTAGGTGCCACTCTCGCCAAAGGGGCCGCAGGTGGCCGTGCCTGGCGCGACGTTCTCAGTCTGGCTGAGGCTCAAACACAGCGCGGGATTGCCGGGATTGGCGGAAATGAGAACCAGCAGGTGGTGCGCCTGGGTGCCCACATAACTGGCGCTGAGCGTGGTGTTCGGCGCCAGTTCCCGCTGCAGCGAGACCGTGTAGCTCTCGCTGTAGGGCGTTACGTTTTTGTGGAAGAACGACGGCACACCGGTGACCGGCAGGTACTGGGACCAGTCCAGTGTCGCGTTAGGGTTCCCCCGCGATGCGCCGGTAGCCGGAATCGGTTCCGGAAACCGCTGGCCGACGTCCTGTCCCGTGGACGCGGTAATGAAGGGCGTGGCAAACAGCGGCGGCGCGAAGCTGTTGTAGTCGTATCCATATGGCGGATTGGCGCTCATGATTCCCGCCGACAGGCCTTCAAACGCGGTGTAGAAGAGGCCGTACACCGCCCGGATGCTGGTCTTGGCGTTCGGCGAGAACGCCAGGCCGATACGGGGGGCGAAGTTGGTGTGCTTGGCCGGCGCCAGAGTGTCGGGAATGCCTGGGTCGCCAGGAAACACCAATCCCGTGGGTGCGCCGGGATACACGATCGACTGTTGCCCGGGTACAAGCGTCTGGAGTTGGTTGTATTTCTCGCGCCAGGGGGGCAGCAAATCCCAGCGCAAGCCGTAGTTCAGTGTCACCTTGGGGCGGACTTGCCAACTGTCCTGGCCATATAGCCCCAGGTACTTGTTGCGCAGGTAGAAGGGTTTGGAATCGCCCTGCGCGTAGCTGCTGGGGATGCCCAGAAGAAAGTCGGCGAAATCCGAGCCGGTCTCGGTGCCCTGGAACAGGAAAGATCCGTTGTAAATCGCATCGGGGTTGACGTTGACCTGGTCGTAGTGGATACTCGCGCCGAATTTCAGTATGTGCTTTCCCGTTACCTTCGAGAAGTTGTCCGACCACTGGTACGTGTTGTTGGTCTGGACGGCGTTGGTGGTGGGGACCCCGATGGTGAAGTCGTTGAAAGAGACATTCTCGATGCCTTCGATCTTGGGGGCAAGCGCCACAATTCCGGGGTTTCCGGCTGCGTCCACGAAGCCTTGCGAAGCGAGCGTGGGTCCGACACCGCCCACTGGGTTGCCGATGTGATTGGCGGTGCGCATGTAGCCGAGGCGCAGTTCGTTAACGGCGGCCGGGCCGAAGGTGGTGGTCAGACCGAGGGTTGCCAGTTGTGCCCGGCCGAGTGAGATGGCGTTGAAGCCAGGCACGTTGGCGCCGCCCTGCCCGGTCGGGTAAGGGTTGTCCAAGGTGTAATCGTCGGAGAAGTAGTAAGCCGACAGAGCACCCCAGCGGGTATTGTTGTCAATCCGGATTGCGCCTTTGTCGTCACGCAGATCCTGGTTGTATGCCGACGAGGAGAATGTGTTCCCGCCCCGGTTCGGTTCCGGGATGAATTGCAGTAGCGCCTTGGCGGGCGCGGACCAGGCACGCTGGGGAATCTGCGCATTCGGTAACACGCACTGCGCGGATGTCACGCATCCTTGCGCGTAGTACGGCTCGCCCGGTTGGACTCCATAGCCGAGTTCTTGGGAAAGCAGATTTGCCCAGTACTGACCGTCGACCTTCCCGGTGAGCGTGCTTGCGGTGTCGGAGAAGTCGCCTGCCCGGTTCCGGACGGAGGGGACGGAAATCAAGCCGGTCTCCACACCCTGCGTCATTCGCGTGCCCTGGTAATCCGCGAAGAAGAAGGTCTTGTCTTTCCGGATAGGGCCGCCCGCTGTGCCGCCAAACTGGCTGCGGTCGTAGCTGGCGCGCTCGGCGGCGAAATAGTTGCGGGCGTCCAGGCTGGTGTTCCGAAGAAACTCAAACGCGCTCCCATGAATTTCGTTCGTGCCGGACTTCGTCGTCACCATGACCTGTCCGCCGCTGAAGTTGCCGTATTCGGCGTCGAAGTTGCTTGTGAACACGCGAAATTCCCGGATCGAATCGAGATTTGGCACAATCGCCGCTCCCATGTTGAAGTCTTCCTGCGCCGAGGTGCCGTTTACGGTGAATCCATTCGCAGTTTCTCTCTGGCCGCTCACCGACATATTGCCGGGATTGAGGTCCCCGGAGGGCGGCGTGTTAGTGCAACCGGACATCACAACTGCGTTCGGCTGTTGGGAGTTGGTAGGGACGACGCCCGGCTGCAACGCCAGCAGATCCGTGTAGCTGCGGCCGTTGATCGGAATGCTTGTCATTTTCTTGGCGCTGATCAGCTCCCCCATCTGGGTGTTTGCCGTCTCCACCTGAGCCGGCGATTCGCTCACTGTCAGAGCCTCCGAATGCGCTCCCAGGATCAACTCGATGTCAATCCTCAGCGCGGCGCCGGAGGTAACCTCCAGCCCCGTTCTCTTGAAAGGCTTGAATCCCGGTTGCTCAACCTGCAACTCATAGGGGCCGCTCGGCAAGGTGGGAAAGGCATAAAACCCTTCCCGGTTCGTGGAGGCCATCAGCGCAACTCCTGTCTCCGTGTTGCGAGCAACTACCGAGATATTTGGCATTACAGCGCTGCTTGGGTCCGCAACCGTGCCCGCGATGCTGCCCCCAGTTCCCGCGAGAACCGCGGAATCAGCCGTTAATACGAGCAGGATCAGAAGCGTAGCACGCTTCAGAGCGATCTCCTTCTGCAATGCGTTACCAGTCATCGTCTACTCTTTCTCTCCTTGAGAACAGCGGCTGGCGACCTAGAATGGAAGAGGGTCGCCAGCCCGCGGGTTGTCGATTTCCCGAGGTCGGGCGGCACGCTTCGCCAAAAGACAGCCGCGCGGCCTCGCTCTGATTCAGCTAACAGTTCGGTCCGTCGCGCTTGCAGCAGGTCTCCTCTCCGCATTCCGCGCAACTGGTCGCCAGGGCGCAACACTGGCTGCACCGCCCGCCGATTTCCAGGCGAGTGACTCGAATACGAAATCCCTTCTGCCGCGAAATCTCGGCCTTGAGACGTTCGAAGAGGGGGCTGGTGAATTCCTCAATCCGGCCACACTGGAAACAAGCCAAATGCATGTGGTCGATGTTCGTCTTCGCCTCATAGAAATGCTTCTCCCCATCCAGGTGCATGAGGTCCAGCTCATCGATCAGCCGTAGTTTCTTCAGAAGCTCGATGGTACGGTAGACCGTTGCCCGGTTGATGCGCTCGTCGCGCTTGCGAGCCAGCTCCAGCAGTGAAGCTGCGTCCAGATGGCGGGCGGCGTCCTGAATGGTTTCGATCAAGATCTTTCGCTGACCGGTGATGCGGATGCCCCGTAATGCGAGCTCTTGGAGCAACGAGCGACGTTCCAAAGTGGCGGTCTTCATATGCGACTAGTTGCGACTTAGTCGCAACGTCTTCACAAAGCTCATTGGAACCGAGTTTGCAACTCAGTGTCAACTAGAAATGCCAGAAGCAGACTGAACGGGCCTGAAATGCGTGTTCCAGTCGTCGGCTGGTACGGGGCAGACTCATCGGGTTCCAGTCGAAGTCGGCAGAGTCCAAGTATGATTGCCAACTCCGACAAAAGATGATCGCGACCATGCCGTCATCACCCTCGTCCCGAGCCAAGAATGGCTCCCTTCCTTCGTCTCGTTCCATTGCCCGTCTTCCATCACGCCCGCCTTCAGCCATTTCTGGATCAGGCGAACCACTCGCTTGTCTCCTATCCGATGTTCCACAAACTGGACCAGCCATGGATGCTGGAGTTTGTCGAAAAAGGAGCGGATGTCCAAGTCGAGTATCCAGTTCACTTTCTTGCGCACGATCCCCACCCACAGCGCATCCAGTGCATCTTGTTGGCTGCGCCCCGGCCGGAATCCGTAGCTGAAGCCCAGAAAGTCCTCTTCCCAGATCTGGTTGAGCACCGTCCCCACCGCACGCTGGACGATTTTGTCCTCCAGCGCCGCGATTCCCAATGGCCGCTGCCGGCCATCGGCTTTGGGTATCCAGACTCGCCGCGACGGCTGCGCGTGATACGACCCGCGATGGACTCGCCCATGCAGGTCGCGCAAGCGCGCCTCCAGGTCGTGCCCATGTTCTTGCCACGTCACCCCATCCACTCCCGGCGCCGCCTGTTTCTTCAGGCTGTAGTAGCTCTCCCGGAGCAGGTCAATGCTTACGTGGTGCAGCAGGGCCGTGAACCGTAGCTTCCCATCCTGCTTGGCTGCTTCGCGCACACGCTCCAGCCCGCTTGGCCCGCTTTCCCGGCTCGGTGTCCGGTACGGGTTAGACTGCCGCGTGTTCTCCTTGGTCAGCGGCCTTCCCTCCACAACCTCCGCTGGCGATCTCTCGCTTTGGTTCGGCTGCTTCGCCGGTACTACGCCGCTGTACGACTCCCCGCCGCCGTGCATGAGGGACTTATGGCTCATCGCCTTCTCCCTCCGGCCCGCCTACTGCTCGCGGGCGGCTACGGGGTCTCCCGGTTCTCGCGCATGGAGTTTCTCGCGCCGCACTCGCGTTGGCGTGCGCCGCGTTGTGGCCTTCCTTGCTGTCTGACGCCGTCGGCTCCCTGCACCACACGATTTCGGAGCTCCATACCCAGCCTACAGGTACCCCTGTCCAACGCTTCAAGTGCAGCCTCACGACTGCCCTCGCATGGCTCGGGGCCAGGGTGGCTCGCTACGCCTTCCCTGTACGACTCTTTCATTCGCTACTCCATGCCGGTTTATCCCGGCGCTATCCAGACGTAAGTGCTTGTGGGGGCACCGGGTCTGAGAGGCACGACCGAGCCCGGGGTTGCGACCCCGAAAACCGCGACGAAAGTTGAGGGTGCTGTTGGTTCCACTCCGTGTGGGTGAAAAGGGAACCTCGTGTGAATCCTCACACGGGGCGATCGCCGACCGGCGCCGTCTCCAGCCACTTCTGGAAGTCCTATTCACATTGAACACAACCACATCAGGCTTGATTGCCTCAACTGGCCCCTTTTCGTGTGCGCGAAGGGAGCGCAGAGGCTCGGGATCACTCTTCTTTGAGAGTGGTCTCCCGGTTCCGGATCAGAGCGACGAGACTGTCTGATTTCAGGTCCTCAATGGAAAAGTAGGCCGCTCCTAGCTGGTCGGCGATCACTCGCGCGTTGTCGGTTCGCACCAGTCCGGACTTCCTTTCGGTGTCGATCACCATGAACTCGGTGAAAGGCAGTTCGCGCAGCAGCAAGGCGGCCTTCTTCACTTCTTCCGCCGGAGGAGCCGAAGTCATGCTGTGGTTGGCTTTTCCATCGGTAATCAACGCAAGCAGAACCCGCGTTTCGGGCTCCCGTAACAACACCCGCCGCAACAGCTCGTAAGCCACCAGGAGACCGCTTGAGAGGGGTGTTTTGCCCCCGACTGGAATCGCCCGCAAAAGGCGTGAGGCCAGGTGCGCGCTGGAGGTCTGCGGCAGGATTACTTCGGCGTGGTCCTTCCGAAAGAGCACCATGGCGACCTTGTCGCGCTTCTGGTAGGAGTGAACCAGCAGAGATTCGATGGCGCCTTTGGTCGCGATCATCCGGCGTTGTGCGCCCATCGAACCCGACCCATCCACCACAAATACCGAGAGGTGGCTGATTCTCTTCTCGCGCTGTTTGTAGCGTATGTCGTCGGCTCTAACGTCCAATATCTCGCCCGCGCCGCGCAGAATCTGCCAGGGCGCGGCGGCGCGGATCGTGGCATCGAGAGCGATGTCGCGCAACGATCCCTGGTTGCGGCTCCGAACATAGCGCCCGCGCTTATCGCTGGAGAGTGTCTTCAGTTTTCTTCCGGAAGATCCCCGCTTCAAACGGTCTCGCCGGAAGTGGAGACGCACCAACGGAAATGCCTCGCCCACGTCAAACACCTGCTCCCGAGGCGTCGATTCCCTGGGCTGGCCAGCGAAATCCGCTGGATCGTCGGCTGTGGAAGGCGTGGCCTCGGCCGGCGCGGAGTCCGGTGGCTGGGCGGCGCGATCGCTGCGGTCCTGCGATGGCGGCGGGGGTTGCCGGTCTTCCTGCTCCTGCGGCGGAGGCGAAGGCATGCGGCGCCGATGGTCCAGCACGAGGGGAATCACGGCATCCACGTCCTGCTGGCTCACCTCACCCTTCCCATGGAAAGCCGCGAAGGCGCGCGCGGCGGAGCGCAGAAACAGGTCGCCGCGGTGGCCGGCCGCGAGGCTCTCCAGGCAACGTTCAGCGGCGTACCCTTCCACCGGGGGCGGTACGCTCACGCCCGCGAGCCGGTTGCGAGCGTTGCAGACCAGAGTCCGCAGGGCGTCCTCCCTGCCGTCCCGTACCGCCGGTGGCGCTGTGCCCATGGCAGCTCTGACAACGGCCGTCCTTTGCGCGGGGTCGGTGATTCTGCTCCAGGCGACGGCCATACCGAAGCGGTCCAGGAAGTGAGGCGATATGGGCGCCTCGCCGACGTTCATGCTGGCGACGATGGGTCTGTCGGTGCGGATGAGCAGGCCCAGGATATCGGCAGGGAGCAAGTTCACATCGTCGATGTAGAGGAACCCGTCGGCGGCGCGTGAGAGAATGCCCGACTGGATGCGGCGCGTTCCCGTACGGATGGCTTCCTCGAAGTCGACGCCGCCGAGCAACGCCTCTTCCGTTGTGTTTAGCGGCAGCTCAACGAACGGGGTTTCCTCCGGTAGAATCTCCGGAAAGAGACGCGCCAGCGTGGACTTGCCGCATCCGCGTTCCCCCACGAACAGGACGCCGCCGCAGCGCGGATCGATGGCGTTCAGTATGAGCGCCAGCTTGGCCTTGTCGTGACCAACGAACTCCGGAAACTTCATCTTCAGATAGCCGCCACTAGACTCTGAAGCCTGTCCGCGTCCTTGCCGATTTCCTCAAAGGGCAGGCGCTTCATGCGATGCCGCAGGGCCATGCTGGCCGAGTCCCGAACCTCCTCGGGGCCGATGGCCGGCTTGCCCCGGAGGGCTGCAATCGCCCGTGCGGTCTTTAGCATGACGATGTCGGCGCGGTGCCCGTCAAGGTCGAGCGCCGCGGTGATGCGAACGATCCTGGTTAGCGCCTCGTCGGCCGGAGGAATGGAACGCAGCGCGGTCTGTGCCTGCACAATGCGTTTGGCCAACGCCTCTTGTTCCTCGACCCACGCCCTACTGGACGTCGCGGGATCGTCGTCGAAGGCCGCCTTCCGGCGCAGGATTTCCACTCGCAATTCGGGCTCCCGCACCGAGACCACTTGAACGCAGAGCCCGAAGCGATCGAGCAGTTGGGGCCGCAGGTCACCCTCTTCCGGATTCATGGTGCCCACCAGGATGAACCGCGCCGGGTGACTGAAGGAAATGCCTTCCCGCTCCACGGTATTGACGCCCATGGCGGCGGAGTCGAGCAGCAAGTCCACGATGTGATCTTCGAGCAGGTTCACTTCGTCCACATACAGGAAGTTCCGGTTGGCTTCCGCCAGCAGGCCTGGTTCGAACCGCTTCTCGCCTTTCTGGATGGCCCGCTCAATGTCGAGCGTGCCCACCAGGCGGTCCTCCGTGACCCCCAGCGGCAGTTCGACCACCCGCATGCGCTTGCGCTCGGTCTTGAAGTCGCCATTGTGGAGCGCGCGCTCGCGGCACTCGGTGCAGAGCGCTCCAGAGGGGTCGCACTGGAAACGGCATCCCGCCACCGCTGGGACTTCGGGCAGCAGTTCGGCCAGCGCACGAACGGCCGTGCTCTTGGCTGTGCCCTTCTCGCCCATGATCAACAGCCCGCCGATGGAGGGGTCGATCACGTTCAGAATCAGGGCGGTCTTCATCTCTTCTTGCCCTACAATCGCCGTGAACGGAAAAATCATCCCAAGACCTCTTGCATTCTCTTCTTCCAACTCTCTACTTCTTCGCTAGTGACTATGTCGATGCTGCCGCCCTGGAATTCGCCCTCGACGTCGCCCATGCGCTCCTCGATCCAGCCCTCGATTTCGACATAGATGTTCTTGAGCGCTTCCCGAACATCCGGCGCCGGGGTCCACAGGCCACGCTCCGCGGCTTCGATCAGCCGCCGCGCCATCTCCTCGAGCGCCCAGGGGTTGTTCTCCTCGAAGAAACGGCGGTTCTCCTCATTCATCATGAAGGTCCTGGCGGCATCGTCAAATACCGAGCCGTCCACGGCCTTGGCGGTAGCCTGCCATCCATAAAGCCGGCCCACCCGCTTGCTGATTTCGGCGGCACCCTTGTAGCCGTGCTCCTTCATGCCCGCGATCCACGCCGGATTCAGAATCTTGGCGCGGGCTATGCGGCGGATCTCTTCGGTGAGCGTGCGCACGCTGACCTCGCCCTGGTCGCGCGTGTCCCCATAGTAATTCTTGATCTCATTCCCGGATACCACGCGCGCGGCGTTCACGAGCCCTCCGTGCGTGCCGAAGTAGCAGCAACAGCCGGTGAGATCGTATTCGTCGGTTGCGGTCTTGTTGAAGGTCACGTCCACGGATTTGAGGCTAGCCTGCAGATGCGAGTGGGCAGGCGTTCCGAAAACACCCTTGCCGTAAGCATAGCCATTCCAGTACAGGAACACATCGGAGAGGTCCTGGTCGGTCTTCCAGGCGGAAGCATAGACGGCCAACTGGGTCCCAGCCTGGTAGGTGCCCGGCATGCTGGCGAAGATCCGGTAGGTGGCTTGGCGCCAAGCGTCGGCATCCCGCTGGCAGTGATCGCCCATTCGTTCGAGACTGTGCTTGCGGACGAAATTCTCTTCGACCGGTTCATCCAGGCGCGCCACTGCCTGCACCGCCTCATCCAGAAAATCGATCGTGTTCGGGAAGTTGTCCCGCGTGATGCCGGAGACCCGCACGGTAATATCGATACGCGGACGGCCGAGCTCCGGCAGCGGGATCACCTCGAAGCTGCGGACGCGGCCATTGGCTTGCCACACAGGCCGTACGCCGATCAGGTAAAGCATCTGCGCCATGCCCTCACCGTCGGCCCACATGATGTCGGTGCATTGCCAGTAGAATGCGATGTTCTCGGGGTAATTGCCCTCTTCGGCGCGGTGTTTGTCGACCGTTTTGCGGGCCAGGTCCTGGCCGATGGCCCAAGCGGCCAGGGAAGGAATCTTGCCCGGATCGAGAGTGTAGAAATTGCGGCCGGTGGGTAGGACGTCGCCACGGCCGCGCGTAATCAGTCCAGAGGGGCCGGCCTCGATGTAGCCACCTCGGAAGCCGTTCAGTAATGCTTCGATTTCCCCGGATTCGGCGACCCGGCCTCGCAGTTCCTGCATTTTCCGGTCGATGGCCTCAAGCGCGGCCTCTTCGGCCGGATCCAGGTGGCGGCCTGGCGCGAGCGCGAGGGTCAGCGAAGTCCCGGTGGCGATGGCTTCGCGAACGGCGGCCCGAGCCGTCCGATCCGTTTCCTCTTTCAACGCGTCGCCAGTCAGTCCCCGCTCGCGCTCCAGGCATGCGGCGACGCAGCCGCGCAGAGAGTCCGGGCCGGTTTCGAAGCGAAGGATGGCATAAAGAAAGTCCGCCAAGCTCTCTCCCTCCGGGCGGCTCCCGAAAATGTGCATGCCTTTGGGAATGTAAGTACCCTTCAGCAGAGAGAGCTTTTCGTGGATCGTCTGTACCTGACGCTCAACGTTCTGGTGAGTGATTTCTTCCTGCCCGTCCAAGAGGTTGAGGCTCTTGACCCGCTCGGCGATCATGTGCGCGATGGAGTGCGCTTTGCCCGGCTCCACGGACTTGTACCTGGCGTACTCCTCCAGCAGCTTCTCCAGTTGTTCGAGGTCGCCATACAACTCGCCGGGGATCATGACGGTCTGCATATGATCTACAAGCGTGGCGTAGCTCCTGCGCTTGGCGATGGCGCCTTCGGGAGGATTGTCGGCATTGTAGATGTAGAGGTGGGGAAGCGTGTCGATACCGATGTCCGGCAGGCACGCCGAGGACAGGCCGGTCGATTTGCCCGGCAGAAATTCCAGGTTGCCGTGGGTTCCTACGTGGACGATCGCATCCGCCCGGAACTCGCGTGAAATCCACTTATAGGTGGCCACGTACTGATGAGGCGGCGGCACGTCGGGATCGTGAAGAATTTTGCAGACCTGTCCATCGCAGCGCGCGCCCGCGCACCCGCGCTTGGGCTGTACGGCCACCAGCGCGTTGCCATACCGGACGCCTGTCACGACGATCTGGTTTTCGAAGACCATGGCCGCCGGGATGCCGTCTTTCGGTTCGCCGGGCGGATTGCCCCAGGCCCCGGTCAGGCGTTCACGGGTCCGCGCCGGCAGTTCCTGGAACCATTGGCTATAGAGATCCGTCGAGACCCGCGCTATGGCGCCGCCTTTTGAGACGATTTCCTCCACCGGCGTCCAACGGAACTCCGAAATCGCTTTCCGGCCCATGATCTCGTCGATGATGGCCTTGCCGCTGGCGGGAACGTCCACCGAGTAACCCGCGTCGCGCATGGCGGCGAGCACCCGGGCGACGCTCTCAAGGGTATCCAGATGCGCCCCTCCTCCCACAGTGGCCTCGACCGCGGCGCACGGGTTGTTGTTCAGGATGAACGCGACTCTCTTTTCGCTGTTCGGCTTCTTCCGCAGTTCCAGCCATCGCAAAAGCCGCGCGACCAGCTTATCCGCCCGCTCGCGGATCGCGAGGTATGCCTCGTCTTCGCCTGCCTTAAACCCGGCCGTGGCACCGATGATCACCGGTTCGATGGCGCCTTCGAACTCCGGCATGGCAATGCTCCAGGAGACCTGGGATCCCAGCCCCTGCGGATCGGCTTCCCACTCCTCTTCGGTCTTCTGGTAGGAAATCACCGGGCAGAGCAGGGGGACGTTCAGGCGCTTAAGCAGCGCCACGCCGCCAGGAGCCTGAGTTTCCTGAAAGGGGCCGCGCGCGTTGGCGAGAAAGAAACTAGACAGCTTGACGATGGCGTCCACCGCCAGCCGCCCGTCTTCGAACATGAACTTCTCAATCGCTTCCACGCCGCTCAGGTTTCCCAGACCGGTATCCTTGATCGAATAGTAGAAGACCGGGATCACGCCGACTCCGGCGTTTTCCAGCGACGAAATCAGCGCCCGTTCCACATCGAGGTTCCCGGCGATCCAACTGGAACGGCTGTAGAGCACACCGGCGTATTGGCGTGGCGGGCCGCCACGCCGGCGTTCGTACTCTGCGAGGTATTCAGAGACCGAACTGAACTCGCGCTCCATCTCCGGGTGGAAGATGCCCTCCCACGGCACGTCTTCCGGAAGCGCATAGGTCTCCTCCACGCCGAATACCCTAGCCGAAAGGAATCTCAGAAGGTTGCGCAGATTAACCCTGCCGTTGTGCAAAACGTACTGGTGCGCGGTTGCGGCCACGTTCATGCCCACCGTGGAAAACGCCCAGTAACTCGGGTCGGGACCCACGACCACGCGGGGTGTGACGACCTCCGCGTCCTTTACGCGGCTCTCAAGTTCCTCCCAAAAGTCGTCGCTGGTCCTGTAGAACAGGGCCAGGTCGGCGGCGGCGAGATCCCGCAGGACCGCGTCCATCATCTCCGGACGGCTGTTGAGTTGCTTGTTGGAGTAGCCGGCGACTTCAATACCCAGGTCCGCCGCCGCCGTCTTCAGCAGCGGCAGGTAACTGGACCACATGATTGCCACGAGCTTCATGATTCGCTCCTTTAGTAACTACTCGTTGTAACGGCGGATCAGCGCCGCCCCATAAAAGAAGAACGCCGCGGCGTAGAACACCAGAACCGCCAGCGATAGCCACGCCTGCTGGTCCATCAGCGTCTTGCGGATGAGGATGTTGGCGTGGGTGAGTGGCAACACGTAAACGATTGCCTTCAGGTAGCCCGGCAGCCGGTCCAACTGGAAGAACGTACCGCTCAGAAACGCCATGGGCATGATAACGAAATTCGAATAGGTCGCCGTGTCCTCATGGGATGTGGCGCGCATCCCGACGATGACTCCCAGACTGGCGAATAGGAAGCAATTCAACAGCAGGGCCAGGAGGAAGATCGGCGAAACGGAGAACCCTGGAGACGCGGCGAAACCAGCCGCCACGATCAGCGCCGAGGCGAACAACCCCTTGACCATGCCGGCCATAATCTCTCCGAAAATAATCGAGCTGGCGTGGATGGGAGCCTGAACCAGCGTCTGAAAGGTCTTGTAGTAGATCCTGTTGAGACCCAGCGCCGTGGCCATCCAACTGTAGGAGTTGTTCATAGAAGTCATCGCGGCCAGACCCGGAATCAGAAACGCGATGTAGCTGGACCCGTGTATGGTGACGTTCCTTCCCAACCCGAGGCCGAACGTTACCAGATAGATGAGCGGCGTAACCATGGCGGAAGCGACGTAGCCCACCCGCAGCAGTTTGTGTTTGAAGAGCAGCATCTCCCGCAGGAAGACGGGATACCAGCCGTAGCCGACGGTCATTTCCCCAGTCGCTCCTTTGTGAGATCGATGAACGCGTCCTCCAGGCTGGTTGCGCGCACGCGAATCGACGAGTGCGAGACGGCGGCCGTGCTTTCCGCGTCCTCGCGGGTGCGGCAGAATGCCTGATGCAGTTTCCCGTCTCCGTCGACCGATTCCACCACGAACTCGCCAGTCCGGCGCCTGAGGTTGTCGGGCGTATCGAGCGCGATCAGCCTGCCCTTCGCCAGGATTCCAACCCGGTTGCAAAGCGCTTCCGCTTCCTGAATGTAGTGCGTGGTGAGCAACACCGTGCGGCCGTCGATCCGGATCTTGCGGATGATCTCCCATAGCTGGCTTCGGATCTGCGGATCCAGGCCGATGGATGGCTCGTCGAGGAAGAGAGCTTGAGGCTCGGGAAGCAGGGCGCGCGCCAGCAACAGGCGCCGCTGCATGCCGCCGGAGAAGCCCTCGACCACCGAGTCTCGCCGGTCCCATAACTCGACCGTTTTGAGCGCCATCTCGATCTTGTCGCGCAGGTGGCCGACACGGTGCAGCATGCCGTAGATGAGTAGATTCTCGTAAGCGGTCAACTCCCGGTCGAGATTGTTCGCTTGCGGAACCACGCCGATGCGCTTCTTGACGGCGAGCGGGTCCTCTGTCACGTCCACTCCGTCAATCCGGCAATAGCCCGCATCGGGGCGCGTGAGCAGAGTGGCCATCTTGATGATCGTGGTCTTGCCGGCGCCATTTGGGCCAAGCAGACCGAACACCTCTCCAGCCGATACCGAGAACGAGACCTCGTCCACCGCGAGGACCGCGCCGAAGCTCTTGCGGATCTTAGCGATCTCGATCATCGTGTCACCTTCGGGGAGACTACTCGCGTCCCGTTGTGGCGCAGCATCACCACGTCCACGCCATAAACCGCCGCGAGAGTGTCTTCGGTGATCACCTCCTCGGGAGGTCCGCTAGCCAACACCTGGCCCTGGGTCAACACTATGGCGTGGTCCGCAAAGAGGAGAGCCAAATTCGGGTCGTGGAGGGTCATCAAAACCGTGATGCCTCTATCCCTGGCGATCGCGCGGACTTTGCCGAGTACCTGAAGCTGGTTCCGGAAATCGAGATGCGAAGTGGGCTCGTCCAGCAGGAGAATGGGGGCCTGCTGAGCGAGCGCGCGCGCTACGAGGGTCAACTGGCGCTCGCCCCCGCTGATCCGGGTATAGGACTTCTGAAGCAGGTGATCGAGGCTCAGAGTTTCAATGGCCTCCCGAGCGATCTGGACGTCCCGTTTCCCCGGTGCCGAGAAGGCGCCCACGTGGGTTGCCCTGCCCATCAGCACCACGTCGGCAACCGAGTAGGGGAACGGTGGCTCGTGATCCTGGGGTACCACCGCAATCAGGCGCGAACGTTTCCGGTCCGAGAGCGATAGAATATCGCACTCACCGTGCCGCACGGTTCCAGCGCAAGGCTTCCACAGGCCTGCCAGGCATTTGAAGAGCGTGGTCTTGCCGCTGCCATTCGGCCCGAGTATCGCGTTCATGGCGCCATGCCGCGCGTCGAACGAGATGTTCCGCAGGACGGGCCGGTCGGACTTTGGATGCTGGAAGGTGAGTCCCGAAACGGTCATCACTTCCCCCAGCTTTCCTTGCCGCCGCGCCTCATCAGAAACACGAAGAACGGAGCCCCTAGCAGCGCCGTGATGATGCCTACCGGCACGTCAAAGCTCGTGAGATTGCGGGCTATCGTGTCGGCGAGGATCATGAAGGCCGCGCCCCAGGCGAGGCTGAGCGGAACCAGCGTTCGATGGTCGGGGCCCACCAGCATCCGAACCAGATGCGGCGCCATCAGCCCTACCCAGCCGATGATTCCGCTGACGGACACGGCGAGGCTCACGGCCAGCGACGTGCAGAAGATGAAGACGATCCGGTCGCGCCTTACATGGACCCCCAGTGCGCGCGCCTCATCCTCGCCCATGCTCATCATATTGAGGCGCCATCGCATCAGAACCACCGGCGTCAGGCCGAGGACTACTCCCAGCGCCGCGATCCGCACCTGCCGCCAGTCTGCCAGCGAGAAACTGCCCATGAGCCAGAAGACGATGCTCTGCAACTTGTTGGGGTCGACAAGGAACTTGATGACCGACACCATGGCGGTGAAGAACGCCGAGACGATTACTCCCGACAGGATCAGCGGCAGGCGCGACACCTCGCCTTGCGTCTTGGCCATGCCGTACGTCATTCCGACCGCCGCCATGCCGAACACGAAGGCCATGGTCTGAACCGGCCAGCCTGGAAGAAAACCGACGGAAAGGGCGCAGCCGAGCGACGCCCCAGCGGGGATGCCCAAAATAAAGGGATCGACCAGCGGGTTTCTGAACACGCCTTGCAGGACCACCCCGGAGCCGGAGAGAGAAAGCCCAACCAGGCCGGCCAGAATGACCCGCGGCAGGCGGATGTCCAGGATAATCGACGACTCGGCGGCGTGGGAGGGGTTCAACCCCGGCACGATCAGTCCGCCCAGGGCGCGCAAGACTGTCCCCGGCGAAACCCCGTATGCCCCGAGAAAAAGCGAAAGCCACGCCACAAGGAATGGCGATACAAGGATGAGCAGAGCGACCGGGATGTTCTTCTTTCGCGCCCGCGCAGCGACGGCGCGCACAGAGGCCTTCGGTTCGGTATCCACTGGGTGCTCAGGGACTCGCAGGTTAGCGCTCATGGTAGCATACGGATGGCGGAAAGGTGCTACGCGATCAGAAGTCGTTCACGCCGGGGGATACCATTGGAATTCCGTAGACATCTCTGAAGAACCGGTCCGATACCGCGTGAACATCCACGTCCCGATACAGCTCGGGGTAGGTTCTGGCGGCTATCCATAGAACGATAGGAGCCAGACAGGGCGACCATGTAGACCAGACCGGAGCCTTGAAAACCCTGCGGTTCCGCACCGCCTGAACCCCGCGCCACTGGACGCTGTTCAAAATGTCCTCGGCGGCGTAGGTTGCGCTGCCCCAGACGAACACTGTTTCGGGGTTCCAGTTCAGGATGGTCTCCATCGAGACATCCACGGTACGCTGCTTAACGTCTCCAGCGGCGTTCCCCGCTCCGATCATTCGAAACACGTCGTTTGAGAGGCTGTCATCTGCGGCGACGGAATTCTGGCGGGAGTATGTCCAAAGCACCTTTGCCCGGCGACCGACGGGAATCCGGGCCGTGTGCGCCCGCACGATATCGAAGACCGCGTCCATGCGGCGCTTGGTTTCGGCTGCCTCCTTCTCGCGTCCGAACAGCTTGCCCAGCATTGCCAGCACGTCATACATCTCTCGGATACTGTCAGGATAAACGGCAATCACCTTCAGCCCCTTCTGTTCCATGAACCGGATGTTCTCCGGTCTGACGGCCCACGTGATCACCACATCCGGCTTCACTTTCAATAGCTCTTCGATATTGATATCCGTGCCGGTCCCTCCCGAGGGAACCGTGGAAGCGATATCGGGCTTGGTAGCCAGCATGAGGGAATTCTGGTAGGCGAATCTGCCGATGCCCACGATCTTGTCCCAGGCTTTCAGTGCGGGAAGGAACTCATGCAACTGATAAATGACGGCGCGCTTCACCGGCACGTCCAACTGTACAGTCCGGCCGAGTTTGTCGGTATAAGAGAAAGCCTCGCCGTGGGCCACGCCACAGCAGAGAGCCGCAACCAGAAGGGCCGCCCATCGCAGCCCGGACGTTCGGTTCATCGCCTGCCTCGGAATCCCGCGTGGCCCATGAGATTGCGGCCCGCTAAAATACGATTTTGAGATTCGTAACACTGATGGTAGCATATATTTTCAAATCATGCTACCCACGAAACCTCTATACACTGCGGCGCTCGCCGCAACCCTCTGCCTTGCGCCGGCGCTGTTCGGGCAGCAGCAGAAAACGGACGCAGGCCAACAAAAAACGGACGAGAAACAAAAGACGGAAACGTACGAAGACTTCTCCGATCCTTTCCACCCCAAGACAACGGTTGTTGTTACGGCGACCCGCTCCGAGACGCCCACCGACGCGGCTCCAGCTTCCACCAGCGTCGTCGAACAACTCGAACTGAAGACGCGCAATATCCAGTTCCTGGATCAAAGCCTGAATCTCTTGGATGGCGTGCTGGTCAACCGCGGAAAGGGTGCAACGGACACGCTGTCCGGTGTGGGAATGCGGGGATTTTCCGGATACGGAACCGGGCAGGCGCGCACACTGGTTATGCTCGACGGCGAACCGCTGAATGACGCTTACACAGGAGTCCTTGTCTGGCAGACGCTGCCGGTGAGCGAGGTGGAACGCGTCGAAGTGGCCCGCGGCCCGTTTTCGGCTTTGTATGGCGGCAACGCCATGGGCGGCGTGATCAACATCATCTCGCAACCCGTCGAGAAGCGGCACGTCGAGATCGACGGTCAGTATGGGTCATGGGACACCTCGATGTACTCCGTCTCGTTCTCGGACCGTTTCTGGCAGAGGCTCGGGCTTTCTCTCGAATATCAGCGCTATCAGACGGGCGGCTACGCTTCCAGAATCGTTACGGGAACCGCCACGGCTGGCAGCACGGGAACTCCGGTGACAGGACTCATCCCGACTATGACGAATACGGGAGCAACTACCTACGAGTGGGGCGACAGCGGGGACAATTGGTGGAATCAGCACGCCTGGCGAGCTCGTGGCGAATACACCTTCAGCAAGTCCACGACGCTGTTCTTCCAGTACTTGCGCCAAGACTACGGGTATGGCTACGATTCCTACGATACGTACGTCCACGATGCCGCCGGCAACCCGGTTTTCGCGGGCCCGGTGACGTTCAACGACCAAGCAACGGCTAAGAAGATGACGTTGTCGCCGGGATCTCTTCTCAGCGGACCGGGCGGTGGAACCGGCAATCTCTATCACGGCCGACTGTTTCATAACTTTAGTCCCCGGCAGACGCTCCAAGTATCGGGCGGCGTTTACGATCAACCGATAAACTGGTATGTAACTCCGGCGTCGAGTGCCACCAACAATTCGGGAACGGGAACTTACGACGCGCGTCCGAACCGGTCGATACACGGCGATGTGCAATGGAGTTGGACGCCTACCAGCCGTCACAGCTTCACGGCAGGAGCCGAAGCGCGGCATGAGGGTACATCCGTAGCCGAGTTCACGCTCTCCAACTACGCCTTGCGCGACACACAGACCGCTCAGACCTACGCGGCCGCTGGCAAGGCGGTCACGGGAGCAGCCTACGGCCAGGACCAAATTCACCTGACAGAGCGCCTTGAGGTCGTCGCCGGCGGCAGGGTGGACTACTGGGAGACCAAGGAAGGATCGAACGATACTTTCGGCACCACGCTCGTGAACCAATACCCGGACCGTTCGCGCACCTCCGTCAACGGCAAGCTCGCTGCGGTGTACCAGGCGCCGCACGGTCTGACATTGCGATCCAGCGTCGGCACCGCGTTCCGCAATCCGAGCGTTTATAATCTCTACCGCACATGGCAGAGCAGTTCGGGCACGATTTACGAATCCAACCCATCGCTCCAGCCGGAAGAGCTCAGAAGCTGGGAGGCCGGAGCGTCGGAGAAACTGACTCGACGCCTCGAAATGGAGGCGACCTACTTCGAGAACCGCGTGAAGAACCTGATCTATCTGGAAGCCGACCTAGCCGCCGATCCGAACGGCAAGATCCAGATCTATCAGAACGCCGGCCATTCCCTGACCAGGGGCGTTGAGCTTTCCAGTAAGGGCCAGATCCTGTCGTGGCTCCAGTTGCGCGGCAGCTACACGCACAACAACGCGCAGATCACGGACAACCCGGCCATCCCGAACAGCGTGGGCAAGCAGGTCACGTACGTGCCGAAGCACCAGGCGTCGGGAATGCTTCTGGCCGCGCGCGCCAAGTGGTCGGCGTCCCTTGCCGGACGCTACGTGGGACACTCTTTTGGAACCGATCTGAACACGGACGTCGTCACGGGAGTGCCGGGGTCTTTCGATCCGTTCTTCACGGTCTCAGGAACGGTGGTCTATGCAGTCACGCCGCATGTATCCGCTTTTGTGAATGCAGACAATCTCCTGGACCGGCGCTATTTCCAGTCGTCCTATCTGGCTCCGCGCCGGGGCGTATATCTCGGCCTCCGTATCCGGCTTTAGGAGAACCTTGCTACGGTCGGAGAGGTGGCGTGTGCGAATGGCTATTCGCCTGGCCCCCGAGTCCCTCTCCGGCTGTGCCCTCAGCCTCTCCGATCAGGACGCGCAGGACGTTCGCCTGTTCGCTGAAGTCGTTGTCTCCGGCGCCGTATCCGGTCCGCTTCAGGATCATCGCCGGTAGAGGCCCGAATCCGCTGGCGAGCGTGGTGACGAGTGCCGCGCCGGTCGGCGTGGTGAGTTCCACCTCCGGACCTCGCGCATAAACCGGCGCGCCAGCCAGGAGACGGCTTGTCGCGGGCGCCGGAACGGGTAACAGGCCGTGCTGGGTGTTCACTGTTCCCGAACCGGCATTCAGCGCTGAAGAGAAAATCCGCTCCACGCCCAATAGCGCTATGGCGTGGCACGCGCCTACGATATCGCAGATCGAATCTGCCGCGCCCACCTCGTGGAAGTGCACCTTTTCGATCAGGACCCCATGAGCATCCGCCTCAGCTTCACCCAGTCGCGTGAACACGGCCGATGCGTTCTTCTTAGCGCTATCGGGCAGGGTGGAGGTCTCGATCATCTTGAGGATTTGAGGAAGGTGGCGATGGGCGCGCTGCTCTCCTCCATGAACCCGGAACTTCAGCGCCGAGATACCCTTACGGCACGTCGGCTCGAAGGTGCATTCGGCGCCCAAATTGAGCGAGGCAAGTCCGTCCAAAACGGTCGCACTGTCCGCTCCGGCGTCGACCAAAGCGGCCACGGTCATGTCACCGCTGATGCCGGAAAACGCGTCAAAGTAGCAAATCGTCATGATGTGAGGGGGTGGAAATCGTCGAAGCCGTCACTATAGCATACGAAGCGAACGCTCGTGTTACGCTTGGGATGGTAGTCGACTGCCGGTACACCGGACCAGTCCGAAAGATATGCATATCCCCGACGGCTATTTGAGTCCGGCAACCTGCGCGGCCCTGTACGCGAGCTCAGCGCCGTTCTGGTATGTCTCGCTGCGCCGGTTGAAGCGTCGGCTCACCGCGAAACTGATCCCGTTGCTTTCGGTATTTGCCGCTTTTTCCTTTGTAGTGATGATGTTTAACCTGCCGTTGCCTGGAGGCACCACAGGCCATGCAGTCGGCGTCGCGATCGCCAGTATTGTCCTGGGACCTTGGGCTTCCATCCTCGCGATTTCGATCGCGCTCTTTATTCAGGCCGTCTTCTTTGGAGATGGTGGCATCACCGCCCTCGGCGCCAACTGCTTCAACATGGCGGTTGCCGGGTCGCTGGTTGCTTTCTTCACGTATCGCGCTATTTCCGGAAGGTGCGCCATTGCTTCGCGGCGTCGCGTAGTTGCGGCTGGCGTCGCCGGCTACCTGTCGATCAACGTAGCAGCCCTGTTGACGGCGATTGAGTTCGGAATCCAACCGATGCTATTCCGGGATGCTTCGGGAGCGCCGCTGTATGCACCCTACCCGCTAAAGATCGCGATTCCGGCAATGATGGCGGGGCACCTCACCGTTGCAGGCCTGGCCGAGTTGATCCTGTCAGCGGGATTGGTGGCGTGGCTCCAACGGAGCCATCCGTCTCTTTTGAGCGCCACGGCGCCAGGAGCCGCCGCGACCGAGGACGAGGTGAGCGGCACCGGATGGCTGGCCATCCGCCCTCTGTTGATCGGCCTCGCCGCCTTGATGCTGATTACTCCCCTGGGGATCCTGGCAGTTGGGACCGCATGGGGTGAGTGGTCTCCGCGCGATCTCGCGGACCATACCGCGCGCCAGCAAATCGCCGCGGCATCCGCAAACCAGCAGTTGCCTCCAGGTGTGCCGCAAGGACTCGATCGACTATCCTCTGTCTGGACGGCGCCCTTCCCATCTTACGCGCCGCCATTTTTGCACACACCTTCCTTTGGCTATCTGCTTTCCGCGGCGTTTGGATCGGGCCTGATCCTCCTGGCGGCGCTGGTGGTGGGCTGGGCCTTTGCGGCCCGGCAGCGGAGCCCGTAGCGTGCGTGCGAATCGCGTCATCGAAGGATCCATTCACGGTTTTCTTCGGGTTCTCGAACACACGCTCGAGTCCGAGGAACTCGCGCGGCGCGACGGTCTTCTGCAGAGCCTCGATCCTCGCGTGAAGTTGCTCGGGTTCGTGGGTCTGATCGTCGCGGCTGCGGCTTCCCGCCGCCTGGAAGTCATCGGGGCTGTCTTCGGCCTGGCAATCGTATTGGCGATATGCTCACGGGTGCCGCTTCGCACTCTCATGATCCGCGTCTGGGCTGGGGCGTTCGCATTTACGGGTCTGATCGCGGCACCGGCTCTCTTTCTCACGCCGGGCCGTCCGATCTGGTGGGTGCCCGTGCTAGGGTGGGCGGTAACGGCGCAAGGATCCCGAGGCGCCGTCTATTTGATTTCACGGGTCGAGACAACCGCGACCCTATCCATGTTGCTGGTTCTCTGCACGCCCTGGGCACACGTGCTGAAGGCCCTGCGCGTGCTGCGCGTCCCAATGGTGTTGGTTGTGATCCTCGGCATGACCTACCGCTATATTCTTCTCATGATTGGGACGGCAGAGGAGATGTTCGAGTCACGGCGCAGCCGGATGGTCGGAAAGCTCGCGGCGAAGGACGGTCGCCGGCTGGCCATTGCAACGGCCGGCGTGCTGTTGAGCAAAACCATGCAGCTCTCTGGAGACGTATACCTCGCCATGCAGTCGCGTGGGTTCCGCGGTGAAGTGTTCCTGCTTGACGACTTCGAGATGCGGCTCCGCGACTGGAGCTGGCTGGCGGCTTTCTTCGCGCTGGGCGCGGCCGCCATTTGGATGGGCGCTAGATAAGGGGAATCCGATTGCCGACCACCGTCTTTGAGCTTGAAAACGCCAGCTACAGTTACGAACGTGTGGTCGCACTTGACGCTCTAAGCCTAGCAGTTGCCTCTGGGCAGAGGGTCGCCTTGCTCGGGGCTAACGGATCGGGGAAATCGACGCTCCTGCGCCTTCTCGACGGTCTTTGCTTCGCCGGGGCGGGTACGGTCCGCTTCTGCGGGGCGCCGTTGACCGAAGAGCGCTTCCAGGACGAGACGTTCTCATTCGACTTTCGCCGCCGTGTTGGCTTGGTGTTCCAGAATCCCGACGTGCAGTTGTTCAATCCGACGGTCTTCGATGAGCTTGCGTTTGGACCGCTGCAACTGCGCTGGCCGCGAGACCTGATTCGCCAGCGGGTCGCCCAAACCTTGGACGATCTGAACATCGCACATCTGAGGGACCGGCCGCCACACCGGCTCTCCGGAGGCGAGAAGAAGCGCGTGGCCATCGCATCCGTCCTGATCCTCGACCCGCAAGTGCTCCTGCTCGATGAGCCAACGGCGGCGCTCGACCCCCGGAGCCAAAGCCAGACGATTGACCTGCTGGCTGGCTGGAAGGACACGGGCCGAACGGTCGTCACCGCCACGCACGATCTGGATAGCGTTGAGGAGATCGCCGAATATTGCTTCGTGTTTCAGGCGGGCCGACTCGTCGCGCAGGGATCCCCGGCGACGGTGCTCGGAGATACGAACCTGCTGAGGCAAACGGGCCTGCTTCATGCCCACAAGCATGCTCACGCCCCCGGAGAAGTCCACTCCCACCCACACCGCCACCACGATCCATAGCCGTGGCCCGCGGATCGCCTGCGTGGGCGAGACGGGGACTCGGCTCGCCTTTGACAATTGCGGCCACCGGCGGTAGCATACGATTGTGATTTTCGTATGCATGATCGCCGGGACGATTGTGAGGGCATGAATGGGAACGGAGTGGACGAAGCACGACGTCGTTGAACTCTTGGATTTTCATGTGTGGAATCTCCGGATTCTGGCCAGGCGATCTGCGGGCCCAGTCACACCGGAGGAAAAACTCTGCCTGCCCGCCGCGTGGTCAATCGAGGACCGCAGCCACCATTCCCTCTACGACTTTGACCTGGCCGGGATCAAGGCCAGCGGCTATCCTGAAGTATTCAACAGACTCGCCTCGGTTGTGTACGCCACTCCTCAGAGATTCCTGCAGTTCGTTGCAGGCGCACTCGAGAACTCGGCTGAGGGAGCACATCTGATCCGCGAGTGGCAGAGATTGCCGTTCGAGACCATTCTGCTCGATCCCCGGTACGTGGCGTTCCGCACGTCACACGATTGGATAACCCTTCACGCCAGGTCCCTGGCCGAGGACCACGCTGCCAGCAGACAGGCGCTCGACCTGAGCGGCCGCCCGGACCCGTTCCACGCGGACCTGCCTGTCGACGTCCCCTACGAACTGACAACATTGACCGCCGCCAACCCTCTCCACTTGGCCGACGGCGGTTTCCGCAACCGATGGGACCCGAACTACGCTGAGCCATGGTGCCAAGTCCGAGACCGCATCGGGGCGATACACTACTTCCACTTTCGCGCCACCGCCATGCTCCAGAAATTGCGCGGAGGGTTCGACAACAACCCAAGGGGATTGGCCTATCTGGTTGCTATGCGAATAGCGCAGGACGCGATGACATTCCCCGTGTGGCACGGCCAAACGCGGGAAGAGGTCGAGCGCGACCCTCGGTTCATCGCCCATCAGTGCGCTTTCAACCGCGGCAGGGTTCCGGGAATAGCGGGTAGTCACAATGAATGGCGCTGCTCGCGAACCGCAGCACTGGAAATGGTCGAGCAAATCAGGTTCGAGGAGTACGCGGCATTCCTCGGAGAGCCGACGGAATACTACGCCAAGCCAAACTAGAGGGGCAAACTCGCGGAGCGTCTTCAGGAAGACGCCGTCCGGATGATTGTCGCCGCCGCGAGCGGCCAATCGGAGGACCCCAGTTTGCCACGGTCTCAGCCTGCGGCTTGGTGCGTGTGGTCGTGCGGCTCCAGTTCTTGGGGCTGGTGCGAATGAACGTGCGGGCCGTGTTCCCCCGTATGCTCGTGTTGGTGCTGGTGAGGATCGCCTGCGTGGGAGTGCTCGTGCACATGCTCGTGCACATGCTCGTGCACATGCTCATGTTCGTGGACGTGGTCGTGTTCGTGAGTGTGCTCAGACCCGTCGTGGGAGTGCTCATGGTTATGAGTATGAGCGTGTTCGTGCTCATGCTCGTGGCTATGGTCGTGCTTGCCTTCCATCGGATTCCCTCCTTCATCTCCGTCCGGCGCGGAACCGGCGTGGACAACTCAATCTTAGCGCCTTCAGGAAATCGGTACTGGTCCCGGGCCAACCGTGCTACCATTCCCCGATATCGTATGCTACCGTAGATGCGAATGCCTGAACTAAGTCGCATCGGCGTTGCCATCGCCACCGATCTTCTGGGCACGTTTGACGCTCTCATCGGCAAACGGGGATACACCAATCGATCCGAGGCGTTCCGCGATCTGATCCGGGCGGAACTGGTTCGGGAATCCTCTAGCCGGCCCACCGGGTCTGTTGTCGGCTCGCTGACCCTGGTCTACGACCACCATGTGCGCCAGCTTGAGGAGAAGCTTACCGAAATGCAGCACAACCACAACCGCCTGATTCTATCCGTGCTGCATATCCATTTGGACCATGACAACTGCATGGAGTTGATTGCGCTGCGGGGTTCCTCAGCGGACGTTCAGCGCTTCGCCGACTCGCTTGCTGCCACCAAGGGCGTCAAACACGCTCAGTTAGCCATCACCGCCAGCGGCGACGCGCTTTAATCCTGCCTGCTTGCATCTCCCGAACCGCGTGAATGCAACTGACGGCCGAGCGCGTCGGAGTCACGAGGAAAATGCGATGAACTGCACGCCTCCCGCGTAATACGATCCTGAACGTCGTATGCCGGAGTGGCGGTATCACAACACTCGTTTCCGTAGCACGCCTCGGAGTCAGAAGCGGCGGAACGGCCCGTCGTAGATGTTGCTACGACTGTACAAATCGTGCTATCGTACCGGATTCATACGAATGGCTGCAAAGGAAGGATACCGAGATGGATCAGAGCAGTTCCTGTCGGACTACGGGGTTAGCGCTGTTCTATTGCGCGCTTTTGTTCGTGTTCTTTTGTTCGGTGCACACGCTCAGCGCTCAGCAGGACGACACGCGAGTGGTCAGCGGCACCGTTGTGAATGAAAAGTCCGAGGTCGTCGTTGGCGCGACCGTTTCCGCTCAGTCGCAGCATGCGCAACGCACCGCGACCACGGACACCCAGGGCAACTTCTTACTGCGCATGCCGGTAGAGGCGATGACTCTGACGGTGTCCGGGCCGTCAATTGCCAACTTCCAGCAGACGCTGGCCGCAAGCGAACCGTCGCAGGGGTTGCGGTTGCAGATTCATTACGTCATCGCGAAAATGCCTCAGCTATCAGCAGTTGTCGTTGACACGTCTGGCGCGTTGATCGCGGGGGTGGCCGTGGTGGTTCAGGACGCGAACGGTACCGTATACACAACGACACGGTCGGACGAGAACGGCTACTTCACCATTTCTGGACTCCCGGCAGGGAATTATCGGCTCGTCGTAGCTCATGCCGCTTTTGAAGCCAAGGAAATAGCCATCACCATCGGTGCGGGAACGCCACCCTCGCTGCGCATCTCTCTGGCTGTGCGCTCCGTGAGCACCACCATAAACGTGCAGGGCCGCGCGGATGACCTTGTCGGAATCGCCGACTCCGGCACCCAGGGAACGGTGGGCGCACAGGAAATTGAAGAGCGTCCGATGCTTCGTTCGGGAGAGGTTTTGGAGGCGGTTCCCGGCCTCATCATCACGCAACACGCCGGCGGCGGTAAGGCCAACCAATATTTTCTACGCGGCTTCAATCTCGACCACGGCACAGATATGGCCATGTTCCTCGACGATATGCCGCTGAACCTGCCGTCGCACGCGCACGGCGAGGGGTACTCGGACATGAACATTGTCATCCCGGAGCTTGTGCAGCGGGTGAATTTCGAGAAAGGTCCTTATTACGCCGACGTCGGCAACTTTGGCTCAGCCGGAGCGGCCCATCTGGAATTCTTCAAGACTCTGCCCGAGAACTTCTTCCAGGTGGAAGGCGGCATGTACGGCTATGCGCGGGCCGTTTTCGGCGTATCGCAAAAGCTCGGTTCGGGCAATTTGCTGTACGGCGGAGAAGGGTATTACGATGACGGCCCATGGAAGCATCCGGATGCTTTTGCCAAATTCAACGGCCTGCTAACCTACAGCCAGGGCGACGACGCCAATGGTTTCAGCATCACGGCCCGCGCTTACCATGGAAAATGGAACTCGAGCGATCAAATGCCGGATAGCGCCATACCCCTCGTTGGTAGGTTCGGTACACTGAACCCGACCGACGGTGGGAATTCCCAGCGTCATAGCTTGCAGGGTGAATGGCATCGTCAAGACGAAAATTCCGCGACGAAGATCATGGCCTACGGGTTTTATTACGATCTCGACCTATTTTCTGATTTCACTTACTACCTGGAGGACCCCATAAAGGGCGATCAGTTCGAACAGCAGGACAAGCGCTTCGTGGCTGGGGTGGACGCGCGTCACACGATTTTCAGCCAATGGTTCGGCCGCAAGGTGGAAAATACGTTCGGACTGCAGGTCCGCAACGATTGGGTCCACAACGGCCTTTACCGGACGGAAAACCGCACGCGGACGAACAAGAATGATATCAACGCATGCAACGACGAACCCATCGACGCATGCAATACCAATCCGAACCTGGTCGCGGTCTTGCCCGCGGCAACGGATGTGAATAAATTTACCGACACGATGTTCGGTTTTTATGTGGAAAATAAAATCCAGTGGGCGGAGAAATTCCGCACGGTCTTGGCCCTGCGCGGCGACGAAGCAAGATATGCCGTCACCAACGTGACTCCCAGTTATACCGCCAACGAATTACCTGGCGCGCCGGTGGCCAACTTTGCGGCCGCCAATACCGGCACGGTCACCAAGTTCCTGCCCGAACCAAAAGCTAGTTTGATTCTCGGCCCGTGGTCCAAGTCTGAGTTCTATGTACAGGGCGGATTCAGTTTTCACAGTAATGATGCGCGCGGCGCAACGCAAACGCTGCAACCGATTTCGCCGGACAATCCATTTCCCACGACCACATCGAGAATCCCCGCCCTAATCCAAACCAAGGGGGCGGAAATCGGCGTGCGCACTACGGCCCTCTCCCATCTGCAAAGCACGTTTTCACTCTGGTATCTCCACAGCCAATCCGAATTGCTGCAGGATGGCGACACCGGAGGCACCAGTGCTTCATTGAGTCCGAGCAACCGCTATGGCATCGAATGGGC
>Ga0181529_10001551_pt1 | contig 29182 bp, 26 predicted proteins | sample PEATcosm2014_Bin_36_FD_119763 | JGI IMG/M metagenome (GOLD analysis project Ga0181529, IMG submission 119763) | Peatland microbial communities from MTU Mesocosm Facility, Houghton, MI, USA - PEATcosm2014_Bin10_30_metaG | ecosystem: Environmental > Terrestrial > Soil > Wetlands > Peat | place... | reverse complement strand
GTTTCGGCCGGGCCAACCTCCCAGAGGCGCTCGCCGTCCTGGAGGAGGCTCTCACCGGTTGACCTCGTCCCGAAACGTCGCGAGCGTGGAGTTCGCGGTTCCGATCTCGTTGGTTCCGATGTAGCCGTCGATCTCGGTCAGCATGGTCCCGTCGCTGCCGGTGACCGTCTCCGACGAGTCCGCGCTGAGGTCGCTGAGCATCACGCGCCGGGGACGGTGAGCCCCGACTCCAACGAGGGGTACGGCGACTCCCCGGGCACGAGGAAGATCCACCGCCCGGCGAGCCCGGGCGCGGCACTCGCCGGCACGCCCAATTGGTCCTCCAGGGCGGGGGCATTGCCCTCGAAGTACAGGGTCCGGTTGGGGGCGAGGAGCACGTCGAACTGCTCGGTGCCGAAGGCGGTGGGCTCAGTGTCGGTCTGGGTGCCGTCGTTCTGCCCGGCGCCGCCGGTGGTGGGCGCCGTCTTCCCCCCGCGCAGCGTCGTGGTGGAGACGTAGTCGACGCCGGCCGAGCTGTCCACTGCCGTCGTCGCCTTGTTGAGGAGGCTGGTGGCCTGAGACGCCCCGATGGCCCAATTCACGAGGATGAAGGTGACGATCCCGATGACGGCGAACATGGCCACCCCCACTGCGACGCGGAACCCCTGCCCCGGCCGGTGCCTGTGGCTGGCCCGGAGTCCGTTACCGGAGGCGTTCGGGCCGGATGGAGCCGACCAGCCGACCTTGAGGTGGGGAAGACCGTCGATTCAAGCCTCAAGCCCGCCCCGTTGTGTCTCACTGAAGGGCAACGCCAGATTGCGCTCGTCTTGGGAGCGCCTGCGGACAACGCCCGCCATTTCCGTCTCACTAGCTCCATGCAGCAACAACTCATCGATGTCTCGTCTTTGCCGCACCAACTCTGCCTGTAGTAGCGGATGCTCCCCGCGAGCAACTCGCTTTCCGTACGGGGTGTTCACATCGATGCATTCATTTCGTATCACGAAGGCGAACACTGCCTCGTACGCCCGGCAGCCCGCCCACCCCGCGTCCTCTGCTCTGCCGTTCAGGCCACAAGCGAGTGCGTACGCCACGGCCGCAGCGGCGTCCTCAGCCGCAACTTGATCGGCCACGTGATCCTCAGCGTCAGCTGAGAGCCGCCGACACATGCTAATGCCACTTTCGGATTCGATCTTGCTCATTCGATCACCTGCCAGGTCAGCCCACAGCCTAGCCAGCACACCTTGGAGTGCTACGTCATCACCTAGCCCAGTGCGCCGTGAGAACCGCTCATACGCAGGCAGGATCCGCTCGGCGCAACCCGCCGCAAAGATGGTTCGCATTCTTGCCGGTAACTGTTCCAGCTCCCCGACCAACTGCGCTTGGCTAAAGGTCAGCACTACTTGCTCACCCCCCTCCCCATACCGCGGTCGTCGGACTGGTGATTTCCCCACCGCTTGCTTCAATAACGGACTGGCAATCGGGACAAATCGGTCGCGACACCCCCATTGCTTGAGGTGTCAGGCCGTTCTCTTCCGCGTAATTCAGCGCCGTAACCTCCGCATGTGCTCCCGGTTCGAGTGCCGCGACCTCGTCGTCACTCAGAAGCTGCTGCTGTGCTGCAGTCAGATCTCGCTTACCACCCGCCACCACTGTCACTCCGTCGGAGTCCCCTCGCTTCGTACGTATCTCCGCAAGTGAGACTTCAGCCATACCCGACGTCCCATTGAGCGTTGGGCGTTCGTCGATCAAGCGTCTGTAATACCTTTCCGCCTCCCACGGGTCGTCGGAGCTCAGAGCAATATCGCCGAGGAGCTCCAGCGCGCCGGCGTAGTCGGAGGTGTCCGGATACCCCTCCACCACGCGGAAGAGAAGCATGCGAGATGCTTGAATCAGCCCCGCCCCGTGCAGGGCAATCGCCTTGATCCTGAAGTACTGGGCCCGACTTCGCGGTCGCGCCCTCTCAAGCCGAGCCTCGAACTGAGCCTGTTCGCTGTCGGTCCAGTCCGGCGACCGGAACCACTCTGTGCTCATCGGGCTACCGCGGCCTTGGCTCGAACCCCTCGGGGCGCGCCCGGAGGTAGAGCTCTCGGTCAATGGGGTCTAGCTCCGATACATGTCGGAGGCCGTGCCAGTCAACGATCGCGACCCAGCCAAGCTCGGGATCCTCCTCCACAACGCCTAGGCCAGTCAAGTCGTCCGGGTATCCGGCGTCTGTCGCGTCATCCGCGTAAAGGGTGAGCTGCGCCCCAGTCGCCAGGTCGATTCCGTGCCGCCGGAGGTCCTCACCGGTTTGGCCTTGAGCACGGAGCGGTAGCTTCGTTCCCCGCAGATCCATGAAGTCGGCATGCACGGGGGGGCTCCACAACTCAGTGTCGTTCTTGCGCATCACAGCTCAGACCTTGGTCCCGCGAGGCGTGGCTCGGTTTGCTCGCCCATCACCGCGAAAGCCCAAACCCAGGGAAGTGGTGTCGTAAGGATTGATCATGTTGCTGACGACGCTCTTGACATGCCTCAGGGAAGCTACGTAGGCGGTTCCCCCCGGGGCAGGGCCCTGGTTCCCGTTGAGCAGCTCCGAAAGGCAACGATCACGGTTCACGGAAGATCCGGTGGCTACCGAGCCGCCGCCAGCGGACAGCCGGCTGAGTGCGTCCATGCGCGTCGGAGGCCGTCGTCCATTCCCAGGTGGCTCGCCCGTCGGGCCCGCTGAAGCTCCAGGTCATCTCGAAGATGCCCGGCGCGTTCACAACCGCCTTGATTCGCAGGTTGGCCGGCCACTCCGAGGAGTCCCTGCTCTCGATGAAACGGTCGCAGGCGCAGTTGAAGGAGCGCACCGCGCTGCGGAACATCTCCCGCTCCTCCTCGGAGAGCCGCCGATAGTCGGCCTTGAACGGCTCGGTGAGCTCGAACCTCACGCGTCGAGGTCAGCGAGCATGGCGTCGGCTCCGTCGACGACAGTCACGCGCCCGGCGGAAACCGCCTCGTCGGCCTCACGCTCCATGCGCTGCCAGCGCTCGGTCCAGAACCACGCCTGGTCGGCGGGTACGGGCAGGTAGGGGCGCAGAACGACCTCTCCCTCGCGCTCGATGACCTCCACCTGCGCGCCCGGCTGATCCAGGCCGAGGTGCCGCCTGACAGCCGGAGGCAGAGCGATAAGGCCACGGCTCTGCACCGAGATGTACTGGGGATGCTCTGCCATGGGTCCAGCTTAGCAGAATTACAGATTGGCTGTAATTCGGCCACCTGCATCCGGTGGTGGAATCGTGACACCTCCAACCGCCTGAGCCCCCCAAACTGGTCCAACGCCATGCCGGATCCACTCTCGCGCACCCACCCAGGACGGACGGTGAGTGGCCGAAAGTACGCGCCACGCGGCGCCGGGAGCGTCCGCCACGACGGTTCCTCCTGGCAGCTGCGGATCGTGATTGATGGCGTCCAGCGGTCCTTCCGTGCCCCGACGCTCGGCCAGGCCCGGGCTAGGGCCGACGTCGCCCGTGACGCTGTCGAGGGACGAGCGCGCCCCCGCTCGCCAATCCTTCGCGATTGGCTTGCGACCTGGCTGGAGGCGAGGCGACCGGACCTCCGGCCGCAGGCCTGGCGCCAGTATGAGATCCACGCGCGGGTGTGGCTGGCGCCCGTCCTCGGCGACGTGCGCCTCGATGAGCTCCGGCGCGAGCACTGGGACCGGCTGGTCTCAGCGATGACCCAGGCAGCTGGGCACGGCGCCGGACCACCCCGTCCGCTCAGCCGCACCACGGTTCGGCATGTGAGCCTAACCCTCCGCACCGCCCTTCGCCACGCCGTCCGGCACGGCGTCCTGACCGCGGACCCCCTGGCGATGATGCCGGCTCCGAGACGCGCCGAGACCCGCATCCCGATCCTGACCCGCCAGGAGGCGAGCAGGCTGGTCGAGGCCGCCGTCGACGAGCCCTTCGGGGCCGCCTACGTCCTCGCGGTCACGGTGGGACTTCGCGAGGGTGAGCTCCTCGGGCTGCGCTGGGACGACGTCGACCTGGACCGGCGGACGCTCCGCGTCCGAGGGAATGCGACGAGCGGCCTCGACGGCGCCCGGCATGTGACCGCGCCGAAGACTCCCGCGAGCCGGCGCGACCTCACCCTGCCCGCGGTCGCTATCGAGGCGCTGGCCCGCACGCCGCGCACCAGCGACCTGGTCTGGCCCGGTCCCGACGGCGGACCGGTGCGGGCGCCGACCTTCGTCTCCGCCTGGAAGGCGGCGCGGGAACGCGCCGGGATCCCGCCCGTCACCTTCCATGCTCTCCGCCACACGGCGGCGACACTCGCCCTCGAGGACGGCTCACCCGCTCATGACGTGGCGAGGATGCTCGGGCACTCGACCGTAGCCACCACGCTCCGCGTGTATGCGCATGCGACGGATGCCTCGACGCGAGCCCTGGTCGACCGCATCGACGCTCGCTTCGGCCGGGTGCCTCTGCGCGTGGTCACCGGCTCCAGCGAAAAGGCCTTTGAAAAGGCCAGATGAGGCCGGTCCAATTCGCGAACTGGTGCCGGGAAAGGGAATCGAACTCCACCCAAGCGTGGCCCGAGAAAGCCGAGAAACCCCGGTTCGAATACGAAACTGGGGCCATAGCCTGCCATGCGCGGCCGGTCCGGGCCAGGCTTAAGGGGTAGGTTAAGGGGTACGGCAGGCATCCATCGGGGGGCCGGGCCGGCCCACAAGCCGGCTGCTAAGCGGCGCCGCCGCTCGATGCGTCGGGCGAGTGCGACCTCCAAGCGCACCCTTTCTCGCCGGGGGAAGGTCAAGCACCGGCCCGGGCGCGTCGGCTGTGGCGGTCGGTAGCCGCGCTGACGGAGCACGTTGGACGGGGCCGAGGTGAGCGGCGTCTCCCGGACGGTGATCAACGAGGTGGAGCAGGGGGCCCGCGTGCCGTCGATCCGAACCTACGCGCGCCGGGAGAGCCGCTCGCTAACCGAGCACCTCCACCTGGTTCTGGCGCTCACTGGGGTGACGACGGCCAAGGCGCCGGCGCACCTCGGGCTGTGCAACGACCCACGGGCTTATCCGGGTCTAACGCCTCCCTCGGCCGTGCGCGACGAGAGGACGTCCTGCCATCGCTGCCAGCGCGTAGAACAGAGCGAAGCCCAGGAGGTCGGAGATCGCCGCGGCAGCTTGGGGATCGATGCTGCTCTGGGTGGCGATCGAGGGGAGAAATTCTCCGACGAAGACGATGTGTACCGCGAGAGCCCCTATCAGGCCGGCGATGATGCTCAAGGCTCCCACGACGGCCCGGAGCTGCCCGACTATGAGCTCAGTGTCGGGCGCCGGCGGGGGCTGAGCGGGCGGATCCGGGTACCGAGCCGGGTACTGCTGCATGGGCCTCCTCCTTGGTGGAATGCCGGCGGCCTCAGGCGGGCTGGCCGGCGCGATCACCGCCGGCTCTGGTGAGGTTAGCCACCTTCAATTGAGTAGCCTGCCGCGACTCCCGACCGTCATCCGACTGTGACAGCCGAGGACTCCCACGGCGACCGGCTCGGCCCGATCGGGAGGTTCGCCATTCTGGGCGCCGAAACCTGAACTTGGGGGCCTCTTGCTCCCAAAGCAAGCGCTTTCGACTTTCGTCCCTCGCGTAGGCCTTCGTCAATTCGCTTGGTGCACTTGCTTCCACCCCGTGCCTTCAGCCGGCACTTCCTTTGATGGGCCGACGAGGGTCCGGAAACAATAAGGCGACCGTAGGGACCACGCCGACAGTGGGAAGGTCGCCGACTAGTATTGGCCGGCGCGGGAGACGTGGTGCCCGAGGCGGAGTGCCCTTACCGCGGGGTTGACCCTCTCCACCGCGATGAACCGATACAGCGATAGCGGATTACCCTTGGCGAAGAAGGGTACGGCCTTGAGCAGGATCCTCCGCTCCTTCTCAACCAGATCGACCTGGCGCCGCACGCGGACGGTCTCCTCCCGTGCAACCGCGGTGAGGCCGTCTCGCGTGCCCCGTCAACCTCAGCCTGCCGCACCCCTCTGTGGGCGAATGGGAAGCTTCCCGCTCCGCTTGTCTCACAAGGGCGTCCTCGCCATCCCGGGTCCGTGAGCGCCGGGAAGTCGTCGCGGGCGATCCGCGACTCTGACCCCGTCGGGGGTCATCGCTGAGGATCGAACCGCTCCGCCAAGAACTCCACGACCGCGAATACGGCTGCGGAGTAGTCCTCGATTCGCGCATACGTAATGATCGCCGGCTCTCCATGGGATATCGCCGTTCGAAGACCAACAACACTCCCAATGGCTATCCGGCGCTCCTGCGTAAGAAACTCATCCAGCTCCGTCCTCCAGTCCGCCTCAAAGACGCCCACAAAGGCCAGTAGTCGATCGACGCTTGGGTTGCGGGAACGACCCAGTTCCGCTACGGCGAAGTTAAGGGCTGCTCCACTGCTCATCCTCCGACAACACTCCATAGCGAGTTCCTGGACGGCTTGCTCCAAGAACCCGGAAGTCAACACGCAGAGGTGCCGGGCGAAGTCGGAGCGAAGTTCCAGCTCCCCCGGATCAATCGCTCTTATGCGCTTGAATGTCGCCAGCAGTTGTTGCTTCCGCCGCGCGACCTCCGCTCGGCCCCTCATGTACAGCCCGCAAAGGCCTCCCGTGCCAAGCGGAGGCGCGCACTAACGGTATCCTCAGCAGCGGTCGAATACGAAACCGCTACCAAGTACTTTGGATCTCCTAGCAGAGCGTCGTACGCCCGCCTTAGCCCAGCTCCGTCCTCAACTGGTCCTTGTCGCAGCCTAAGAGCGATTCCGTTCATCACCGAGTCCACAACGGCTGCATTCACTGGTCCAAGGGGCCGAAAAACATGCGGGCCAATATCGCGCGCTAGGACTGTGCAAGTTGGCACGAACGCAGCAGTCAGCTCGTCGGCCGATTGGACGGAAAGATTCCTGTTTCGTCCCATGTATCCGTTCAGGAACTCCTTCATGGGCCGTGCATACTCTTCGTCGGTGAAGAGGAAAGCGAGGAAGCGCAGAATGAGCTCTTGGTCCTTCAGGCGCTTAGAAGGTGGACCGTACAGTTGCCTCCACGCGTCGTTCCGGTTCAGATCGCGGAGTAGGTTGACCAGTGGCCCGCGGAAGAGCGCCACACGTATCTCCTGGGGTTGGAGCGCCGTGCCGCCTGTGTTCAGTCGCTCGAAGATCATATAGATGCTGCTCTGATCATCCGTCGGCTGATCCTGCCTCACTATGGTCGCGTGGACTATGGCGTTGTCGAGTCGCCGACGATCCTCGACATCCAAGTCCTTGTATCTGAGTCCAACGAATTGAGGCTGTACCCCGTCTAGGCGGTATTCTCGACCTCCTGTTACGCCCCCGTAGTAGTCCATTAGTGTCCGGAGCCGCTGTTGACCGTCCAAAACCAGGAATTGGTTGTTCGGCTGACTCGACAAGAAGACTCCGGGGACAGGGAGACCGAGGAGTAGCGACTCAACGAACCTGTCCATTTGCGTCCGAGTCCAAATGAAGCCCCGCTGGAATCCCACTACCCCACCGGCGGCTTCGAACTCAGGGTCGAAACTCGGAACCAATATGTCCCCGCGCTGCAATCGTTGGACAAGCCCGTCCACCGGAAAGTCGGCACCAAAAGAGGTGATTGCGTACTTGTACGGCTGGATCTCTGCAGGCTCGTCCACATCCTGGACGTCATCATCCGTTATGTAGTCAGGTTCACGAGTTCCTGGCGCTTCATCGAACTCCGTACCCGTCTGTGTCACGTCGACTCACCCCTGCGCTGTTCGCGAGAGTCGCGACCCCCATCCGGTGGCAACGCATCGACAGGCTTCATGGGACATCAGCCTCCAACTCTCGCGCTCGCCATCTTGGGGCGCCATTCAGCTGCTCTCTCCTCCGGCGTGCAGGCTCTCCGTAGGGCGTCGCCGTCGACTGACGTGACCCGCTGAGTTCGTCAGTTGGAATGGCGGGCGTCGAGAGGAGACCTTCCACTCTAGCGCATCACCGTCGCGCTCATAGCCCCTCGCTTCCGCCGAGCTCTTGGTGCAGGATCACGAGCGAGGATGTCCCGGCGAACTGCTGCGTCGCCGGGAGCCTATCGAGGCGCGATACTAGCCGTCGAAGTACATCCGGCTCCTCGCGAAACTCGTCGCGTGCGATCTCCAGAACCGTCCTAAGCACGTCGCGCTCCTTGTGTGCCAAGGTCGACATAAGCGACGGTGGGGAGTAGGTCTCTTGGCCACCGCTGCTGACGTGCCTAACGCGGCCTGAGAGACCTCGCCTGTAACTCACGCTAGCGGCCCCGGCGACGCCACTGGCGATCGTCGCAAGGGCATCCCTGAGAGTTGCTGGAACGGACACCCTCATCTTGGCGACGTTGATTCTGAACAGCTCATCACAATCGCTGGGGAGATCAACAGCGACGCGCGCAAGTTTCGTGTGCTCGTCTACGGTCCGGAGCCGGCTCCATCCTCCCGCCTGTATCAGGCGGTCGCTTCGATAGAAGTAGAAGCCCTGCTGGCGATTCCACCGTTGCGGGCCCCCCGCACGAGCGTGCGCGGCGGCCGATGAGAACCGCTCTTGGGAAGGCAGTACAAAGGGGCGTATCCGGACATGGCGGGATCGACCACCGGTCGTGAGCGCGACGGACTGCTCACTGAGTGCCCGCGTGTGCGGCTCCGAGCGAGCGTAGGGGTCCCACGCTTCGACTCGTGAGCCATTCATCGTCATTCTAATGTGGCGGCGGCGATGTGCCTCGCCCGCCAGGAAGCGGTGGAACACCATGGCCAGGTGAGCAGCCACATCGGTCGCGAGAGTCGCAAAGCCGTGGCGCGCCGCCGCCCCACCGGGCAGGCGATAGTCCAAGATTCGGTCGAGGCCCTCCCACAGCACGACGGTCCCGGGATGACTGAGCAGAGGCTCAGCGAGCTCCGGGGGCGCATGGCTCGCGTCGATGCGGAGCGCCTCCCATCGATTGCTTCTCGCGACATGATCAAGGTCCCACCGGCGTATCTCGATACGGCGTCGCTCACGGCCGCGCCGACTCGCCACCGTGAGCCGTCGACACTGGCTCAGAGATGCGGTCTTCAGCCCGAGGCCGAAGCGTCCTAGCTCCTCCGCGTCGTAGGTTCGCTCCGTCCCGTAGCGCATCGCCTCTTCGAGGACACTTCCGCTCATTCCCAATCCGTCGTCGGCGATTCGGATCCATGAATCCGCGCCATCAAACGAGAACGTGAGGTCAATGTGCTGGGCGTCGGCTGCGATGCTGTTGTCGACGATGTCGGCGACCGCTGACGGCAGATCGTAGCCGATCTCCCTTAGAGAATCCATCAGGCGTCGGGCGGAGGGCAGCAGGGTTACGCGGGAGATCACCTCTCCGCACTCCCAATCGCGGGGCGAAGGACGCCGATTGCCGACGCCGACTTCCCGGAGCCGGTCGCGCAAACGGCACTGAGTGGGCAGTTCGCACAATCTGGCCGAACAGGCCCGCAGACGAGAGCCCCCAGATCGAGCAGGGCGTAGTTGAAGTCGCGATCAGGGCCATCGCGCCCAGCCAGATCATAGAGGTCCATGCGCATCTGCATTCGACCGACCTTGGACCCACGAAGGCGGGTGCCGATGCGCTCCATGTTGGCATCAAGGAGCACCGTACGTCGCCCAAAGGCGAAGCAGAGCACAGCTCCGGCCACGTAGTCACCCACGCCCGGCATGCTGAGCAGCTCCGGTGATGACTGTGGGACCACGCCGCCAAACCGTTGCTGCACCTGCGCCGCGACCGCCAGCACATTTTCGACCCTCCAGCGAAGCCCTAGCGGCCACATCGCGCGCCGAGCCTCGTCTGCATGGGACAGCAATGCACTCGGGCTCGGCGCCAGCTCCATGAGCATCAGGTACACCGGAAGGACCTGCTCGGCACGCGTTCGGTGCAGACACATCTCGGCCATGAGGACGTGCCAGGGGTCGGCGGCCACCCGCCAGGGAAACGTCCGACCCATGCTGGCGTGCCACGTCAGGAGATCGCCGCGGGGATCCATCGGCCGTCGGCGGGCTCCACTCCGTCCCCTCTTTTGGAGGGTTCTTCTGAGGCTTCGACCCAACGCCTCGGCCAGGAGTGGCGGGACCGCGTTACCGATCTGGCGGTATCGAAGGCTGGGATGGCCAGCGAACCTGTACCAGTCTGGGAACGTCTGCAGCCTCGCCGCCTCGCGAATTGACAACGTGCGGTCCTGCGAGGGATGGATGTACCAGTAGCCGTCCTTTGCGATGTGGGCCGTTATGGTCCGCCCTAGCTGGTCCCACTCAAGCCTCTTGTACTTGTCGGTGAAGATATCCGTCCGGTAGCGCTGCAACTCGGCGGGCAGATCCTCATACGTCGCGCCGGGCCGCATCAGGGCGAACGCTTGGGCGTCGTCCGCTCGCACCGCCCTCGTCATGTGATCGTGGATCAGGTCACGCTGATCCATCGGCACCCCTCGGCGGAGGCGTCTCTGGAGGTCCGTGAGTGGCTGACCGGGGTAGGGAAGCACCTCCTGACGCTGGCCCCCCGCCACCTCGGGGAGGTCGCCAATGGCATCGCGGACCGTGAATCGTGCTGAGGCCGTGGGCCAGGAGAAACGCTCACGGCCTCGCAGTCCCACAATGAAGAGGCGGGCGCGGTGCTGGGGAACACCGTGCTCTTGGGCGCTGACCAGCCGGGCGTCGGTCCAGTAACCGAGGTCGCGGAGGCCCTCCCTGAGGCCGATCAGCACCGCGCCATCGTCCCACGTCGCCAGGTCAGGGACGTTCTCGAGAAGTACTGCGCGGGGCCGGAGCGCTCCCACCACAGCGAGGAAGCTGGACCAGAGGTGAGTTCGCGGATCGTCCTCTGAGCGTGCGCCCTGGTTGACGAGGCTCCGCAGCTTCGACTGCCCTGCCCGCGAGAACGGCTGGCACGGCACTCCGCCGGCCACCAGGTCGACCGAGTCGATGTTCCAGGCCCTCAGATGTGAGAGCAACTCGGCGGGATCGGTGAGATCGCCAACGAAGCCCAGCCCATGCAGGTTGGCCACGTGAGTCTGCACGCACAGGCGGTCGGAGTCCGCCGCCACGAGCACCGAGAAGCCGGCGTCCTGCAGACCGAGACTGAGACCCCCGGCGCCCGAGAAGAGGTCGATCGCGGTCGGTCGAGGAGCCGATCGCACCCAACGCCTCACGCCCTCCAAGTCCGATGGGTCAGGCGCGTCAAAGGGTCGATCCAGGGTCAGGCTCTGCCCCCTTTCGGTGGGCACTGCGGTGCGGGGCTGGCTCAGTCCCACGAACTCCTGCTCCGACGTGAACGGCGACGCTTCGCCGGCAATGATAGTACGCACGTTCGGGCTCGTGGACAACGAAGCCGAACAGCCCTTCTTCACCACATTCACCGCGCGGCGCTCACTCGCGCCGTAGCGCTCACACCCACCGCCTTGGTGCCGTCTGGAAGCCCAGTGCGGCTCCACGGTTAACCACACGGTCGTCGCCACCTTTCCCCGGCGTCATCCGCTTCCCACGAACTCGTGGATCCTCAGGAGCGACCAGCGCTATCACGGCGCCGCATGGCACGGGCACGCGGGCGCGATCTCCGCCGAGCCCGTGCCGCGGTCGAGCAGCACGTGGAGCAGGCAGCCCTCGGTCAGATGATGGCGTTGGGCGAAGTGCCGGAGGCTTGAAACGCCGGAGCAGCCAGGGCGCCGCCTCAGGGTGATGCCGGCGTCTTCGGCGTCAACGAAGGTCCGCTCCCGCGGCACCCTCCGAAGACCGACGAACCACGTGACGTATTGCGGAACCCCCAGTCCGCTGCCGCGGAGCAGATCCTTTGTCACCGGGACGAAAAAACCGATGCGGCTGCCGATGGGCGGGTCGACATCGTCCGAGCGTGCCGGCTCTCCATCCTCATGCGGCCGCCCGCCCTGGTAGGCCATGCCCCAGCGACCGTCCGGGAGGAGGCCAAAGGCCTCGTCCTCCAGCGTGTTGCTCACGGCCCAGGAGGTGACCGGATGCGCCCGATGCACTCGGTCCACAAGAGTCTGCAACTCGAGCGGACCCTCTCGCGTCAGGATGTCGACGACGGCGTCTCTGGTGCTGCGGTATCGCGTTCCATCCCCGAGGTCGCCCCAGCTGGCGAGGGCCCACACCCTGAGCGCGTACAAGCGGCGGAAGCGGTCATCCCGCTCCAGGTTTGCGGCAACGTTTCGCGCCGTCTCCACTCCCAGGAGCCGAGCCAGCACCTCGCCCCTGGCCGGTCGGCCGACCCGGTTGAGAACAATGTAACAGGCATCTCGGACAGTGGCGATGCGTCGCACCCAACCCCGAGCGCGACTGTCGTGGATGAGCGGCGCACCCTCGACAGTCAGCAGTGTCACGGCGAGTGTGGGGTCCAGGCCAAAGGAAACCAGGGACTCCTCCCACTCCTCATTAGCGTAGGGGCCGAATTCAGCGAACTGCCGTAGTTGGCCCTCGATGGCTGGGTCGCCGCGCATCATCCAATGCCCCAACACCATCTGCCCGAAGGCCCGCGCCCGCCGAACCCCGTCCACGAAAGTTCGCAGCAGGATGCGGCCAAGCTCCAGCTGCTCGGCGACATCGCCTCCAGGATCGAGAAACACCGCGAAGAGATCCGCTTCCGAGGTGATACCGCGCTCGAGGGCGTCACGCCAGTGCCCCACCATCCTTGCTGCCGGGCTGTGGAGGGGCCTGAGCCGCCGTTCAGCTCTCAGTTCCAGCTGCCGCACCCTCTCGCGGGTGACAGCGCGACGCTGAGCGATGTGTTCCAGCGTCTCGCAACCTCGCCGCACGAGCAGGTCATAGTCGTCGGAAGTCACCACCGCGTGCGCCAAAGGGAGGAGCCCAGCCAAGGTGAGTGGCGGTACGGATGGGGCAGCCGCAGGAGCCGGCCAATCCCCCAGTTCGGTGAACGCGTCGCTGTCGCCGGCCAAATCAACCCCGATGCCAAAGGTTTTCGACTCATGCGGGCCGGAACCGTCCCTCGACTCCTGATCGATCCCCTGATCTGCGCTGTCATCCAGGGTCACCGACTCGGTCGTGTCCGAGATTTCGCCGTCGACAAGCACGCCGGCACGCACAAGCTCCTCGATCGCTCCTCTACCGATATTCCGAAGCCGGCCCAGGTCAGGTCCCAGGCGGCGCACGTCGGCGACCGTCCGCAGACCATGCGTCAGGAGGGCGTTGCTGGTCCTGACGCTCAACAGCCCCGTTCCACACATCTCAGCCACATGAACGCTTCCCGCCTGGACCGTGGACTGCCCCTCAACACACCCGCTGTGAGACGCCGGCCGAACGGCCGGTGGCGGGACGGCCATCATGGCGGCCCGTCCTCCCCGCACGGCCCCGCCACCCAGCCTCTCCCGAAAGCTCAGCACGCCCAATGTCTCAATGAGAGCAGCGGCGACGCCGGGGGCCGCCCCCCTGAGGGCGGCCAACTCCTCCAGCGTCAGGCCACCGAGGTCCCGATCGCCAAGTCCCCCGCCGTCAAGGAGGGTCAAGCATGCGACGGGGAGACGTCCTCGCCGCACCAGATCGCGCGCCGTCGGAGCAAAGCCGTCGCTATCCTTCACGAGCCGCCCTCGGATACGTGGGCGACCAGCTGTTCCCAAGTGGGCTCACTGGTCGGCCGGAAACCCAGTCGGTGGGCCTCCCTAACGATCTCGGCCGCCTGCACTGCCTGCTTCCGTGTCGGTGGACGCTCCTGCTTCGCGAACCGTCCCAGGCCAAAGGCCAGCTGCCGCTGCCACCCGGCGAGGTTCTGCGTCTGCGCGGCCCATCGCGAGATCTCGAACCACGTCTGGCCAGACACAAGCCGCAGCCGGTCGATCAGCGCCACCTCAGCCGGATTGGCGGTCTCAATGCCGTCGCGCTGATCGATTCTCCTCTCAACCGTCAGCAATTCGGACGCCAGGTCCGGGGGAAGGCTCACCGGCGCCTCTCGCACGCGCGTCCAGCACTCCTCCCTCTTGCACCACTCCGTGACGTTCCGCCCCCCGGGTGGGTTGGTGATGATGCTGTGAACCGTCCGCGAGACCTCCACTATGCACCGCTCCAAGAGCGGCGATGGTGTCTGGTGCTGCCAGATCTCCTCCAAGTCCACCCGCTTGGCGGTGGCGTGACTGATCCTGGCGAGGGTGTAGGCGACGATGTTGGCGCGATACCCGCCGTATCCCTCTTGGCCAACCAGGCGCTCCGCGCGCCTGAAGAGGATCCCCTTGGCAACCAGCTGCCTCCAGTAGACCTCGTCGGGAACGAAGCCCGCTCGTCTGGCGAGCCTCACCGTGAACTCGCGGAAGTTCTTCTCCGCACCGAGGCTGACCAGATGGGGCAGCTGGTCCCACGTGTTCTCGAACTTCGCCAAGTCCGTCTTGGTGAACCTCTGATTCGCCGGGTGTAGCTCTCGCCACTGACGCTGCCGTGCTGGGGTCACCTCTCTCGCAAACGAGTCCTGATACTGACCTCGGGCACGTTCATAGAACCACCGGGTCTGCCGCTGGCTGCCATCTCCGGCGGGGGACCAGATGCTTCTCGAGAGCTTCTCGAGTGCCACATGAAATGGATCGTTCGCAGAGAAGTCCGCCTCGTTGACCTTGTTCTGACTGTTCGCGTAGCGCGAGATCAGAGGGACGAAGGTGCTGAGATCGCCATCGCTGACGACCGTCAGCTTCGCCTGCACTGCCACCTTCGAGATGTCGGCCCTGTCTCGACGCTGTGCCTGGTAGATGGACGCCGTCGTCTGGCCACCGTTGACGATCTGCAGATCACTGATGGCGCTGATGGCCCATCCGCCAGCGGGGAGCTCCGTCAAGTCAACGTGGGATGCAGTTGCCGAGATGCCATTGTTGTATGCAAGGAAGTCTCCGGAGTCCTCAACAAGAGTCTTGCGGATGGCCCGGTTGACCTTGCCGCGCGTCTGGAGGAAGGATCGGACGTTCAGCTCAAGAAGTCGGGGCCCATATCGCGCGTAGATGTCAGCCAGAACTGATCCGGGCACAATCGTCAGGTACGTCGTGTAGCGCCTCCCATCGCCGCTCTCCGCAGTGGCCAAGCAGGGCAACGGGCCTCCAAAATCGGACAGCTCAACCCGGATCGGCTCACGGTGCTGGCCCGAGGTCACGCACCGGAACAGCCGCCTCAGGTCCCAGAGATGGAACGATGCGGGTCGCCCATCAATGGCGCCCTCGGGAAATCGGTCGAGCGTCACCACCCCATCGGTGAACAGGAAGAGCCGGAAGGCCGCGAATTCACCGCGCATCTCATGAATGCGCTGAGCCATGTCGAAGACGGGCGACGCCTCCTCCAGCTCCGCATGGTAACCGTGCAGCGCCCGCGTCGTGAAGTTGGTCAACCGGCGGAGGCACGCCTCAACCTCGCGCCTCCCAACAGTGGCCGGTGGCACCACCTCCGTGCCGATCGTCGCGAACACGTTCAATGTGAGCTCGTCGGTTGACAGCCCATAACCGCTTGCCTCCATCCCCGTTGCACGGTGGTAGCAGGCGTCCCCATCGTCCAGCTCGCCAGCTTCCGTCAGATCCGAGATGAACTGCCTCGTCAGGCAATCCAATCGAAGTGCCTCCTCGCCCTCGAGCTCGGCCGCACTCCAAACCTGCTGACGCAGGTCCTCCGCGAACCGGGTCAGTTCTTCCGTATCAGCCACGATCGACACCGATCAGGACCGACCGGAAGACGGCCGCTCCGACGGCGAACGGCTGGCAGGCCGAGACTGACACCGAGTACTGCACGTCCCCCACACCGGCGGGGAGATCGCGCTCGAGGATCCGCGGGAATCCCGGCGCGACCTCGAAGAGGTTCGTCTCCCGAATCCCCACCCCGGTGCGCGCATACCTGTCCCTGTGAACGTCCGAGTACCCGGCGGACAGGAGTCTCTCTTCGAAGAGCTCGCGGCCGGGCTGGCCCTCGAGTGATCGCCTCACGCTGTCCACGAGCGCGGGCAGCGTGTCGGCCGAGCCCTGAACCTGATCGATCGACAGATGGAACAGGAACAGCCGGGGAACGCCCGCGCCGTCGAGCTGTCGCTCACTTGTGATTCGCAGCCGCTGTGGCTGCTTGGTGCCGGTGACTTTGACCTCAACGGCACACGCTGCGAACTGAAAGTCCTGATGGGCACCGTCTGGACCCACCCATGCCTTGCAGGACGTGCTGGCGTCAAGTGTACCGAGGAGGTGTTCTCGCAGAAACCACAGCTCGCCGTACAGACCGATCTGGTGCTCCCAGCCGAGCCCGTCCGAACCGGCAGCCTCCAGCAGGCGGCGCCAGCGCTCCAACCTCGCCAACGCCTCGAGAAGCGAGCTGGCATCGTCCGGAGCGTGTCGCAGCCGACCGATGAGATCCCCCGCCAGGGCCGTGAAGATATCCGAGAAGTGCGCCTCGTTGAGCGTGACGAGGAGGAGACATCGGTCCTGATCGGCGTCGGGGAGGAGACGCCATTCAAGGCCCCGCGTTGTGACGGGCGGCGGCATCGGAGTCGGCGTGCCGTGGGCGGAGACCAGGAGGCAGCGGAGGTTCTCCGGTTTGCGCACAGCGAGATGAATGTCCAGTCTCGCCTCGGCGTCGACGCGTCGTTCGACCAGTCCAACCCCCGACGACAGCTTCTCCAGCTCTCGCCAGGTCTCCTCGGGGTCAGCGCTAGTCATCCGTCCACCTCATCGAACAGATCCAGCTCCTGCTGCAGAGCGATCCGATTCAGCGTGTACTCGACTGCCGAGGCCTCAACCAGAGCCGCCCGCGGGAAGCTGAGCGCAACGCCGATGATGGCCTCGGCCGAGGCGACCGGCGGCCTGAGAGGGTACAGCAGAATCAGGCCCCTCGTGGACGGGCGCCGACGCCGCACCTCCGGCCCAGTGGGTATGGTCGGCGGCGTCCTTCGCTTGAAACTCTCCCTGTGCTGCTCCCAGTGGTCGCAAGTTGCGGCCAGGGCCTCCTCCGCCTGGGCTTGGCTGAAGTCCAGATGCTCATCTGGCGGGTTGACCAGTCGACCAATGGCCCGGCCACCGCCCTCCCACGCTCGCTCCGTCAGACCGACTGGTAGACCACCGATGGTGGTGGGGTCCGGCACCGAAGCGTTCGAGATGAGGGCGACGGTCCACTCCACGAGCTCGCCGTCCCTCAGCCGGCCCTGGACGTATCGCTCCAGCTGATCCGCCCGCACCTTGGGCGCGCGGGGATGGGTCACGTACTCAGCCAAGAAATCGGCCACGGCGTGTCCTGGTACCTCGTCCCACACATGATTCCCGCGCGTGGGTCGACCTGTCACCGGATTGCCGTGGGCCGCCGCGTATCTGATCAGTCTTTCGGCCGCGAGAAGATTGCCATGGTTCGTGGTGGTATCGTCAGGGAATCGCACCGTCTCACTGATTGTCTCGGAGAACGAGACAAGAACGCGCTGCCCGGCCCGCATTTTGTTCGGCGCCGTGATCAAAAGCCCGTCGGGGTGATTGCGCACCCGCAGCCCGTACTGCTTCGGCGTGGCGCCCTGGGCAACCATGTCCTCAAACAGGACCCGGAGCTCCTCGTCCGCGGTGGCGATGTACCTGTACCACTCGCTCAGCTCCGACGTCGTGTACAGCCGGCACAGATCGGCGTATCCCGGGCGGTAGCCGAACCACCGGCCCATCTGGAGCAGCGTGTCGTACATGCGCGAGGCTCGGAGGTAGTAGCTCACCGAGAGTCCCTCCAGCGTGAGGCCCCTCGACAGTTTGTCGCCTCCAATCACGATCACGCTGATCCCATCGGCGGCGTTGTCCTCGTACATGAGCGCGTCCCGGGCTCGCCCATTGATCAAACGCACCTCGATGCGCGACGCTGCGGGGTGGAGTTCCTCAGCGACCCTTTCCCAAGTCGGCAGAGGTCCCGCCGCGTCATCAGAGAACGCGGCGTGACTCGGTAGGAAGTCCTGATCCCAGAGCGATCGGAGTTCCTCGGTCAGCTGGGTCGGGGAGGAGCCATCTCCTCTGGCCAGGCGTCGCTGAAGGAACCGCAGCTCATCCTGAACCTGCTCGACCAACAGATCCTGGACGTTGTTGAAACGAGTCACGTGAACGAGCATCGAGTTGTGCACGCGCACCTGACCTCGAGCGCGCCGAGCGGCGCATGTGAGGATGAAGCTCCGGATCGCGCGAGCCAGTGACGTCGGCATCTCGCCCGGCACCCACGTCTTCGTATGCCGGCCCGGGATCCACGTCTCGCTGTCCTCAATCAGGCGGACGACCGGCAGCGCCTCAGCACCCTCGATGCCGGCGTCGAGGTCGCGCTGGAGCCCGAATACCCGCTCCGGGCCCATGTAGTTCGAGGGTGGGCGCAGGCCAATGATGAAGCCGCTGGGAAAAAGGTCTGGACCGTACTCAGCGTGGGCGACATCATCGGCGATGTAGATATTGGCAAAAGGAGTTGCGGTGTAGCCGACGTAGGCGCGGCGGTCAAAGAGCATGAGCAGCTGCCGAAGACGCGTGTTGATCGCAGTGGGTTCATAGTCTGGATCCGGACGCCCATCCTCGCCCAGGACCGGTTTGGTGTTGATTGATGCATTGTCCGCCTCATCGTCGATGAGGAGGAGGGGTATGTCTCGAATCGCGCGGCGTCCATCCCCGCCCACCTCCCCGAAAGCCTCCAGCCACCGCATGAGGTGACGAAGGACGGTCCCATTCTTCTTCACGACGAGCAGGAGGGGTGTCTCCGTGCTGGGAACAACGGTCACATTGCGAGCGGTTCGGAGATTGAAGTCACCTCGGTCGCCGCTGCCGGTCAATGAGTCGACCTTGTACAGTTGACCTAGTTTCCCCACCCCTCTCCGGAACTGCTCGTTGGCAGTGAAGGAGCGGTCCGAATCGTATCCGAGGAAACCGTCGTTCAGTCTCAGCTGCGTCTGTGCACGCAGGCTGTTGTAGCTTCCTGCGAGCACGATGATCACGCGGTATCCCGCGTCGGCGGCCTTGCATATGAGACCGATGTAGTGGGCGGTCTTCCCTGACTGCACCTGGCCAACAACGAGACCCCTCCTGTCCCAGTCGCCCGGGCGCATCGGGTCCTCGATCCGGGAGAGGACGTCGTCCGCGACTTGATCGAGTCTTCTCACCGCCCCAGGTGCGAGGCGGACGATGTCTTCAAGGTAGCGTTGATAGCGCTCCCAGAACCTCCACGACACGCCGGACCTCCGAGCGGCCAGCCATTCTCGGTGACCCTCGTGATCATCCATCGTGATCGCGGCAGGCACGTACACATTGCAGAGGGTCTCAACCTCACGAGTCACCTGGTCCTCTGTGGCGATGAGCTCCTCGCGCTCGCTCAGCATCCGAAGAACACGTCGGACCGCATCCCGAATCTGCTCAGACGTAGGCGTAGACGGGCCGGTCAGCATGGTGAGCGCCAGCCGGGTCGCCGTTCCGATCTGATCGACCTCAGGCATGACCTTCCGCCTCCTGATCGTTCAAAGTCTCGATCAGCGCCGCCCGGTCTTGGAATGGGTCCATGCTCGCCAAGCGCTCACGGCTCTGGGAGGGAGACAGGCCCCGACGACGCAGCTGCCGATACGCCGAGAGGAGCACATCCATCACCGCGGCGGGCGGGGAGCCCTCGAAGGGCTGCGCCTGAGCATCCGGGTGCTCTGCAGCGTCGATCAGAATGGTGGGCACGGGTAGGGTCTCTTCTAGGAGGCGCAGCATGGCGCGTACAGCGCCCGGATCGGGCTCCTGCTCTAGGGCGGCCTCCACGAGCGGGTGGCTCCGGTTGACTCGATAAGAGACTCGACCCTCGCGCTGCAGCCGATTCCATATGAAGACGTAGTCCTGCGACGTCGATCTGGCGAGTACCTTGCCCCGATGACGGAAGACCTCCGACGCCCGCTGGCGGGTGACCCGGGAAATCCGCCGCAGATCGTCTCGAAGCAGCCCCGGTGGCCGCGCTCGCGACTTACGAACATCGATATCCCAGTCCCTATCCTGGGCGTTGGTGAGATCGATGGAGATGCGCGCGAGCTTGTAGTGCTCCTCTCGCACGAGCCCCAGACCCAGCCAGCCTCCCGCCACGAGGAGACGGTCGCCACGATAGACGTAGAAGCCCTGCTGCGCGTTCCAACCCTCTGGGCCGGCGCCGAGGCCATGGGCTTCGGGGGTGAGCTTGGACACGTGGGGGAGGACGTAGGGTTGCACGGTGATGGACCTGCCATGCAGAGTCAGAGTCTCCGGGGCCAGCCGCTGTGTGGCCGGGTCCCTCTGCATGAAGGGATCCCACGCACGCACCGGCCGGCCATTCAACCACATCTGGAGACCCCTCTCCAGAAAGCGGTGGAACAGCATGGCGAGGTGGACGTCGACCACGTCAACCATCTCCAGGAAACGCGCATGCGCCCGCTGGTCGCGGACGTCCGCCTGGCCAACGAGTCGGTCGAGTTGCTCCCAGAGGACGGTGGTTCCGCTCGGCAGCTCAGGCTGACCGACCAGACGGGATTCGGACCCAGACGCCGCACCGTGTAAGAGCCACCACTCACCGGTTGCTGCGATGTGATCAAGGTCCCACCGTCGGGTGCTCGGTGGCCCACCGACTGACTTGGTGGCCACCGTCAGCCGCCTGCACTGCGAGAAGGACGCGGTCTTCAGGCCCAGGCCGAAACGGCCCAGATCCCTCGGTGGGCGCTCCGAGAGTGGACTCCGACTGCCCGCTCTCATGGCGTCACGGAGGGCGTCCGGCGCCATTCCGTTACCGTCGTCGCGGACGGCGATCCAGGAGTCGGATCCCGCCCACTCGAAGTGGATCCAGATCCGTTTGGCTCCCGCCGACACGCTGTTGTCGACCAAGTCTGCGAGCGCGGCCTGGGTCGAGTAGCCGAACGACCGGAGCGACTCGCTCAGCGCGCCGGCCTCAGGCGCGACGATTTCGGCCGGAGGGCTGTTGATCATGCCTCAGAACCGAAGACGAGGTGCGGCAGCTTGCCCCGCGGCCGCCGATCGTCGCGGTAGTTGACGACCTAGTCGTGGCACTCTGGCCATGCTACGCTTGCTTTGTTCGAAGTTGGGTGCCGCGCTCTGAATCGAACAGACCTCTAGCGCCTTTCACAGCTCCTCGGAGGGACCTCCCCGCCACCATGCCAGTGGTGGCGGGGCACGCGGCACGATTTGATCAGGGTTTCTTCGGCCTAGGTGTACGGTTCTCCCGGCCGGACCACGGGCAGTGTCTCTAGCTCCTCTTCTGGGTCCGGAGGCCCGAGATCATCGTCTAGCTTCCGCAGCCGGTACCCACCCGCGGTGGTCCGGTAGATGGGGCCGCCATTCAGAGACCCTCGCCTCAGCGCAGTTTTCACTGCGTTGCGTGGGTTGGCCAGACGGGGCGCCAACTTGCGGATGGGCGGCAGTTCCAGCAGGTGGGGGATGTCCCACTCTGACCCCGGGTCTGTCTGCATCGCCTCGATGATCGCCTCCAACACCGACGCTGGGGCGGCGGTGGCAGCGTCATCGGCTGGACCCTCGGAGAAGAGGGCGAGATATCGCTCGGTCGAAACGACCATGTTGGAGATGGCGTTGTACTCGGTCATCGCCTGCTCCCACACGACCTTAGCTTCCTGCACCCGCAACTCGGCTTGTGCCTGGTCGTAGCGCAGCCGGTCGAGGGCGTCGCGGTAGGCGACGGCGGGAGATACGAGGCGGGTGACGTTCACAGAGACGAGTGTAGAGCCATGCGAGGTGACGCGTCTAGTCCACACCTAACTAGTTTTGCCTTTACAGTTACCCAGTACTGTGTACCAGTGCCGTGTCAGTCGGCTTACAGGGGGAGGTGTGTGCCGCGATCGCCGGGCGGGCGATATCGGCACGGTCACCCGGCCTCCTTGGCGAGGCGCTCGACAGGGTCCCGCCGATTCCCGGCGGTCGACCTTCTCGTCGGTCCAACTACCCCAGTCGACCGAGGGCTTGGGTGAAGGCGCGGACTGCTCCGATGGCCCGGTTTGCAGTCCGGTCCCTGTCGTCCTGGGTGGCATCGCGCGGCGCCGTGAACCGAGCGTAGGAGCGGGGGCCGACCCGGCTCGCATCGGCGAACTCAGTCGCCAGCCGACCGAGGGCAGCCTGAACATCGGGGCGCCTGAAGGCCACGCTCTCCCGGACGGCGGCGGCAGCTCCTTCGGGTCCGCCGGGCCACGCCTCCAGGAGCCAGACGATGTCGTAAGCATCCTTTGGCTTGTCCCTCTCGACGAGGGCTCCGATCTTGGCCACGAAGAACCCGAGGGGTCCGCTCACCCGGAACGCTTGCTTAACGACGCCGGCCCCGTCTGGGAGTGTCACGTCCCGCTCGACGGTCCGGGCATCGGCAGAGATCGCTTCGCCAGCCGCAAGGGCAATCGCCGAGAGGCTCGATCCCATGTTGTGCTTCGCCGTCGGTTCGTCAGCGGCCTTGGGTCGGAAGAGTGTTCCCGCCGGGCGACCTTCCCCGGCCGGGCAGAAGAACTCGACCTTCAGTCCCAGGCCCGTCTGGCGCTTCCAGCAGAAGGTCATCTCCGTCGCCCGGTATCCAGCCTTCGTGAGTGCCGCCTCAATCCGTTCGTACTCCGCCGTGTCGCCTTCAATCAAGGCAACGCTCAAGCAGAAGTCCATATCGGTCGTGCCGACGTGGGCAGGGCGATCTGAACCGGGGTCGAGGATGAGAAGGCTAGGAACGAGTCCGCCGATCAGGATGGTGTGGCCAGCTGCGAAACCGAGGTGACGCAGCAGGTGGGCAGCCTCGCCGAGGATCGCCTCGGAAACGTCGGGGTCGTATCCGCTGATGTGCTCTCCGTCACCAAGCAATGACTGCCTCCCTGAACAGGGCCGCCGCATCTTCTCCCCGTGGCTCGCCAAGCATATCGAGCCACACCCTGACGGTGGGAGCGACTGGTGCCGGGCCGTTGAACTGGCGACCGTGGATGCCGACCTCTCCGAAGTCGCTCACGAGAACGATGTTCGCCCCGCTGTCCACGGGCTCGGCCTTGAGGCGAAGACATGCGTCAGCCAGAGAAAGGGAGGGAGCAATCCGAAGCATCGTCACCGGAATCGCAGTGGTCACCGTTGCCCCGAAGATGCGCGCCGCGGCAGCACCGGAGAAGGCGTACTCCACTTCGTTGTGGAAGGCGTGAGCAGTGATCGTCGTGACGAGTGCCGCGGGATCGGAGGAGTAGAGGTAGGCGTACTGGCGGTCACGAATGCGCCGGGCAGAAGGAATGGTCGCAAGCCAGTCGAGAAGTTCCCCCGGAGAAGGGATCGTCCGAGTCAGCGCACGGGTCCGTCCGTGCGCCGTGACCAAGCCTTCGTCCTTCAAACGCGCGAGGACTCGTTGAGCCTCTCCCGTCGAGCAGGCTGCCGCCTCGGCGAGGTAGCGAGCCGTCCATTGCCGGGTGGGTTCAGCAAGCAGCGACTGGATCGCCCGAACGGCAACGACTCCGATGCCGGGCGGGGTCGGGGCAGCAACCTGCCTGCGGCTTGGGCGACCCTCGATGTGGAGGTACAGACCAGGCACGTTGATGTGGGCTGCCCCGGTTCCATCGGCGTAGGCGCAGCCAGCCGTCAGTAGCTCGTGCCGCACATGTTCGGGCAGCCGCTCGGCCACGACGAATCCAAGCCTGTCAGGCCGGGCCAAGGCGACGAGCATCGGCACCGTCGCCTTGGCGAGGGGTGCCAGGCCCCCAGAGACCAGGGCGAGCGGCCAGGGGTGGTCGTCCACCCGCAGGGTGTTCGTGCCCTTGCCACGGTGGACAGCGACCCCGGGCAGGGCTGCGAGAATGTCCTTGGTGCGAGCTGGGACGTCTCGTTCCAGCTCGATCGTGAGGGTCATTGTTCCTTCCTGGTCATTGTTCACTAGTGAGTGGATTATAGCCCATAGTGAACAATTGGAGGAGCCGCCACCGACGAGTGCCCGGCGGATGGCCACCGCCTCCTCGACGGCGGCGAGGGCGTGCTCGTGCCGCCCCAGCTCGCCTAGAGCCCCGCGCCTCGCCCCTCCACATCAGGCGGGCCCTTCTCCATCCGGCGGCGCCCAGTAGGGCTCCCCGGGGGTGACGGACGGCGCACCCCCACACCGTCCAGTTCCACCGCCGGTCCGCTCGTCACCCATTGGAAGCTGTCCAGAAGCTCAAACAGCTCTGGGGCGCTCCACCGTCGGTCCCGCTGGGCATCCGGCTCATGCCGGCGCAGCAGCCCAGTCCCCTCCAGCCGGGAGACGGCCTCGTTTGCCGCCTGGAATGACACGCCGAGCTCCGCCGCCACCAGCCGCACATCGAGCACCGGAATGCCCGGCAACAACTCGATGAGGCGGCGGGCGCTCGAATCGCGCCGCGGGAGCCCGGCCCGCGCCACCCAGGCGCCCTGCAAATCGCCCACCGCGGTGAGGAACCGCTCCGTGCCCCCGCAGGCAACGAGCGCCGTGCGCGCGGCGATCCCAAGCCACCCCTCGCGGTCGCCCGCGCGGAAGCTCACCAGACCGCCGATGTAGCTGCGCGGGTTCGCCGCCAGCACGATGCTGAGCGGCGGGGTATGGCGCTGCGCGAGTCGCCGGCGCTGCAGCACCGCGTGGATCAGGGCTCTGCCGACCCGCCCATTGCCGTCCTCGAAGGGGTGGATGGTCTCGAACTGCGCGTGGGCGATCGCCGCCTGCGCCAGCGGCGAGACGTCCCGCCGAGCCAGGAACGCACACAGGTCCGACGTGAGCCGCGGGACCTCGTCCTCCGGCGGCGGGATGAACTCCGCCGTCCGTGGCGACATCGACGACGCCGGGCCAATCCAATTCTGAACGGTCCGAAATCGTCCGCCCCCGCTCGCACCCGGACCCAGCAGCGTTCTGTGGATGCTCAGCAGCACATCGGGGGTGAACGGCGCCGCGCCCGCCCCGATCTCGATCGCCGCGCTGATGGCCCGGAGGTTCCCGACCACCTCGCGCGCCACCGCGCGCGAGTGCTCCGGGTCAAAGAGCGCCTCGGCGAGCTGACGGTGCCCGACGACCAGGCCCTCGATGCGCGACGAGCTGATGCCCTCGGCGCGGAGGAGGAGGCGCGACAGCGCCTCCAGCGACGCGACCTGTCGAGCTCGACCGTCCAGCCGGCGGATCGCCTCTTCCGCGGCCTCGATCGCCTCGCCCGTCTCCGGGGAGGTGCGCACTTCCAAGTCCGCGATCGGGTCGGGGATGAACGCGCGGAACCGAACGCGCACTCGGTCGCGACGGGGCGGGATGGCCCCCGCCTCGCTCGGCGGCTCCCAGATCCGATCGACGTACTCGGGCATCGGCGTCTTCCTTGAACAGCTTTGTCGCTTATTCAACCTTAGCACGCGAGCCTGAATGTCGCCGGCCACCGTCCACAGCCGCCGTCGGCACCGGCCTCCGCCCCTGACACCCTGCCAGTTCCGGGGCCTGCCAAGCGTGAGGAGGGCGCAGGGCGCCGTCTCGCGGCTTACTTGACACCCTGTCAGCTACGGGACCTACCGAGCCTGCGGGGAGGCGCCGGACGCCGTCTCGCGGGCTCAAGGACACCCCGTCATTGGCAGGGTCTGCGCGATCGTCCCCGCAATCGGCACGGTCCGTCTGGACGCCCTCACCCCGGAGCACATCGACAGGCTCCAGGCAGGCGTCAGGGCTGGTAGGCGGAGCCTCGGGGCGCCACGGCCGTCACGTCGACGACGCGATGCTCGGTGTCGAGTTGGTTTGCGTTCCTGTCTCGGGTGGCTCGGGCGGGGGCTCCGCAGCCGCCGGCTGGGCCGGCTCTAGGCGGCGCGACGCCTTCCTGAGATCGGAGAGGAAGGTGTCTCGGTCGGTACCGGGTTCGGGCTCGGGGCGCTCTTCCCAGGGCTTATTGGGCTGGGGGGGTCCCCGCTGCTCATGATCGTGTCATCCTTATGCTCCCTGGAGGTTATGCCCTTATGTTCGAGAACGTGAGCCCCCTAGCGCTTGAAAACGAGCGAGAGTACGGGAGCCCCTGGGGTCAGCTGGACATTGCGGACCTCATCAACAATCCCGAGGCCAACGGCGTCTGTCGCGCTAACAAGTTGACCCTGGGTGAACATTCTGTCGACCGTGGCGGCATCTACCTTAGTCCGTTCGGTGATCACCTCGGCGATCTTGTTCTTGTCGGCCTGGAGACTTTCTAGCCGGTCCTTGGTGGCCTTCTCGTCCATGATCAGGCCGTCGCCGCCCTTGAACGCCACGCCGTGAAACATGAAGGTGGTGTTCGGTGCGGCGTAGCGGGGTGCCCCCGCAAGAAACACAGCGTTGCCGATGGAGTCAACGTTTCCCGCGTTGTGGGTGACTAGCCGAAACGGCATGCCCTTCAGCACGTTGTAGAGATTCAGCCCGGATGCCACCTGGCCCCCCGTGGTGGCGAGCACTAGGGTCACCTCCTCCACGCCAGCGTTGGCGCAGTCGGCCATTGTTGCCAGCAACGTTTCCGCAGTAGTCGGGTTCACGTCGGTGGAGAACACCACGTAGACCTGCTTGGCTCCTTTTGGGATATCCACGGTAAGATGACCTCTCTGTAGCAGTAGACTTTCGGCCCCGACTCTGCTACTTTTGAGTCGGAGTTCCGGTAGGACGATGAGCCCTGGTTACCCGATGTGGAGCCAAGGGGAGTCGAACCCCCCGCGGGCGGTTTCTAAGGCGGCCCGGGCGGACCTGCTGGCCCCAAATTGGGAGTGCCCCCCGGTGGCAAGCTTCACCGGGGGGGCTTCCAGTCCCTCTTTACGCCGGGTCTACTTGCTCTCTATAGTCCCGGACGGCATCTCATGTCATGGGCGAGGCGCCCTCCTCACGATGGCTTTGTCTCCTGAGTCGCGATTGCTCGGACCACGTTGCCAAGGTCACCGTCCCAACTTTCGGCGGCTGCCTTCACGAGAAAGCTGCCGGATGAGCTGCTGGTGGCCTCCTTGCGGCTGAGGAGCCCGAACCGACCGGGCGAGACGCGGTAGAACCGGCTGTCCCGGAGGAGGGTCGCGTAGATCTTGCGGTAGACGTCTTTTTCATTCCCCGAGGCTCCGTGGGCCATGAGGTCATCGCGCAGGTCGTTGACGTCGGCTTCCCCGCCATGGGCGTCCATGTAGTCCTCGGCGCGGTTGCCGATGGTGGCCGGACGGTCTGCTCCCCGCTCGCGGGGCGCGCCCACAGTGACCAGGAGCCGGTTGCCGACCAACGCCTCCGCCGCAACCTCGGCGCGGCCCATCAGGTGCCGGTAGTAGTCAATGGCTTCGCCCGCCGCTACGACCTGCTTCGCCAGTTCGGCGCGACGGGACTGAATGCCCTGTTCGGTCGCGGCAAGGTGGTCATCTTCCTCTCGTAGCCGCGCGACCTCGGCCTCTGCACGTGCAATGAAGTCATCCATGACTCCGAGTATAACGAGTCAGGGTCTGCAGTGCAACACCCCCCCGCCGCGGACTGCCGAAACGCAACGGCACGGGGTCGTCCGTTCGTTGTTCCACAGCGACCCGCCCCAGGGTGACGTACCTACCCTAAAGGTATAGTTACCGGGGGATCTGTCTGATGGCGCACGGAGACGCTCTCTGTCGGGCCGGCTGAGGCGGCTCAGACTCTTCAGCGCGGACGCGCGGATCTGGACCTTCCACGGCGGGCGCGGGGCGCTGGGGCTCATATCCATGCTTCGGAGTTGACCACCTCAACGCGCACAGAACGCGGACGGTGCATCAGGCTCAGGAGGCCGCGTCGAGCTCCGCCTCGTCCTGTTCCCAGGGGATCGCCGGCTCCCGGAGGGCCGCCTCGTGTGCAGCCCTCTCCTCGTCGGTCAGTGGTTCGTCGTCCCAGGGGATGACCTCGAGGGCGGCAATCACCGGGTCCTTGGCGCGCTCCAGCAGCACGGCCGCCAGCTCCAGGAAGCCTCGGGCAGCTCGTCGACCAGGCGGTGGAGTTCGGCGCGGGTCATGCTCCAACCGTAGCATCTGCCGCCGAGTATCACGGGACCAACGCGCCCATGACGCGGACGGTGCCGAGGTTCAGCGCAGCCGGCGGACGGCATCACGGGCCCGGCGCTGCTCGGCCTGAGGCCGCCAGCCGAGCTGGGCCACCAGTCGATCACAGGCATCGCGGAGGGCGGCGATCTCGGGGAGCGCCGGGTCCTAGATGGCCAGCGCGGTGGCCAAGAGGACGTCGACCCGGCGCAGCACCGCCCGGGCGTCGCGGAGCAGCGCCTCGGTGCGCTTCACCGCCTGCCCCGTCACGATGCGGTCGTCCCAGGTCATCGCCAGACCCTCCCTGACGCCATCACCGAACGCTCCGTACGCTCTTCCCCGCCTCCACGCTCGCCTGCTCTTGCGTTTGCGTCGTTCATGGATACCGTACCCTATGCACCTATGGTGAGCGCATAGGTCGGACCGGTCCTCGGCGCCCCCTTGAGGCCCTCCCCGCGGTCGCCCCGGAGGGGCCGGAGGCACGGTGGACGGGCAGCGAAAGGAAGGGGGCGGGGGGCTCAGCGGCCGCATGCGGCGTCCAGATGTCAGCGGTCGAGGCCATCCCGCTCCGGGCCTCCTGGGGGCTCCTGCGGGGCGCGCATCCGGTGCTGTCGGAGGCTCACCCCGTTGGCGTGCTCGCCTACCACCCGTTCGACGCGTGCTTGGCCCTTCGCTCGGCAGGTGTTCACGATGCGAACTGGTCGTGTGCCGCGTACTCGGCGATGTCCCGAGAGCCGTCTTGGCGGCCGCCTCGCGGCCGGGGTTGTAACAAGACAGCAACAGTGTCGGACCGCCCACTACGCGCCCGTAGTGGCAAACGGAGCGAATAGAACGGGCCTGTAGTGGCGAACGCCCCGAACGGACGCGTCTGTAGGGGCAGTCGCGTCGAAACAATGCCGGTGTGTCCACGGCGTCTGCCGCGTAGTGGGCGATCACTGCTGCGGCCCTTAACCGTTCCTACGGGATCCCTACGGCCTCCCTGGTACCCATGGCGCATCCATCCGCCACCCACGAGGACCCGCACCATGTCCAAGCTCATCGACCTGTCCGGACCCTCCGAACCCACATGAGTCGCGACACCCGCCGCACGGAAGCGGCCTGAGTCGATCGGTGGTGACGGAGATGACTGTCCCCGACGGACGCGTGTCTCCGTTCACGCCCGCCCACGACAAGCGCTGGCGACCCGAGGCTGCCGACCCACCTGTGCTGCTCACCAAGTCAGACGCCGCGAGGGTGCTCACCGTCAGCGTGCGCCAGATCTCCCGCTGGCTGGCCGACGGCTCCCTGACCCCTGTCCGCTTGGG
>Ga0181529_10001550_pt1 | contig 29198 bp, 25 predicted proteins | sample PEATcosm2014_Bin_36_FD_119763 | JGI IMG/M metagenome (GOLD analysis project Ga0181529, IMG submission 119763) | Peatland microbial communities from MTU Mesocosm Facility, Houghton, MI, USA - PEATcosm2014_Bin10_30_metaG | ecosystem: Environmental > Terrestrial > Soil > Wetlands > Peat | place... | reverse complement strand
TTTGAACATCAGCGGTATCGTCACCGGAGTGCCGGAAGGGGAGCGCGCCACGGTCTCGCTTCGTTCCGGCGAGAGCGCTGATGCCCTCTACAACGGCAACACCTCTTCCGCCGGCCAGGACGGAAAATTCTCGTTCCCCAACCTGGAGCCGAAATATTACCGGCTGGTAGCCCAGTATTCCTCCGGCAAGGTCCACTTGCAGAGCCAGTCCGTGGATTTCCATCTCACGTCCGCCGACGCAGCCGGCGTGCAGCTCGTCCTGGCCCCGGGCGAGGACCTCACCGGCAGCCTGGAGGTTACGGGCGTTCCGGCGGGCGCTGCCGCGCCGAAGCTGTCCGTCCATCTGGACCCGGCGGACAACTACCCGTCGGGCAACTCGCAACTCACCGCCGCACCGGCGAAGGACGGCTCCTTCCGCATCGGCGATGTCTTTCCCGCGCGCTACCGCGTCCGCGTAGAACCGCTGCCGGAATCCGCCTACATCAAATCCATCGCCCTCGAAGGCGTCCCTGTGGAGAAGGACACCGTCGATCTGGCGCATGGCGTCAAGGGTTCGCGCCTCAAAATCGCCGTGGCGCTCAATGGCGGTCAACTGTCCGGGAAGGTTCTCAACCATGAGGGCGAGCCTCTGGTGAGCCCCTTGGCGATGCTAATGGTCTGGAAGGACGCCGCACAGGTCGAGGGAGACAGCCATCCCATTTCGGGAGGCCGCTACAACCTCAAGGGACTGCGCCCCGGCGTCTACCGCATCCTCGCTGTGGACGTGACCGAGCTGTTCGATACCTTAGCCCCCAGCAATGACGAGGCCGCCCAGAAAGAGATGGAGAAACTCCTGAAGGCCGCCGCCGAGGAGATCGAAATCAAGGACGGCGACCAGATCGTCAAGGACCTCAGGGTGGTCGACAAGGAGAAACTCGATGGCAAGCCGAAACAGTAGCCAGCCCGCGACGTGGCTGTGGCTGTTGCTGGCGGCCGCGGTTGGCGCCGGTGCCCAATCGACGTCGCCCTCGGCTCCGCCTGCCGACAGTCCGCCGGCTTCGGTCTCGGGCGCGGTCACCAATTCCGTCACCGGGGCGCCAGTAGTGCGCGCGCATGTCAGCCTGCGCATCTTTACCAACAACGGCCAGCAGGCCTACGGAGCGCTCTCCAACGGCGACGGCAAATTTACCATCGCGCCTTTGCCCGCGGGCCGCTACAACGTCAGCGTGGAGCGCGCCGGATTCATCGATCGTCCGTCCGCCGGAATCGCCCCGAATGCCACTGTGAACCTGCAGCCTGGCGATAAGCGCGAGGATCTGAAACTCACCCTGACGCCCACTGGCGCCATCTCCGGCCGCGTGCTGACTCCCGCCGGAGAAGCCGTGGACGGCTGCAACGTGTCCGTCGAAGGCGACGCCGGTAGTGTCGGAGGAGTTACGACCGACGATCAGGGCCAGTTCCGCATCGGCGGCCTGGCTCCCGGCAAATACCGCGTCCAGGCTGCCCCCGCCAGCTTGCCGTTTCCGCCCGAGATCCGCAGCGATGGCACTCGCGACGTCCATCTGGCCCGCACCTGGTTTCCTTCTACGCTCGACCATAAGGGCGCGCAGCGCATCCAGCTGGCCGCCGCCGGCGACGTCACCGGCGTCGATATCAAACTGGTGGAGACGCCCATCGTCACCGTCAGCGGGAAAGTGACCGGCCTTCCCGAAGGCCGTGCATTCCTCCAGGTGCAGCGCACCGACGGTGGGGGCGGCACGGGCACGCAGATCAATTCCGACGGAACCTTTCGCCTCTGGCGTCTCGACCCCGGAAAGTACACCCTGGTTGCCATGACCCAAGGCAACGGGCCGGACCGCCTGCAGTCGGCGACACTCGATATCGAAGTCGGCACTGCCGATATCGAACGGCTGGAACTGCGCATGATTGCCCCGTTCGACATCCCCGGCCAGTTGGATTTTGACGATGCCGGGGCTCGCCAGATGCCACAGGCGCAGCAGATTCGCCAGGGCCAACAGGCGGCGCCGGCAAGCTCCCGTCCTTCCCCTGTGCGGCGCGTCATGATGCGCCCGGCCGACAGGAATTTCGGGTTTAGCGTGGGGTCGAACCAGCAGGTGGAAGTGGGCGCCGACGATTCCTTCACCCTCGAAAAAGTTCCGCCCGGCCGCTACCGCGTGAGCGTCTCCTGGGGGCCTTACGTGAGAGCGGTACGTCAAGGCTCCATCGATACCGATGGCGACATTCTCGATGTCCGCAACGGTCCCAACGGCCCGCTGACATTACGCCTCGGCAGTGTCCGCGCCAACATCTCCGGCGTCGTCACCGATTCGAACGGCCCGGCCCGCGGCGTGCAGGTGGCCTTGCTGTCTCGACAACCGGGCATGGGGTTTCTGTCCTCCGCCGTTACCGACAAAGACGGCGTCTATCATCTCCGCAGTGTCGCGCCCGGAACATACCGGCTGCTGGCCGCCGACAGCGACATCATGATGCAGGTGCAGCGCTCCCAGGATGCCGACGACTTCAAGGATATCGTCGAGCTCATCGAGGTCCACGCCGGCGACAACCTGACGCAAAATCTCACCCGGCACTGACGTAATTTCAGTATTCCAGGACCGATATACCTTTGCTTGATTGTTGCAATCGTGTTACATCCAAGGCAGAGGTCGAATTATGAAGAAAGCGCCGCCCGAGAAGGTGACCCGCCAGGTAGTCAGTTTCAACGTTGAGGAACTGGAGCCGCTGCTGTCGGGGCCCTCCATGCTCATCCCTCCGTTCGAACCCGCCATGGTTCAGGTGAAGAACGGCCAAACCATGCTCATCCGCCCGCTGGAAAAAGCCGAGGCGCCCGCATTCCTGGCCTACATCAAGAAACTGATGGAAGTGGACCACGATTTTTACGACATCGTGGCCGCCCGCGTGTACGCCGAAGTGCTTGGCTGGGTGCGCAACCGGCTCAAGGATCCGTATCAACTGGTCGGCCTGATCGACGGCCACGTCGTGGCGTTCTGCAACGGCCGCCTGATGAATGAGGATATCAACATCAGCCTGCACAGCATGGCCTTCCGCCGCGGACTCCGCGCCGGCGCCATCATGTACTACGCCAAGTGCGATTATTGCTTCGAAACCCTCAAACAGAAGGAATTCTGGGCTACCTACGAGAGCTACAACGGCCTGAAGCGCTGGTGCATCGGCATGGCCCAGCCGTCCTATCCCTGGCCCGACCGGCAGCATGAGCTGGGCGGCGCCAAGATCTTCTACGTCACTCGCGACTATTGGGCCACCACGGTCAAGAACTATCTGGAAGAGCAGATCGGGACGCGCCTGGTGCGTCCGGTTTCGGCGGAATTGCTGCGCGCCAACCGCACCATCGTGATGCCTGAGACGCTGGAAGAAGAAGAGCAGCCGGCATTGGTGACGGCGTAGCAGCCGGCAGGAGTCGTGCCGGTGATCGAACTGCTGCAGGTCGGCGACCGGATCGAGACGGGGAGCTATCGCTTGCTCTCGCGCTTCCGCGCGGCTACGGCATTTGTGCGCCGCGAGGGCGGCGTTCTTGCCGTGGTGGTCGACGAGAGCCAGCCCGCCGGTCCGGCTCAGATCGTGGTGCGCGGATGCCCGCTCGACACCCTGGAACGGCTGCAAGTCGATGCGGACTCCCTCGCGCTCAATGGCGCGCGCCTGCCCATCGGCCGGCGCACCGACTCGCGTCTGGCCATCGGCGAATTCCAGGCAGGCCGGCTGCGCCGCAATCTCACCGCATTCGGCGAAGCGCTGCAAGCCTCCGCGCCGCCTCGCAGCGTGGTGTTCTGGCCCGCCTCCGGCTCGGCGTTCGAAGCTGCCATGGCGCAGCGCCTCCGCCAGGGGATCCGTCTGCTGGCGGACGGCGATTGGGAATCCGCCGGCCGCGCCGTCGCCGGTCTGGGTTTCGGCCTGACGCCCAGCGGTGACGATTTCCTGGCGGGGTTTCTGCTCGGAATGTACGCCTCGGGCGCGCCGCTGCACGAGCGTCATCGGTTGTACCAGGCGGCGCGCGGGTCGAACGTGTTCTCCGAATCGATGCTGCGCTGCGCCGTGGACGGCTGCTGCATTGAGCCAGCCAGGGCGCTCGTGCAGGCGCTGTTCGTCGGAAGCGAAGAGGAAGTGGCGCGCCACACCGCCAGGCTGTCGCGGGTCGGCGCCAGTTCCGGCGCCGACCTGGCGGCGGGGATCCGCGAATTCCTTGGTTTCCAGCTTCCAGGTCTAATCCCTTCGCCTTTCGGGCGAACAGCCGTCACCGGGTGTCAGCTTTGTGGGGCGGAGGCCCACGTCCGCGCGGGTCCCCCCGGACCCGCTCTACAAGAGGCTTACAAACTCTCCATTACCGAACAGGCCGGCGGGGGCGTCGGCCGCGGACCGGGGGTCCACCCCACCAACGCAAGCGGCCGCGAGCTTCAGGCGACCTTCAGCCGGCAGTCGCTACCTACCACAGGAGCGATTCCATGACCGTCCAGGGCGAGGTGCGTTCGGGGCTCTATTTCGATTCCGTCACACTCATGACCGTGGGCCGCGGCTTGCTCGCGCTCGATGGCGTCGCCGATGCCGCCGCGGTCATGGCCACTCGCGAGAATAAGGCTATCCTGCGCGCGGCCGGGCTGTGGAGCGAGCCCTTCGATGCGGCTGGCGATACTGACCTGATCCTCGCCGTCCAGGCGGAAACCTCCGAGGCCGCGGCCGCCGCTTTGCGCGCTGCCGGCGACGGCCTGCGGCAGGTTCGGACCCATCGCCAGGCCGGTGCGGAGGCGCTTCCCGCCAGCCTGGAATCGGCCGTTCGCGCGCTCCCCGGCGCCAATGTGGCGCTCATCTCCATCGCCGGCCGTTACGCCGCCGAACAGGCGCGGCGCGCCCTGGAAGCCGGTCTGCACGTGATGCTCTTCTCCGACAACGTCTCGCTCGAGTCCGAAATCTCCCTCAAGCGCCTGGCGCGCGACAAGGGCCTGCTGCTCATGGGGCCGGATTGCGGCACCGCCATCCTCAACGGCGTCCCGCTGGCCTTCGCCAATGCCGTGAGCCGCGGCGACATCGGCATCGTGGCCGCCGCCGGCACCGGATTGCAGGAGGTTTCGAGCATCCTCTCGAACCGGGGCGCCGGCGTTTCGCAGGCCATCGGCACCGGCGGACGCGACGTCAAGCAGGAGGTCGGCGGCATCATGTTTGTGGAGGCGATTCGGGCGTTGCGCGACGACCCGGCGACGCGCGTCCTGGTGCTCATCTCCAAGCCCCCGCACGAAACCGTCCTGCGCCGCATCGCGGAAGCCGTCGCCGGCATCGCGAAGCCGGTGGTCGCCATCTTCCTGGGCGCCGACCCGCATCTCGCGCTGCAATGCGGCATGATCCCGGCCGAAACGCTCGAAGAAGCCGCCCTGGTGGCGGCCGCGCTGTCGCAAGGCAGGGACGCCGCGGAGCCTCGCCAACTCCTCCAGGAGCGCAGCAACGACATCCGGCGCCAGGCGCAGCTCGCCGCGGCCGCGCTCACCGGCTCGCGGAAGTACATTCGGGGACTCTTCAGCGGCGGGACGTTCTGCGCCGAAGCGCAGCTCATCTTCCGCGCCCATGGTCTCACCGATGTCTATTCCAACGTGCCGGTGACGCCGTTCCTGCCCCTGGCCGACGCGTGGCAGAGCCAGGGACACACGCTCGTCGACCTGGGTGAGGACGCCTTCACGGTAGGCCGCCCGCACCCCATGATCGACTACTCGCTGCGCAACCGCCGCATCGCACAAGAGGCGCGCGATCCCGGGACCGCCGTGATCCTGCTCGATGTGGTCCTCGTTTACGGCGCGCATCCCGACCCGGCCGGCGAATTGTTGCCGGAAATCGCCGCCGCGGGTGGGCAGGTGCAGTTCATCGGTTCCATCACCGGGACCGCGCAGGACCCGCAGGATCGCCGCTGCGTCGAAACCGCTCTGCGGTCGGCCGGCGTCCGCATCTTCCCCAGCAATGCCGCCGCTGCCGAATTCGCCGCCGGCATCGCCTTAGGAGGCCGCTGATGGCCATTAGAGATCTCTTTCAATCCGAGTTGCGCGTGGTCAACCTCGGACTTCCCATGTTCAAACAGAGCCTGGACCGCTGCGGAGTGCCCGCCATCGACGTCGATTTCCGTCCGCCCGTCGCGGTCGACGCCCACGCTCTCTCCGCCGTCGCCGCCGCGTCCGCCGATATCGAGCAGGCCAATCAGAAGGCCGTCGCGCGCATCCTCGGCGCCCGCCCCGTCCTGGTCGGCATGGCCAAAGCCATCGATGCCGTGCCCGGAATGACGCCCGACACCATTCTTCACGCCGGACCACCCATCTGCTGGGACCGCATGTGCGGACCCATGCGCGGCGGCGTCCTGGGCGCGCTGCTTTACGAAGGCCGGGCGGCTACGCCCGAGGAAGCGGAGACTCTCGCCGCTTCCGGCGCTATCCGCTTTTCCCCGTGTCACCAGCACGATGCGGTCGGCCCCATGGCGGGCATCGTATCTCCGTCCATGCCGGTCTTCATCGTGCGCAACGAGGACCGTGGCAACCTGGCCTACGCCACCATCAACGAGGGTCTCGGCAAAGTTCTGCGCTACGGCGCGTACGGGCCGGAGATCACCGCGCGTCTCCGCTGGATGGAGCAGTCGCTCTATCCCACGCTGACCCGCGCCATCCAGCGCCTGGGCCGCATTGATCTGAAGAACCTTATCGCCCAGGCGCTTCACATGGGCGACGAAGTCCACAACCGCAACCGCGCCGCCACCTCGCTGCTGTTCCGGCAACTGGCGCCCGCCATCGTCCGCACCGAACCCGATACCGAACGGGCCGCGCAGGCGCTGGAATTCCTCAACGGCAACGATCACTTCTTTCTCAATCTCTCCATGGCCGCGTCGAAAGCCTCTCTGGACGCGGCCCGCGGCCTTTCCGGCAGCAGCGTGGTGGTGGCCATGGCGCGCAATGGAACGGATTTCGGAATCCAACTCGCCGGCACGGGCGAAAGCTGGTTTACCGGCCCCGCGCCGGTGCCCGATGCTCTCTACTTCCCCGGATTCACCAAGGACGACGCCAATCCCGACATCGGCGACAGCGCCATCACCGAGACCAACGGCCTCGGCGGATTCGCCATCGCCGCCTCGCCGGCCATCGTGCAGTTCGTGGGCGGCGCGGCTTCCGATGCGCTGCGATATACCCGCCGCATGTACGAGATCACCCTCGCCGAGAACAACGTCTACCAGATTCCCGCCCTGGATTTCCGCGGCACGCCCACCGCCATCGACGTCCGCAAAGTGGTGGAGCGCAATATTCTGCCGGTGATCGATACCGGCGTGGCGCACAAGCAGCCGGGCATCGGCCAGGTGGGCGCCGGCATTGTCGCCGCCCCCGTCAAGCCCTTCGCCGACGCGCTGCTCGGCCTGGCCCGCGCCGTCGCGCCGCAGCCCGCACAGGAGACTCTATGACCACCGATCGCAAAACCGAAGACTTCCTGGACTACATGTCCAAGGTCCGCCTCTACGATTTGACCCAGCGCCTCAGCGTTCACACGCCGCCGTGGCCCAGCTACATGCCGCTCTCGGTGCAATACTTCAAGCGCATCGCCGGTGCGCACATGGGCCAGGGCGCCAACGGCCAGATCATCCAGACCAGCAATCATGTGGGCACTCACATGGATGGTGAAATTCACTTCCACTCCAGCGGCCGCTCCATCGGCAACGTTCCCATGGCGGAATGGGTCGGCCCCGGCGTGGTGGTCGATCTTTCGGACGAACTCGACGATTACGACCTCTACACGCCCGAGATGTTCACGCGCAAGGCCGATATACGGCCCGGCGACATCGTCATCATTAATACCGGCTTCCACCGCTATGCCTGGGACCAGCCGCGCAGCGACGAACTGCGCTACTTCTGCAAGCATCCCGGCCCCGGTCCCGACTTCCACAAATGGTGCGAAGAGATGAAGTTCAAGTGGCTCGGTCTCGATTGCGGCAGCGCCGACCACCCCATGAACACCATCATCCGCGACTGGCATCCGAAGCTCTTCCAGGAGGCCGACAGGAAGCTGTTTGCAGGCACCGGCCAGCACTGGGACGACATGTTCCCGCTTGAGACCTATTACCAGGTGATGCACATCAAGCTCTTCCCCAAGGGGATTGTGCACGCCGAAAACGTGGGCGGCGAAATCGAAGCGCTCAGCAACCAGCGCTGCTGGATCGGATGCTTCCCGCTCAAAGGCATCGAGCTGGAATCGTCCATGTGCCGCATCGTCGCCTGGAGACCGGAGTAGCGCAATGGCCGGGTCTGCTTTCTCATTTCCGCTTGGGGAAATTCGCGCGGGCGGCGCCGCATTGGAACCGCGACCGCAGGGAGCGGCCCGACGAAGAGTTGCAAACTCATGCAAAGGGACAATCGAAAAACAGAGGTTGTGTCGTCCGTCGGCCGGGCCGCTCCCTGCCGGTCGCGGTTCCAATGCGCCTCGACGCCGGTTTGCCGATTCATCCCCGCATCCCGCCGCCGGCCGCACCGTCCGATTGGTGAAGGAGATCCCATGCCCATTACCTGCGAGTTCGAGTATCACAAGCCGAAATCGCTGCCGCAAGCCATCGAGATTCTCTCTGGCGCCGGCAAGAATGCGGCGGTGCTGGCCGGCGGCACCGACCTCCTGGTATGGATGAAAGAGGGTCTGCGCGCGCCCACCGCCGTGGTGGACGTGAAGGGCATCGCCGAGCTGCACCGCCTGGAAGTGAGCGACGGCAGCCTGCTGGTGGGCGCTTGCGTCACCTTCACCGAGCTGCTGGAATCGCCGGTCGTTCGCGAACAACTGCCGCTGCTGTGGGAGTGTGCGCACACGGTGGCCTCGATCGGCGTGCGCAACCGCGCCACTCTGGCCGGCAACATCTGCTCCGCCGTTCCCTGTCTCGACAGCGCGCCGGCGCTGCTGGCGCATGAGGCCAGCGTGCTGGTGGAAGGTCCTCTGGCGCGACGGCAGATTCCCGTGACCCGTTGGTTCCTCGGCCCGAAACAGACGGCCATCCGCCCGGGTGAAATGGTCTCCGGTGTGCGAATTCCTCTGCCTCATCGGAGAACCGGCGCGTGCTACGTCAAACTCGGCCGCTACCGCGGTGAGGATCTGGCGCAGGTGGGCGTCGGCGTCCTGGCGCTCGAAGGCTGCGAATACCGCATCGCGTTCTGCGCCGTGGCCCCAGCGCCAGCCCGCGCCGCGCGCATCGAACGCCTGCTCCATGGCAGCGATCTCTCGGACAGCCTGATCCGCCAGGCGCAGGACCTGGTCCCCCTCGAAATCCAACCCATCTCCGACATCCGCGCCTCCCGGGAATATCGCACCCACATGGCGCGCATCATGCTCGAACGCGGCCTGCGCGCCGCCGTGGCCCGCCTGTCCGGCGGAGGGCCGGCGTTAGGGGAGAGTGTCCTATGAAACGAGTTCCCATCCGATTCAAGCTCAATGGCGTGGAGCGCGAACTGGAAGTGCAGCCCGCCGACACGCTGCTTGAAATGTTGCGCGACGGCCTCGGCATCAAGAGCCCCAAGACCGGCTGCGACCACGGCGATTGCGGCACCTGCACGGTGTTTCTGGACGGCCGTACGGCGCGCAGTTGCCTGGTGCTGGCCGCCGAAGTGGACGGCTGCGAGATCGTCACTCTCGAAGGCATCGCCAGGAATCCCAGCCCGCTGATGCGCGAATTGGCCCGCCACAATTCCTTCCAGTGCGGTTTCTGCGCTCCCGGCGTGGTGCTGTCGGCCACGGAGTTGCTCCGCTCTAATCCCCACCCCACGCGCCTGGAAATCCAGCACGCCATTGCCGGCAACCTGTGCCGCTGCACCGGGTACACGCCCATCCTCGAAGGCATCGAAGCGGCCATTGAAGCCGCCGCCGCGGAAAGGAGCCTGCCATGATCGAACTCGCACCGCTGGTTGACGCGCCTCCGGAATCCACCACCGACACCAAAGTGGTGGGCCACTCCGTCCAACGCATCGACGGCTGGGAGAAGATTACCGGCGCCGCGCGTTTCGCCGACGACCTGGAATTCGGCCCCGGATTGCTGCACGCCGCCATCGTGGAGAGCCCCCACGCGCATGCCCGCATCGTCGCCATCGATACGCGCGCCGCCGAGAAGTTACCCGGCGTAGTCCGCGTGGTCAGCGGCAAGGATTTCCCCTACCGCTTCGGGCTCTACATGCAGGACCGGCACATCTTCGCCCAGGACCGCGTCCGCTTCGTGGGCGAACAGGTGGCCGCCGTCATCGCCTGCGACCCGAAAATCGCCGCCCGCGCGGCCGCCCTGGTGGAAGTGGAGTACGAGCTTCTGCCAGTGGTGCTCGACCCGGTGCTGGCCACCGCGCCCGACTCCGCGCTGCTGCATCCCGGCCTCGGCGCCTACCCGCACGTCCCCTGGTTCTTCCCGCGCGCGGATAGCAACATTGCGCATTGGCGCAAGATCCGCAAAGGCTCCATAGACCAGGGATTCCGCGAGGCCGACGTCATCCTCGAGGACACTTACCGCGTGCCGCGCTACGCCCACTGCGCCATCGAACCGCATTCCATGACCGGTCTCTTCGACGCTTCGGGCCGGCTTACCGTATGGGCCGCGTCGCAGTCGCCCTTCACGCAGCGCCACCTGTTTGCCCAGGCACTGGCGCCGCTCGGTCTCTCGCACAAGGATGTCCGCGTGATCGCGCCCTACGTGGGCGGCGGTTTCGGCGGGAAAGCCGGTGTCTCCTGCGAGATCCTGGCAGCCGCGCTGGCCACGGCGGTACAGGGCCAGCCGGTCAAAGTCATGTGGTCGCGCGCCCAGGAATTCTACAATACGTACCAGCGCCAGGGCGTGGTGGCCAAGGTGAAACTGGGGGTGACGCGCGGCGGCCGCATCACCGCGCTCGAGCACCAGCTCTATTGGGACGCCGGCGCGTACGTGGAATACGGCGCCAACGTGGTAAACGCCGTCGGCCTTTCCGCCACCGGTCCGTATCGCATCGACAACGTCTCCATCGATTCCGTTTGCGTCTACACCAACCTGCCGCCCGGCGGACCCTACCGCGGCTTCGGCTATTCCGAATTCTTCTTCGGCCTGGAATCGCACATCACACGCGCCGCCCACGCCGTCGGCATGGACCCCGTCGCCTTCCGCCGCCTCAACGTCATCCGCGAAGGCGACACCCTGGCCTACGGCGCGCGCATGAACCCCAACGGCCTCGCGGAGGCTATCGACCGCACCGCGGCGGCCATCGGCTGGGGCGCGCGCGAGTACTCGGCCGATCCTCACAAGACCATCGGCAAGAGCCTGGTGCTGTTCTGGAAGGCGCCCGCCATGCCGCCCAACGCCGCCTCTTCGGCGTTTCTGAAATTCAATGAGGACGCCAGCCTCAACATCCTCATCTCGGGCATGGAAATCGGCCAGGGACTGCTCACCGCCATGGCGCAGATCGCCTCCGAGATCCTCACCGTGCCGGTTTGCAAGATCCGCGTGGAGACTCCCGATACCGATCGCAACCCGTATGAGTGGCAGACCGTGGCCTCGCACGTCACCTGGGGCTGCGGCAACGCCGTCAAGAATGCCGCCACCGACGCCCGCCAGCAGATCTTCGCGCTGGTGGAGCGTGCCTGCGCGATCGACGGGAGTTCGCTCTATCTGGAGGACGAAACCGTCAAGAGCCGCCTCCGCCCCGGCTGGGCATTGCCCCTCCGCGATTTTGTGATCTCCGGAATCCAGGTGCCGGATAACACATTCAAAGGCGGTCCCATTCTGGGCCGCGGCATGTTCATGCCCGAATTCTCCTCCGCTGTCAGCGACCCCGAAACCGGCCAGGGCGGCCATCCCAACGTCCACTACACCACCGGCGCCGGCGGCATCGTGCTCGAAATCGATCGGCAGACCGGCAAGACTACCGTGCTCAAGGCCGCGCTCGCCGTGGATGTCGGCAAGGCCATCAACCCCGACCTGGTTCGCGGCCAGATCACCGGCGGCCTGTTGCAAGGGCTCGCCACCGCGCTCTACGAGGACATGCGCTTCGACGACCAGGGCCGCCTGTTGAATCCCAATTTCTCCGATTACAAGATTCCCACCGCGCTCGATATCCCCGGCGAAGTGATTCCCATCATCATCGAGACCGCCCAGCCGGACGGCCCGTTCGGCGCGCGGGGCATGGGTGAGCATACAATGATTCCTGCGGCTGCGATGGTGGCGAACGCCATTGAGGACGCCGTGGGGGTGCGGCTGCATTCCATGCCGCTCACCGCCGAGAAGATCGCGCTGGCATGATCCTGTATCCCGAAGACAAAATTCCGCTGCCCCGCCTGGTTCCGCTGGGCATGCAGCACGTGGTGGCCATGTTCGGCGCCACCGTGCTGGCGCCCATCCTGATGGGGTTCAATCCGCAGGTGGCCCTGTTCTTTTCCGGCGTGGGCACGCTCATCTTCATCGTCATCACCGGCTTCAAAGTGCCCAGCTACCTGGGGTCGAGCTTCGCCTTCATCGGCCCGGTGCTGGCCGTCACCGGCGGCGACGCGTCCAAAATCCCCTACGCGTTGTGCGGCATCGCCGGCGCCGCGCTGCTGTACGGCGTGGCCGCGCTGGTCACGATTCGCTGGGGCTCCGGATGGATCGACCGCCTGATGCCGCCGGTGGTGACCGGGTCGGTGGTGGCGCTGATCGGTCTCAACCTGGCATCGGCCGCCGTCGCCGACGCCACCAACGCCAAAATGACCATTGCCACCTCCGCCGATGCGGTTCGCCTGGCCATCGCCGCCGTCACCTTCCTCACCGCCGCGCTGGTGGCGATTCACCTGCGCGGCTTCCTGCGCTTGCTGCCCATTCTCATCGGCGTGATCGTGGGCTATGCGCTTTCCCTGCTCTGCGGCGTGATCGACGCCTCGGCCCTGGCGCACATTCAGAGCGCCGGGTGGCTGGGCTTGCCACCGTTTCAGACCCCCGCCTTCAGCGCCAAGGCGCTGCTGGCCATCGCGCCGATTTTCGTGGTCCTGGTGGCCGAGAATAAGGGCCACATCGCCGCCATTTCCGGCTACATGGGCCGCGACCTGAGCCCCTACCTGGGCCGCGCCTATCTCGGCGACGCCGTCGCCACCATGGTCTCCGCGCTAGGCGGCGGCACGCCGCAAACCACCTACGCCGAGAATATGGGCGTCATGGCCATCACCCGCGTCTACGCCACCAGCAACTTCGTGATGGCCGCATCCATTGCCATCCTGCTCGGCCTGTGTCCCAAGTTCGGCGCGCTGATTCAGTCCATCCCCAGCCCCGTCCTGGGCGGCGTGACGCTCATCCTCTACGGCTTGATCGCCGTGATGGGCGTGCGCATCTGGATGCAGGCTAACGTGGATTTCTCCGATCACCGCAATCTGGTGGTAGCCGGCGCGTCCATCATCGCGGCCACCGGCTTGGGAGTCGGCGGCTTGACCGTGATGGGCGTCAACATCGCCGGCATCGCCGTGGGCACGCTGCTGGCGCTGGTGTTGAACGCGGTGTTGTCGATCGGCGCGAAGCGCTAGGGGCGGAACGCGCGGTCCGCTGCCAATGTACTCGATGGATCTTCCCCAGGTCCAGTGCGGGCGTCGCGGGATTTCACGACGTCGGAATGGGACAACCAAACGGGACGGCTGAAGCCCGTTCTCGCAGGGGTTCGGCCCCTGTCCCGAAACCCTCCCTTTTCGAGAAGCGCGGGGGGCAGGGAGGGGCGTTTCTCAGAACCTACCCTTTGCGAAATCGGCCTCCGGGGTGGTAAGAATGTACTTATCCTGAATTCCGAAGTTGAAGCTCCTCTCGCGTGAGTCTGACCAGTTTTTTGAACGCTCTTTGAAAGTTAGATTTGCAGCACTGGATGCAACTTCGGCGAAATTGGGAATTCACAGGCCAAGATGCTTTCCAGTGAAGGGATCCTCGTCTGCAATCCACCCCAGCTTTGGGACAGGTGGACAACCACACGGCGTCCGGCGCGGCCGAGGATGGCACCGCAGGTGAGAACCTGCGCGCGAATCGTCGCCGGTTCCCGATATCCTGGCAGGCCGGCCGCCCGCTGGAACTCAGCGAGCAAGTTGAAGAGCAGCAGAACGGAGCGAAAAGCCGCTTCAGTTGCGAAGAATTTCTTGAGGCAGAAGCCGTGGGCTCCCAGGTCATGCTTCAACTCCGCAATGCGATTTTCCATATCGGCGCGTCGATTGTAGTCGCGCCAGATCTCCGCCGGCTCAGCGGCACAACTGGTTACGAATAGCCGGAAGGTGTAGCCAGGCACGTCGATCAGTTTGCGTCCGACGCCAGCGGCTCGACCCTTCCCCACAGCTCCGCCGACACCGCTCCCCGTCAGAAGCTGGGCCAAAAAGCGGCGAGACGGGCATGACGTCACCCCAGCGCGAGGGAAACGCCGCCGTGCGCCTTGCTGGCCGGTCTCACGGTAATTTCAACGTCCTGGCCGAGGGCGGTCAGAAAGTCCATGAGCCGCTCGACGGAGAAGTTGCCGGACTGCCCACGCATTAGGCCGGAGACATGGGGCTGCCGTATGCCCAGAATCGCGCCCGCCTCTGCCTGGGTGAGGCTGGTCCAGGGATGACGATACGCGAGGCGCTGCACCAGTTCCTCGCCAATTTGGACTGGCGGCACGCGCGGCGCCGTCTTCCGCGGCCGCGGCCGCCGCCGGAGTATCCTGGATCATGCGTCTCTCCGCCGCTCTTCTCGTGCTATCCGCCGCGCTCTCCGCGCAGCCCAAATCGCCCGCGCGCTTCGAGATTTCCTGGTCCAAGCCGCTCGATGGCCGCGTCATCCTGATCGTCTCGACAAATGCCAACCAGGAGCCGCGCATGTCGGCCAGCGAAGGCCTCAACACCCAGCAGATCTTCGGCGTCGACGCCGATGGCGCCCGCACCGCGGTCATCGACGGCACTACTCTGGGATATCCGCGCGACACCCTGGCCCAGGTTTCCGCCGGCGATTACACCGTGCAGGCCGTCCTCAATATTTATGAGACCTTCCATCGCTCCGACGGCCGCACCATCAAGCTGCCCATGGACCAGGGCGAAGGCCAGCACTGGAATCGCAAGCCCGGGAATCTCTACAGCGAGCCCGCTAAGATCCATTTCGACCCCGCCCTCGGCGCCATCGTGCACCTGGAGCTCACCAAGACCATTCCGCCCATCGAGCCCGTGGCCGACACCAAATTCATCAAACATGTGCGCATCCAGAGCAAGCTGCTGACGGCGTTCTGGGGACGCCCCATGTATCTGGGCGCCATCGTTCTGCTGCCCGATGGGTTCGACGAACATCCCGACGCGCACTATCCCGTGCTCTACGATCAGGGCCACTTCCAGCAGACCTTCAACGGCTTTCGCGAGACGCCGCAGGCTGCCGGCGGAGGCCGCGGACGGGGCGGACGCGGCGGCGGGGGCATCGACTACGCCTACAAGCTCTACCAGGATTGGACCGCCGGCCGCCTGCCGCGCATGCTGATCGTCATCACCCAGGACGCCAACCCATTCTATGACGATTCCTACGCCGTCAACTCGGCCAACGTCGGTCCCTACGGCGACGCCCTCACGCAGGAACTCTATCCCTACGTCGAAAAGCAATTTCGCGGCATCGGCCAGCCCTGGGCCCGCAGCGTCTATGGCGGCAGCACCGGCGGATGGCGCGCCCTCGCCCTGCAGGTGCTCTACCCCGATTTCTTCAATGGCGCGTGGGTCTTCTGTCCCGACCCCATCGATTTCAACGCCTACGCCATGGTCAACCTATATAAGGACGACAACGCCTTCTTCGCGCGCAGCCAGTGGAAGCGCGTTCCCATCCCCATGATGCGCGAAGGGAGCGGCACCATCAGCTCCGACATGGACGACGCCATCCGCTTCGAACTGGTCCTCGGCACCCGCGGACGCTCCGCCGAGCAGTTCGATATCTGGCAGGCCGTCTACAGCCCGGTGGGCGAGGACGGCTATCCCGCGCTGATCATCGATCCGCTCACCGGCGCTATCGACCACAAAGTCGCTGCCTACTGGAAGGAGCACTACGACCTGGATTACATCATGCAGCGCGACTGGAAGACGCTGGGTCCCAAGCTCGCGGGCAAGCTGCACTTCGCGGTAGGCGAAGCGGACACGTACTACCTGGAGCGCGCCGTTCATCTCACCCAGGAGTTCCTCGATTCCACGCGCGAGCCCGGCAAAGGCCCCTTCGCCGACGCCACCTTCGATTTCGGCCCCGGCCGACCCCACGGCTACACCGGCGACATCTTCCTGCCCGCCGGCGTCGCCAGCGGAACTCTGCAGCAGCGCATGATGCCCGTGATGATGGATCACATGCTGAAGACCGCCCCCACCGGCGCCGACACGCGTAGCTGGCGCTATTAGATGCTTACATGGGGCAGGCAATCGTGCCTGCAGCCGCCTTTCGGCCGGGATACCGCGTCGAGTCGCGGTCCATGGAAGTCTGAAACTGGGACGTCGCCGGCGACAGGAACCGTGAGTGTAGTGTAAGCGAGCGGCCGTAGCGGCAGATGACTTGCGGCGTGCGCGGATCGGAGGTCTTGGGGAATGCGTCGCCTCGTTCGGGCCGCTCGCTTCACGCTCGCGGTTCCAGGGAATCGCCGACAAGCAGTTTCTGGAGAGGCGGCCCCGCCCGGCGCCATTCCGCGCCGCGACGCCGGCTGAAAGCCGGCGGCAGCCAGGATTGGCTGCCCCACAAAGTGCCTTGCCCCACTGTGCGCTATTTCCGCCGCGCTACCTCATCCAAATATGCCCGTTTCAACCGCGCCGCCTTATCCAGCAGTGCCGCGCAGAAGACCTCCGGCTTGAGCGCCTTCAACTCGGCGTCCGACAGCCCCTCCAGGTGTACCCGCCAGTCGGCCTCGGTTTCCGGATTGAAGATCTTCTCCTCAATCACGCTGGTGGCGTGCAGATTGAGCGCTCCCGGGACCATCACCCGGTATTCGGTTAGCGGCTCCCTGCGGGGCGGATCCGGATCGCGCGGCTTTACCGAGATGCAACTGGGAATTCCCGCTGCCCGCAGCACCGCCCGCACGTCGGCCGCGTTGGATACATAGTCCACTCCCGGCGCCATTAAGGTGGAATACGCGCAGGCGGCGTCTTCCAGCCATTCCGGCGCGGGGCCGTCTTCCGCGCCCAGCACGTCCCCTTCGCCTTCGGTGTCCCACGGCTCGTCGGGAATTGCGGGCTCCTCGGGCAGCCGGTCCAGGCCGCGCCTGGCGATTTCCTCGTCGTAGACTTGCTGCGCCAGCGCGACCAGTTCGGCGCGGTCGAGATCCAGAAGCGCTTCGTCGGAGAGCTGCGCATAGTGGCGGCGCAGGTCTTTGGGGTCAAGTTTCACGCAATCACCTCACGCATACTTCAGAGTACGCCCGCGCGCCGCTCCGCGGAGTCGCGTTAGTCTGAAAGAGATGGCTGGTGAGCGGTTTCTCTTCTGCTGCGCGCTGCTGGGCTCGGGCGCCGGGGCCGCGGCCGCCGAACCGCCGACCTTCGCGCACGACGTCGCACCCATCGTCTATCGAAGCTGCGCGCCCTGCCATCGACCCGGACAGTCGGGGCCGTTTCCCCTGCTCACCTACGCCGACGTCCACAAGCACGACCGGCAGATCGCCACCGTCACGCATTCCCGTTTCATGCCACCCTGGCTGCCCGACACCGGTCACGGCGAGTTCGCGGGCGAGCAGCGCCTCACCGACGCCGAAATTCGCACCATCGCCGATTGGGTCAGCGAGGGCTCGCTCGAAGGCGACCCCGCCGCCACTCCGCCGCCGCCCCACTTCGCCGAAGGCTGGCAATTGGGAACGCCCGACCTGGTGCTGGAAGCTCCCGCGGCGTTCTCTCTCCCGGCCTCCGGCGTGGACGTCTACTGGAACTTCGTCTTCCGTCCCGAACTGCCTGCGCAGCGCTACGTGCGCGCCGTGGAAATCCGCCCCGGCGACCGCCGCCTGGTGCATCATGCCAACCTGCTGGTGGACCGCCTGGGATCGGCGCACCAGCAGGAGACCGCGCCCGGCGGTTTCCCCGGCATGGACGTGGTGCTACTGCGCAGCCCCTTCGACCCTGAAGGCCATTTCCTGTTTTGGAAGCCCGGCGCGCCGCCGCCTGTCGAGCCCGACGGCTTTGCGTGGCGCCTCGACCCCGGCAATGAACTGGTGCTCAACACCCATATGCACCCCTCCGGGAAGCCGGAACAGATCCGCCCGGTCATCGGTCTCTACTTCACCGACAAGCCGCAGACCCGCTTCCCGCTGATCCTGCAACTGGAAAACGACCGCGCGTTGAATATCCCTCCGGGCGTCGCCGATTTCCCGGTGTCCGACGATTTCACCCTGCCCCTCGACATCGATGTGCTGGCCGTCTACCCGCACGCCCACTACCTGGGCAAACTCCTGGAGGCCTACGCCACGCTGCCCGACGGCTCCCGCAAGTGGCTTATCCGCATCCCCGCCTGGGATCCGGCATGGCAGGCCGTCTACACGTATCGCGAGCCGGTCTTCCTGCCCAAGGGCTCGACCGTGTCGATGCGCTACCACTACGACAACTCGGCGGCCAACGTGCGCAACCCCAATCAGCCGCCCAAACGCGTGACGGCCGGCAACCAGTCCACCGACGAAATGGCCCACCTGTGGTTGCAGGCGCTGCCCCGCGGCGCGGGCGACCGCCGTCGCGAACTGCAGGAGGCCGTGATGCGCCATCGCCTGCAGAAGAACCCCTCCGATTTCGAAGCCAGCTTCAACCTGGGAGCCGTGCTGCTGTCGCGCCTCAACGCGCGCGACGCCGTGGGCATGCTGGAAACCGCCGTGCACGGTCAGCCCAACCAGCCGGAAGCCCGCAACATGCTGGGCCTGGCGCTGGCCACCACCGGCCGCACCGCCGACGCCATCGTGCAATACCAGGCGGCTCTGCGCCTGCGCCCCGATTACGCCGCCGCGCGCTTCAACCTGGCCAATGCGCTGCTGAAAGCCGGCCACCTGGACGACGCCATCGACAGCTTCCGCCAGGCGCTGGCCGTTTATCCCGACGATCCGCAGCCGCGGCAGCGCCTCGCCCAGGCGCTCGACGCCCGTGGCCGCCAATTGGCGGGCGAAGAGAAGTGGGACGATGCCGCGGCGCGCTATCGCGAACTGGTCTCGCTGGTTCCCAAGGACGCCCAGGCGCACAACGATTTCGGCCTGGCGCTGCTGCACCAGGGGAAGTCCGCCGATGCCGTGGCCGAGTTCGACCGCGCCCTGGCCATCGACCCCGCCAACGCCTCGGCCAAAGCCAACCGGGAACTGGCGCTGCGCGGCCGCTGAATGTCCTATACTGGCCCGCATGATGCTCCGCCGGTGTCTGCTCGCCGTGCTCCTGGCGACCTCTCTCGCCGCTCAGCCCCATAGCGTCCGCCTGGAAGACCTGACGTGGAAAGAGGCGGCCGCCGCCCTGACGCGCGACGCCATTATCATGATTCCCCTGGGCGCCGAGTCGAAGGAACACGGACCGCACCTCAAGCTGAGCAACGATTTCGTGATGGCCCAGTATCTTGCGAAGGAGGTGATGGGCCGGACCGCGGTGGTGGTGGCGCCCACCATCAACTACAGCTACTACCCGGCTTTCGTGGAGTACGCCGGCGCCACGTCTCTTCGCCTGGAAACCGCCCGCGATATGATCGTCGACATCTGTCGCGGGCTGGCGCATTTCGGCCCGCGCAAGTTTTACGTTCTCAATACCGGCGTCTCCACGCTGGCCGCGCTGGCGCCGGCGGCCGAGCTGCTGGCGCGCGACGACATCGTGATGCGCTACACCGATATTCTGAACGCCTCGCGCGCCGTGGAGGATGAGGTGCGGCAGGAACCCGAGGGCACGCACGCCGACGAGATCGAGACGTCCATGATGCTCTACATCGCCCCGCAGTCGGTGGACATGCGCCAGGCGTCGAAGGACTTCCCCTCCGGCCGCGGCCCCCTGCAATGGCGCGATCCGCAGGCGCCGCGCTATTCGCCCAGCGGAATCTACGGCGACGCCACGCTGGCCACGCGCGCCAAAGGCGAGAAGATCGTGCGCGCGCAAATCGATTTCATGGTGAAGGAAATCGAGTCGCTGCGGGCCCTGCAGTGAAGTGGTGCAAGTTGGCCTGATATGCTACCCTTCCCAAAAGGTTGGGACACGATGATTCGGCTGGGGGCAGTGCTGATTGGGCTGTGGGTTGTCGCGGCCGGGGATGCGGCCAGCGTCTCGCCATATGCCGGCGCGGCCACCTGCGCCAAGTGCCACGCTGCCGCGTCGCACGCCTGGTCCGCGTCGCGGCATAGCAAAATGGTCCAGCCCGCAACCGCCGCGGGCATCATCGGCAATTTCGCCCAGGGCGAGGTCACCTTGCGAGGCAGCGTTTACCGCTTCCGTGTACAAGCCGGCGCCTACTTCATCACCGAATCGTATCTTACCGGCAAGCCGCAGGAACACCGCGTCCAGTACACGCTCGGGAACCGGCGCATTCAGCATTACCTGAGCACCCTGCCCGACGGCCGCATCATCGTGCTGCCGCCCACCTGGGATGCGGTGCGCAAGAGCTGGTTTCACAACCTGGATATCGACGATCCCGAAGAGGCGCCGGGCGTGCAGGTGCAGATCTGGAACAAGAGCTGCTATTCCTGCCACGTCAGCCAGGAGGCCAAGAATTTCGACGCCGGGAAGAACGCCTACCAGACGAAGTGGCTGGATTTCGGCATCAACTGCGAGCGGTGTCACGGCGAGGGTAGCGAGCACTCCGCGTTCTACGCCAACCCCGCGCACCAGGGCAAGCCGGAGCACGACGTGGTGGTGCAGACGCGTCTGGACCCCGCGCGCAATACGGCCGTCTGCGCGCAATGCCATTCCTTCCGCGACATCTTTGTCGACGGATTTCGCGCCGGCGACAATTACTACGATCACTTCCTGCCGATTCTGGAGTTTGCCCTGCCGCAGGGCGAGGATCCGGCATATTGGGCGGACGGCCGTCCACGGCGCTTTTCCACCGACGCCTATGGCCTCTGGCAGAGCGAGTGCTTCCTGAAAGGCGGCGCCACCTGCCTGGATTGTCACGTGGTCCCGCACAACACCGATGTCGACAAGAATCCGCAGCTCCGGCCGGATGCCAACGCTCTGTGCACGCGCTGCCACCAGGCCATCGGCAACGCCCTGGCACAGCACACCCACCATGCCGCCAACAGCTCGGGCAGCTCCTGCGTGGAGTGCCACATGCCGCGCACGGTGTTCAGCATCAAGGCGCAAATCCGCGATCACGCCATGACCATTCCGGTGCCGGAGAATACCATCCGCCACGCCATTCCGAACGCCTGCAACGTCTGCCACAAGGATCGCGACGCCGCCTGGACGCTGGCGCGCATGAACCAATGGTATGGCGACCGGTCGCGGCAGAAGCTGATTCGCCGCGCCGATGCCTTCTCCACCGCGCGCCAGGGCGATCCGGCCGCCGTGGCGCCGCTGCTGGCCATCCTCAACCAGCCTTCGGAAGGAGCGCTGGTGCGCGCCAATGCGGCAGGCCATTTGAGCCGGTTTTCGGCCGATCCCGCCGTGTTTGCCGCCATGGAGCGGGCGCTCGGCGATCCCGAACCCCTGGTCCGCGCCATCGCCGCCCGCATGCTCAACGCGCCCGCGGCTTATCGCACGGAAGCCGCCGCATCGCTGACCAAGTTACTGGGCGATCCCGCGGCGACGGTGCGCGTGACCGCGGCGGTGGCGCTGGCCGGCATGGGGCTGCACCAGCTTCCGGGCGGCGACGGCGAACGGCTGGAACTCGCCAAGCAATTGTTCCGGGCCCGCGCCGCGCTCAATTCCGACGATGCCGAACAGGACGCAGCGGCGGGGAAATTCTACCTGGTCACCGAAGATCCCGCCAGCGCCGTCGCCGCGCTGCGCGCCAGTTTGCAGTTGGATCCGCAGATTCCGGTGCAATACCTGCTGGCCGGCGCCTATTACGAACAGCGCAATTTCCCCGTCGCCAAACAGATTTTGGAAGCGATTCCGGTGGGCGACCCGCAGTACGATAAGGCGCAGCGTCTGCTCAAGGTGATCGCGTCGCAGGCGGCGCACTGAAGGTTTCTACATTACTGGAACCGCGACCGGGAGGGAGCGGCCCGACGAAGAACTCCGTTGTCATACATAGGAACAATCAGGAACACAGGCTGTCCCGTCCGTCCGCTCCCTCCCGGTCGCGGTCCAATGCTCCCCGCCGATCCGTGCGCAACCGGCGCCGGCCGAAAAGCCGGCTGCAGCCAGGATTGACTGCCCCACTTCGAAACCACTGGTAAAATGGCACTGATGAGTGACGAAACTTCCGATTTGATTGCCGACGAGCAGCCGTTCCCGCTGCCGCCGCCGTCGTTCACCTTTCTGGTGCTTTCGCTGCGTGCGCAGGCCGAAATGCAGCTTGGCTTGATGCGCTTTACGGAGGAGGAGAAGGCCGAACCGAACCTTCCCCTGGCGCGCCATTCCATCGACCTGATGGCCGTCCTGCTGGAGAAAACCAAAGGCAACCTGTCTCTGGAGGAGCAGCGGCTGCTGGAAAACTCCGTTACCGAACTGCGATTCCGTTTCGTTCAGGTGTCCGACGAACTCGCCAGTGCGGCGGCGGCGCAGAAAGCCTGAATGGCATTTGCCTCGAAGATCACGGTACTCGGGTCGGGTACCAGCGTCGGCGTGCCGACCATCGGCTGCCCCTGCGCCGTCTGCCATTCCGCCGACCCGCGCGATAACCGCCTGCGGCCCTCCATCCTGATCAGCTACCAGGGCCGGAACGTGGTCGTCGACACCACGCCCGACTTCCGCACTCAGGCCCTGCGCGCCCACATCGAACGGCTGGACGCGGTGGTCTTCACCCACTCCCATGCCGACCACCTGATGGGCCTCGACGACGTGCGGCCCTTCAATTTCCGCCAGAAGGACGGCATCCCCATCTACGCCCACGAAGACACCATGGCGGCCATTCATCGCTGTTTCCCGTACATCTTCGACGGTGCCAAGAAGGAATCGAACGTGCCGCGGCTGGACGCCCGCACCTTTACCGGCGAACCGTTCGACCTGTTTGGCATGCCGTTCCGCCCCATTCCGATTCTGCACGGCAGCCAGACCATCTACGGCTTCCGTTTCGGCGCCGCGGCATACCTGACCGACCATAGCGAGATTCCTGAATCTTCCCTGGAACTGCTGCGCGGGCTGGACGTGATCTTCCTGGACGCCCTTCGCTACAAGCCGCATCCCACTCATTCCACCGTGGACCGGTCGGTCAAGACCGTGGAACTGCTGGGCGCGCGCCGCGCGTTTTTCACCCACATCTGCCACGACCTGGCGCACGAACGCGCCGAAAGTATGCTGCCGCCGCACGTGCGGCTGGCCTACGACGGCCTGGAAATCCAGGTGGAGGCCGAGGCGGCATGACCATTTTCCGCAAGCTGGAGGACGTGCCGCCGGACTTCGGTCCGAGCGCGCTCACCATCGGCAATTTCGATGGCGTCCACTTCGGCCATCGCCAGATTCTGCGGCGGCTGCGCGCGCTGGCCTCGGCCAATGGCTGGAAGGCCTCGGTGGTGACGTTCGATCCGCATCCCACGCGGCTGGTGGCTCCCGAACGCGCGCCGCGGCTGCTCACCACGCCCGGCCGGCGCGTCGAGCTGATGCGCGAAGAGGGCATGGACCAGGTGCTCATTCTGCCCTTCACCCGCCAGGTGGCGCAGCTTTCGGCGGAGGAGTTCGTGAGCCAGTTGCTGGTGGGCCGGCTGGGGGCGCGCGCGGTGCTGGTGGGCGACAATTTCCGCTTCGGACGCGGCCAGGCGGGCAGCGTGCAGTCGCTCGAGGAATGGGGGCCGAAGTACGGATTCCTCACGGAAATTGTGCGCGCGGTGGCCTGCCGCGGACGAGTAGTGAGCAGCAGCGGCATCCGCAAGCTCATTGTGCAAGGCAATGTGTCGGTGGCGGCGCGGCAACTGGAGCGTCCCTACGGGTTGGAAGGCGAAGTGGTGAGCGGCCGCGGCGTGGGATCGCGCCAGACCGTGCCCACCCTGAACCTGGCCACGGAAGGCGAAGTGATTCCCGGCAATGGCGTGTACGTCACGCGCACCTTCGATCTCGCCGGGGGCAGGCGCTGGGACTCCGTTACCAATATCGGATTTCGTCCCACCTTCGGGCCGAGCGAACAACTCTCTATCGAGACCTTCCTGCTCGATCCGCTGGTGGGCGACACGCCGCGCAACATCCGCCTGGAGTTCCTGTGGCGGCTGCGCTCCGAGAAACCGTTCGCTTCGCCGGAAGCGCTGAAGGCGCAGATTCTGGCCGATGTGCGCGCCGCCCAGAGTTACTTCCGCCGCACCCGCGCGTGGATCGGACGCTGACCGGTGCATCCCGTCGTCTTCCTTCTCGGAGCTCTGCAGATTATCGTCATCGACCTGGTGCTGGCCGGCGACAACGCCCTGGTGATCGCCATGGCGGTACGCCGCCTGCCGGGCCGCGAGCGGCGTCTGGCCACCATTTTGGGCGCCGCGGGAGCCGTGGCGATGCGCGTGCCGCTCACCTTTGTCGCCTCGCGCCTGTTGACCGTGGAATTCCTGAAAATGGCGGGCGGCCTGTTCGTTCTGTGGATTGCGCTCAAAGTGCTCGTGGACGCCAGCGAGCCTCCGGAGACTGCGGTCGCGCCCAGCCGGCTGCTGAAGGCCGTCTGGTACGTGATGTTCGCCGATCTCACCATGTCGGTGGACAACATCCTGGCGATCGCCGGCACCGCCAAAGGCAGCCTGACGCTGATTTTCTTCGGCCTGGCGGTGAGCATCCCCTTCGTGGTGCTGTCCAGCAACCTGCTGGCCAACTTGATGAATCGCTATCCCGTACTGGTGTACCTGGGAATCGGGATTCTAGGCAAAGTGGCCGGCGACATGGTGTTGACCGACGGCTTCGTGGCGCGCGTGCTCGCTCCCTCGCAAACCACCATCTACATTGTCGACGGCGTGCTGGCGGTGGGGCTGATCCTCACCGGCCTGCTGGTGTGCCGCAAGAAGCGGAACGGGTAGTTGTAGTTTGATGCGGGGCACGATTGCTTGCCCCACAATGGCTGCAAGCCAACCGTTCACTTCTGCGACTGTTCCAGGCGATTGCGTAACTCGTGCGCGGCGCGATACCAGTCTTCTTCCGGCGATCCCTCGGGGCAGCCGCGGGCTTGCCATAGGGAATGAGCCAGCGCGGCGATTTCCTGATGCCCGAAAATCGGAAACCCGTGCTCGTTCACCTGTTCCCCGTGCGCCTCTTGTGTATGATGGTGGGCGAGGCGGGAATGCTCCAGGGCCTGTCGCGACAGCTCCTGTCCGGTGAGGTGATCCTGCTTCTCATGGGCTTCCGCGGCACTGCGGTGAGCATGCGCCGCGGCGTCGTGCAACTCGGCGGCGCGCTGATGATTTTCGTAGTGCGATCCATTGCGATAACGCTTGGACATTTAAAGGCGCTCCATTTCTCCGGATTTGTTATGCGCTTCCCTGGCCAGTTTGTACGCGTGATCGGAATACTCCAGCGCCCTCTGCGCATGAAAAACCGACCCCGGGCCATCTCCTTTTTCGTTATGCTCCGCGGCGGTGCGATGCGCCTTGGCGGAACGTTCGTGCCACTCGGCGGCTTGGCGATGGTCTTGGTGCATGGTGTTTCCTCCCGTAATCGGCTAGGCGACTCAACTTCTCACGTGCACGGCATGGGCCAATCGTTTCTGTACCGTTTCGCCCAAATTCGGGCCGCTTCCGTTATCTCCTCCCGTCCTCGCGATGCGCGCTTTGCACTCCCTTGGCACATTTCTGCACTCCGCTCCTAGGGGGCTTCCCGATTTCCGTCCCGTTGCCTCTCGCGTCGGGATGGCGCTGCGCGTGCAGTAATTCAAGACGACAGTAGACCGCTCGCCCGGGAGGGCGAAGAGCATGCTAACGAATTCGCGCTTGAAGGATTTTACGATCCGAGCCTCCGACGGCGAGCTTGGAACCGTGGACCAGCTCTATTTCGACGATGAGACCTGGGCCATCCGCTACCTCATCGTGGACACCGGCGGCTGGCTGGGCGGCCGGCGCGTGTTGATCTCGCCCATGTCCGTCATCGGTACGGACTGGGAGGCCAGGCAGTTGGACGTGGCGCTGACCAAGAAACAGGTGGAGAACAGCCCCAATATCGACACGCATGTACCGGTTTCGCGGCAGCACGAAGCGGCATACCTTGGATATTACGGGTATCCCAGTTACTGGGGCGGTCCGTTTCTGTGGGGGCCTTCGTATTACCCCATCAACGCCGCTGCCGCCAACGTGCATCCCGCGGAAACCACGGCGGACCGCGTCCGCAGGGAATCGACGGACTCGCATCTGCGCAGCACCGAAGCCGTCACCGGCTATCATATTGAAGCGAACGACGGGGAAATCGGCCACGTGGACGGGTTTGTGGTGGACGATGAAGCCTGGGCCATCCGCTACATCGAAGTGGCCACGCGCAATTGGTGGCCCGGGAAGAAGGTGCTGGTTTCTCCCGCATGGATCGAAAGCGTGAGCTGGACCGATTCCAAGGTCACCCTTGCCCTGTCGCGCGAAACCATCAAGGACGCGCCGGAGTATATCGAGTCCCGGCCCATCACGCGAGAGTATGAAAACCGCCTCTACTTTCACTACGGGCGGCCGCCCTATTGGCTGCACCAGTCCGCCGACGATGCTCCGTTCACCGCGACCGGTGTGTATGTCCGAGCGGGCGGCCGGTAAAGCGGACGGGCTACGGCGTTCTCCTATTGCAGGGGCGAGAACGCCGTGGCGCGCCACAGCGACATGTTCTGATAGGCCACGATCTGCCCGCCCCGCGCCACGGACTCGTCGCGGACTTTGATCCACTCGGGGTCGGCGCCGAACGCCGCCCAGGCTTTTTCGCGGTCGGCCAGCGTAGCGAACGGGATGATGTAGGTGAGGTTCGGCATGTCCGGCCCCGACAAAGTGTCGGCATACACAATCGGGTTCACGCCCGAGCGGTGAAAAATGCCGATCTCGGAACCGGCGAACCGTTCGTGCAGCATGGCGAACTGGCGCGAGGTGGGCGAGTGGTAGACGCGCATTTCGAAATAGCGCGGGCTCTTGGGCTTTTCCGCCGGCGGCACGACCTCGGGCGAGAACGCGGTGGGCATCAGCAGGACGCGCTGCAGCGAATCGTAAGGCGGATCGCTCCCGCGCTCCAGTTCCTCATGGGCCTTTTGATACGCCGGATCGCCCTCGATCGCACGCGCGGCCGACACCATATCGTCGAAACCGGCGAATCCGCTGAGCACCAGGGTGGTCTGCATATGAGGCGCCATCACCGGCGTGAAGACGCCGAAGGCGCGCGTGTTCTTGGTGAACAACGGCAACTGCGAAGTCAGGAACTGGTGCAGGCGGCTTTGCTGGTCGCCCTGGCGATAGGCAAAATAATCCAGACAATACAGCCGCGTTCGCGCGGCGGGTTGCTGCGCTCCGGCGGACTGCGAAAGCAGGCTGGCGCCGGCCGCGGATTGCACAAAAGAGCGGCGATTCATGGCGACCAGTGTACCTCCCGGCGACCCTCAAATTGACTCAACTTGAGCCAATCGGAGCCTATGGGTGCGACGGCAGCAGGTCCCAGATGGCCGGATCTTCCTTGCCCAGCACCCACGAGCAGAAACCCTGCAGGCCGCGATCCTTCACCAGGTTCCACCGCTCGCGGAAGGTGCGCGCATCGGTATAGAACACCCATTCGCGGGTCTGATCGCGATAGAACCAGAACCACGAGGCGCGGTCGGCCGCGTCCCATTGCACCTCCGGATGGTACGTCCGCAGCAGTTCGTCCACATCGGCGGCGCCCACCGTGGCGGCCGCGGGATTCGGCTTATCGTCCTTGGGATTGCCCGCGTACCAGCGATATCCGTAGACCGGAATGCCCAGCGAGAGCTTGTCCCGCGGCACTACGCGCAGCGCGTACTCCAGGTTTTCCACGGTCCACAGATAGCCGGCCACCGGACCGGGCGGCGTGTAGCTGGTCTGCTCGTCGTAAGTCATCAGGCAGACCAGGTCGACCGCCTCGCCGATGGCTTTCAGATCGTACGCGCCGCGCCAGTTGGCGAAAATCCACTTGGAGAATGCGCCTTGTCCGGCGCTTCCCGGCGCGTTGGGCACGGTGGCGATGGACAGTTGCAGGCTCTCTTTGTGGAACGCCGCGGCGGCTTCGCGAACCAGGCCGGAGAGCGCGTCGCGATCGGTATCGAAAACGTGTTCGAAATCGAACTGGATTCCCAGGTAGCCATTCTTCCGGCACTCGGCCACCAGCGACGCGATCAGGCGGACGCGGGCGGCGTCGCTGAGCAGCAACTGGTGGAAGTCCTGCTGGTTGAATCCCGGATTCACGACAATCGGCATGACCGGGACATGATGGTCGCGCGCGGCGGCCATCACCGTATCCACGGGACCGCCGGATAGCACGCCCGCGGCGTCGGTGCGATACCAGGTGGGCACCAGGATATCGATCTTGTCGGCATGCGCCAGGAACGAGTCCCGGCCGACGGCGTCGCCGCCCAGGTAGAAGAGGGATTTCGGAGCGGCGCCGAGGGTCGCGGCGAGCAGGAAGAACGGCAGCAATTTCCGCATACTGGTACGGTAGCAGGACATGCGGGAAATCGGCATAGTTTCATTTACACTGGTGAGGGGGGATTCCGATCGGTGACGTCGCCAACCACCAGCACGCGTTCCGCGCCTACCGGGCGGTTTGAAGACTTGCAGCCCGAGGAGATGATCCGCGCCTTCCGCCTGATGCACACCGCGCGGCGTCTGGACGATCGCGAAATCGCCCTCAAGCGCCAGAATCGCATCTTCTTCCAGATCAGCGGAGCGGGACACGAAGCCGTGCAGGTGGCCGCCGGCATGGTGCTGCGCTCCGGCTACGACTGGTTTTACCCCTATTACCGCGATCGGGCCCTGTGCCTGACGCTGGGCGTGACGCCCTACGAGATGCTGCAACAGGCCGTGGGCGCGGCCGCCGATCCGGCGTCGGGCGGACGCCAGATGCCCTCGCACTTCAGCCATCGGCAATACAACATCGTGAGCGCGTCGTCGCCCACCGGGACGCAGTTTCTGCAGGCCGTGGGATGCGCCGAAGCGTCGATCTACAAGGACGCGCAGACCGACGAAGTGACCCTGGTGTCCTCGGGCGAAGGCGCCACCAGCGAAGGCGAGTTCTGGGAGGCGCTGAAC